>ERZ894229.1373-NODE-1373-length-10361-cov-12.4896_pt1 | contig 10361 bp, 8 predicted proteins | sample MGYA00380295_ERZ894229 | MGnify/ENA primary metagenome ERZ894229 (study PRJEB32331, sample SAMN06328479) | human gut metagenome | biome: human gut microbiome; feature: stool | host: Homo sapiens | collected 2014-09-17 ... | reverse complement strand
CCGATAAAGCGAATACCCGGCTTCGAAGCAGGTATTATAAAATGATCCGCCATGGGAAGAAGAAAAATATAGCAGTAGCAGCAGTAGCAAGAGAACTTGCATGCTTCATCTGGGGCATGATGACAGGAAACATCAGCATTAGCATCCGCGTCACGGCAGGTACATCAGGTCCGGCTGTCCGTCAAGGGTAAAATGAACCGCTGCGCGGCCCCTGACAGCCAGCCGTCCCTGATGGAAAGCGCAATCAAGCAGCAATCGGCAGTAAACTGCAGCTTGCTGCCAGAAGAATAACAATTGAATATCTGTCAGTATCTGAAAGGAGCTGTGATCACTGTAAGGTTCGAGTTATCTGCGCCTTTTCTATGTTGGCACTTCGGTGATCCACGCTTTTAGATCGCAGGGCTCTCGGCGGAACCATTAGCCTGTCGGTAACCAATCCACGAATAACAGAGTGGCCACATGCCGGGAACTGTTAAATCAGAGCTCCTTCCAGATGCTGACAGATCGCACAAGTGTGACTGTCAAGAAAAAGTTTCTTGGAAACGGAATTTACTTCTTGACAAAAGTCACTTCATAACAGAAAAAAGGAAACACAAAGCGGAGGCGTTCTGCCGGAGGCGAAAAGCCGGCAGAACGCTTTTTTCAACTGGATGCTGGCCTCAGCGTACCGCTTCGGCATGGAGGTAATTATGGCAAAATGGTTTGTTGCCGCCAAAAAGGCGGATTTTAATAAAATAGCGAAGGAGTTCGGCATCAGCCCGGTGACGGCGAGAATCCTGAGAAACCGGGGGCTTACGCGGGACGAGGAATTCCGGAAATTTCTGTATGGAACGGTGGATGATATGTATCCACCGGAAGCGCTTCTTGGCATGGAAGAGGCGGCTGTGCTTTTGACTGCGAAAATCCGGGAAGGGAAAAAAATCCGCGTGATCGGCGATTATGACGCGGATGGAGTCTGCGCATCCTGCATCCTGCATCAGGGACTGAAGGAAGCGGGAGCGGATGCGGACACGGCGATTCCGGACCGGATGAAGGACGGTTACGGGCTGAATGAGCATCTGGTTCTGGACGCTTATGAGGCGGGAATCGATACGATCCTCACCTGCGACAATGGGATTGCGGCGGGAGCGGAAATCGCTCTTGCGAAGGAAAAGGGCATGACAGTCATCGTGACGGATCATCATGAGGTTCCCTATGAAGAGCGGGACGGGGAGCGGATCTGGCGCCTTCCTCCGGCCGATGTGGTGGTGGACCCGAAGCAGGAAGGGGATACCTGTCCATTTCAGGGAATTTGCGGAGCGGTGGTCGCCTATAAGCTGATTCTGTGCCTGTACGGGAAGCTTGGGCTTCTGGAATCGAAAAAAAGCTTTCTCGACGGCCTTCTGGAGCTGGCGGCCTTTGCCACGGTCTGCGACGTGATGGAGCTTCTGGATGAAAACCGGATCATCGTCCGTTATGGTCTTTCTCATATGAAGCATACGGAAAACGAGGGCCTTCGCGCGCTGATGGAGGTGAACAACATCGAGCCGGAAAAGCTGACCGCCTATACCATCGGGTTTGTGCTCGGCCCCTGTATTAATGCCACGGGCAGGCTGGATACGGCAGTGCGGGCGTTAAAGCTTCTGGAGGAGAAGGACCGGGCGGAGGCGGTGCGGACCGCATCCGAATTAAAGGCGCTCAACGACAGCCGGAAGGAAATGACGGAACATTTCGTGAAGCAGGCCGTCGCCTTGGTGGAGGAGGAAGAGCTGGGAGAGGACCGGGTACTGGTCATTTTTCTGCCGGACTGCCATGAAAGCCTTGCCGGCATCATTGCGGGACGGGTGCGGGAAAAATATTATAAGCCCGTTTTCGTCCTGACCCGCGCGGAGGACGGGGTGAAGGGGAGCGGACGCTCCATCGAAACCTACCACATGTTTGAGGAAATGACGAAGATCCGGGAGATTTTCACCAGATACGGCGGCCATAAGATGGCGGCCGGGCTTTCCATCAAAAGCGGCGACGTGGAGACGTTCCGCAGGCGGATCAATGAGGTCTGTACCCTCACGCCCCAGGATCTGGAGGAAAGGGTCCATATCGACGTGCCCATGCCGGTTTCCTACATCACCCGTTCTTTGGTGGACGAGCTGGACCGGCTGGAGCCCTTTGGAAACGGCAATCCCAGGCCGCTGTTTGCGCAGAAGGACCTTCTGTTCCTCTCTGCCCGCGTGCTGGGGAAAAATGGAAACGCGGTGCGTTTTACGGTTCTGGATGACGCGGGGCAGCGCTGGGAGATGATGGCCTTTGGCGATCCCGCCCCCATGGACGCCTATATGGAGGAAAAATTCGGAAGCGAAGCGGTGCGAAGGCTGTATGGAATGGGATTTTCCATGACCGGAGGCGGGGAAACGTCTCAGATCCGTTTGTCCGTAACCTATTATCCTTCGGTGAATACCTGGAAGGGAGATTCCAGGCTGCAGCTGGTGATGAAACAGTATCAGTAAGCGCTTGCAGGATGGCACCCGTTATCCTATAATAATAGATGAAAAAGGGAATGAGACGTACTGTTTCAACGATAAAGAGAAGGGCCGGCAGGAGGAAAAACGCATCCGCCTGCGGCAGAAACAGAGGCACATATGATATTGACAGTGACATTGAATCCGGCGGTGGACAAGACCTACCGCACGGAAGAACTTTTTTGCGGAAGGGTGAACCGGATGCGTTCCGTCACCAACATAGCGGGCGGAAAGGGAATCAACGTGAGCAAAATCCTGAGGCAGTATGACTGTGAGGTGACTGCGACGGGATTTCTGGGAGGCTTTCCGGGACAGTGGATCGAAAGCGAGCTGCGCCGTACCGGGATGAATTGCGAATTTATCAAAATCGGTCAGGAGACCAGGAGCAGCATGAATGTGGTTGCGGACAACGGCTATGTGACGGAAATTCTGGAGCCGGGGCCGCAGATTGCGGAAGCGGAAATGGAGGAATTCCTGGAGCGTTTTGACCGCCTGCTGCCGGGCAGCAGCATTGTAGTGCTGTCAGGAAGCGTGCCGCAGGGCGTCCCGGAAGACATTTACGCGGAGCTGATCCGCCGCGCACAGGCGCAGGGAAAGGAAACGATTCTGGATACCAGCGGGGAGCTTCTGCGAAAGGGAATTGAGGCGGCCCCCACGGCGATCAAGCCGAACCGCAGGGAGATGGAATATGTGATCGGACATAAGCTGAACGGCAGGGACGGACTTTTGGAGGCCGCGGCGTTTCTGCGCAGAAACGGCGTCCATATGGCGGCGGTTTCTCTGGGAAGCAAAGGGCTTCTGATGGCCGGAGAAGAAGGCCTCTTTTATGCGAAGCCGCCTCGTGTGAAAACGCTGAATACCGTAGGCTGCGGCGACTGTGTGGTCGCATCCATGGTGATGTCACGGACCGCCGGGCTGGATGAGGAGGAGATGCTGCGGCGCGCGGTGGCCCTGTCCGCAGCGAGCGCCTCTTCTCTGGAAAGCGGAAGCGTTCCAAAGGAGCTTGCCGAAAGCCTGTATGAAGAGGTTGAGGTGGAAAGACTGCAGCTGCCTCTCTGAGAAAATGCATAACGGAGCAGAAGACGAAGAAGCGCTTCCCCGCACATCCGGAATCCGGATTTTACGGGAGAAGCGCTTCTTCGTATCTTATTTTTTATGAGGGGGGAGATAGGTGTTGTTCATCTATCTGAGATTATCATACAGGAAAAATGTGACAGGAATATGTCCGTTTTCATAAAAAGTCATAAATTTTATAAACTGTTTCTGAAATTTGTTTCAGGATTTTTAAGATCTCATTCGGCCCGCTTTCCCATAGTTTTTTTCTATGCAATTCCATAAAAAACAGCTACTTGATAAAAAATATCCATAGGAGCTATACTTAGAATCAGGAACAGGATGGAAAAAAAGAGCGGCGCACGAACCGGCAGTTCGTGCGGAAAGGAGAGACAATGATTTACAGAAATTTTCAGGAGATAAAGCTTTCCGGCCTTGGCATGGGCGCCATGCGCCTTCCTGTCATTGATGGGGACGATTCCAGAATCGATGAGACGAAAACACAGGCCATGGTGGATTACGCCATGGAACAGGGCGTGAATTATTACGATACGGCCTGGGGCTACCACGACGGCCATTCCGAAACCGTAATGGGAAAGGCGCTGAGCCGCTATCCGAGAGAGAACTATTACCTTGCGACCAAGTTTCCGGGCTATGACCTCTCCAACATGGACAAGATGGAGGAAATCTTTGAAAAGCAGCTGGAAAAATGCGGCGTGGAATACTTTGATTTTTATCTGTTCCACAACGTCTGCGAGATGAACATAGATGCCTATCTGGATGAAAAATACGGAATTTACGAATATCTGATGAAGCAGAAAGAGGCCGGAAGGATCCGTCATCTGGGCTTTTCCGCCCATGGAAATCTGGACGTGATGAAGCGTTTCCTTGACGCCTATGGCAAGGATATGGAATTCTGCCAGATCCAGCTGAATTTCCTGGACTGGACCTTCCAGGGCGCGAAGGAGAAGGTGGAGCTTCTCAAAGAATGGAATATCCCGGTATGGGTGATGGAGCCTCTGCGCGGCGGAAAGCTTGCGAAGCTGGCGGCGGAGGATGAGAAAGCATTAAAGGCGCTCCGTCCGGAGGAGAACATCCCCGCATGGGCCTTCCGCTTTCTGCAGTCCGTTCCCGGCGTGACCATGGTGCTTTCCGGCATGTCCAACCTGCAGCAGATGCAGGATAATATCCATACCTTCGCGGAGGATAAGCCGTTGACGGAAAAGGAAATGGATACCCTGCTTCAGATCGCGGACGGGATGGTGAAGAAAATCGTGCTTCCCTGCACGGCCTGCCATTACTGCACCAGCCACTGCCCCCAGGGCCTGCCCATTCCGGAGCTCCTTGCCCTGTACAATGAACACTGCTTCACGGAAGGCGGCTTCATCGCGCCGATGGCCCTTTCGGCATATCCGCAGGAAAAGCTGCCCAGCGCCTGCATCGGCTGCAGAAGCTGCGAAGTGGTCTGCCCGCAGCAGATTAAGATTTCGGAAGCAATGGCGGATTTTGCGCAGAAGATGGGAATGTAATACATAAACGAAAAAGGAAAAAAGGGTACCTGCTAAGAATAGCCCCGGCTCCAGAATGTGGATGGCCGGGGCTGTTTTTATGAGAAAATAGGGGGAGTATTTGGTGGTGACAGGGGTGCCCGGGAAAATGAATTTTACTGTTCGTGGCACCGTTTTCGATTTCCTGATTACGGTAACTGAATACCGGTGTACGGTTTCAACGGGGATGAATGGAATTTGAACCGTAAAGTTTCTTGTTTTCACACGGTTCTGATTGGGCTTTTAAAATATTAAGCGGTACAGTAATTTGCGACAGTATACTTGGGGCAGTTTTGCTTTACATGATGGCAGGAATGTGCAGCAGATTCAGACCGGAAGAATGTTGGAGGATCATGCTGTATTATGATAAAATAGAGAATACCAAATTGATGGCAGAAACGATCAGAAACAGGATTTGTGGGAGGTACCAGAGGATGGGAAAAACATTTGAAGAAATGCAGGAGATGTATCGGGAAGTGGTGAGGCGTTTCAACAAAATCGAACTGCGGGAATGGAATGCCCAGGGCGCAATGATTGAGCTGTCCAAGCAGGTTGGAGAACTGGCAAAGCAGGTGATGATTAAGGAAAAGTATTATGCTCTTACCGATGAGGTCCCGGATGTGGATGAACGTCTTGGAAATGAGATGGCGGATGTGATCGCGCAGGTAATGAGACTGGCGGACTGTTATCAGATTGATCTGGAAAGGGCATTCCTTTCGGCCCGGGAGGATGAGGAGCAGTATCTGACATCAAGAGGAGTCTGAAAGAAGAGGTGGTTATTCTCCGCCAGGAATCTGCAGCTTTTGCCAGAGAATGTTGATATCCAATTAAAAAATTTTTATTGTCAACAGTAGCAAAAGGAGAGAAAACATGGACTGTATTTTTTGCAAAATCATATCCGGCGAACTGCCGGGAAAAATCATATACGAAGACAAATATGCAGTGGTATTTATGGATATTGCAGGGGATGTGGACGGGCATATGGTGGCTGTGCCTCGAAAGCACGTGAAGAATATTCTGGACTGCGATTCGGATACCCTGAATCACCTGATGGCTGCGGTAAAGAGAGTTGCCGGTCATTGCACGGAAAATTGCGGATATGACGGCGTGAATCTGCTGAATGCCAGCGATGAAAGCGCCGGTCAGTCCGTACCTCATTTTCATATCCATATCATTCCAAGAAAAAAGGGAGACGGAATCGATGCATGGCCTGCCTTTCGGGGAGCCAGGCGTAATCTGGAAGACGTGTATGAAGAACTGAAAATGACCGGGGATGCTGGGAAATAAAGAATTTGAGTTATCTTTCGGAGGAGAGAAATGGACGGGGTGGTTACAGCACTTAACGGTGTATCGGCAGAAGATATCAGCCGCTATGGAATGAAAGCGCAGAATCTATGGAAGATGTATGAAAAAGGCGTCCGGATACCGCAGACCCTTCTTATAGCCTGCCCGCAAAGCTGGCTTCACGAAGAAAAGGAAGAAAATATCCTTCATCAGGCAGAGGAAGAGGTAAGGAGAGCATTTGTGGACTGCAGGGGAATCATGGTCAGGTCCTCTTTTGAATTTGAGGATCTGGAACACTCATCCAGGGCCGGAAAATTCAAATCCATTTTTGTCCGGGATAAAAACAAAACAGCAGAAGCCATAAAAGAGGTGTGGGAATCCGCAGGACAGGACTGGTTTCATATGGGAACGGTGATACAGCCATATATTGAAGCGGATTATTCCGGAATTCTGTTTTCGGCTTCTCCCTTTGGAAAAGGAGACGGACCTGTCATAGAATTCACGCAGGGGCCCTGCGAACGGCTGGTAAAGGGAAATATAACCCCGGATGTCTATGAAGCGGAAACAGGCTGGAAATCCGGAAAGGCGGAATATGTTTCCGCACAAAAAATCGAAGAATTGCTGGAGCATGAAAAAAGACTGAGAAAAATGTTGGGATGCAATGTGGATGTGGAATTCTGCGTTTCGCAGGACAGGCTGTTCCTGCTTCAGTGCCGGCCGATAACGACAGGAAAAAGGCCGAGGCCGGAATACCGGGGAAACATACCGGCTGGAACATGGGTTTTACAGGAAGAACTTCAGCTTCCGTTTACACCGCTGGTGAGGACAATGGATCCCTCCGGCCTGCTGAGTGAAAGACCTCATATCGTGTTTGAAAATTATGTTTATTTCAGCACGGATTACAGACTGAAAAGAGAGCCTGACAGGGATTGGAAGAATTGGGAAGGTATCTGGAAACATTTCACGGATTATTTCCTGGAAATTCAGAAAAAGGAAAGCAGCCTGATTCTGCTGGAAGACGCGGTCAGAAAGTATAGAGAGCTTGTTTCCATGTACATGAATCTGGACTGGTTTCTCTATCGGAAAAAGTGCCAGCAGGAGCTGTTAGATGCTTTGAAGGAAAAATATGAAAATTATCAGGATATTTTCCTTCGGCTAATTCGTTCCGTCAGAACCATTAATGTCCAGAAACGGATTGATTTTGTGAATCTGCTGAAAGAAAAAAGAGGAGAAGCGTTTGAAACAAAGAAAACAGTTTTTCTTGAGAAATACGGTGCGGAAACTTCACATCCCTTTTATATCAGATGCAGGAGCCTGAGTGATTATTTTGATGAAATGATACAGATTGCTCAGGACAGGCAAATCGTCAGAGTGGCGCCGGAAGAGGATGAAGGCGGGGTGACGGATGATGAAGAGCTGAGCCCCCTGATTGATGCCTGCAAAGCGGCCATAAAGCGGACGGAGGACGATGATTATCTGCTGTGTCTGGGGTCTTATACAATCCGTCGACTTCTGGAGCGGCTGGAGGAGCGGATTGGACTGAACAGGGATGAAATTTATTTTTTGAAATACGATGAACTGAAACAGGTTCTGGATGGAAGGGAGAAAAAGGAAGCCTTTGAAGCCTGTATTCAAACTCGAAAACGAGATTTTGAAAACAGCGGAAAATATGAAATGCCTCTGCGGATACAGGACGGAAAATGCGTTTATCAGAAAAGGAATACGGCTTCTGTGATTCAGGGAGAAACCATTTCTCCGGGCCATGCCAAGGGGAAAATATACTGCCTGCAGAATCCGGGGGATATTTTTGAAATCATGAATATCCCGGGGGGAAGTATCGTATACAGTCAGTGGATCTCACCTGTGCTGTCCTCCTATTTTTTCAATATCAACGGTCTGTTGCTTCCTGAAGTCAGTATCCTGTCCCACGGGGCCATTCTTGCCCGTGAAATGGGAATTCCTGCCATTGGCGGGATTTCCTGCGGATTTGTAAACGGTACAGAGGTTGAAATGGATGTTTCTGGGGACTGCGCCTGCTGCATCAGCGTTGACAATGCCCACTCTTTTGATATAATGGAATTAAATTAAAATAATTGCATATAATAGAATGAAAAAGAGGATTTCCATGAATGTGGATTATCGGGAATTGTGTGTGGAACTGTTTGGGACGGACGATGTCAATCAGCTGAAAGAAATTGCGCGTTCGCTGCAGGAAAAGAACCCCCGCGGGGCAGGGCGGAAGAAAAAGTTTACACCGGAGGATGTGCAGAAGATCAGGGATATGATTGAAAACGGTATGACGGTGAATGAAGTTGCGAAGCAGTTTCAAACTTCCCGACAGGTGATTGGAAGATATATCAATGAAAAGCCGTCAGAGACCTTCACGCTGCGTATGACATATATGTACCGGCAGTACCCTTGTACGGTTATTGATGTGGATTTTATGAATCGGAAGGTCCTGATCCGGAATAAAACCAGGGATATGCTGCATCGTGCTTTTGGTGTCGTTGAGAATCCATCCTGGGAAGATTTTGAAAGATTTCTGGAGGAGCGCTGCTTTCCGGCTTCACGCGGTAACGCAAAGGATATTCTGAGAGAGCTTCAGCTGACCTCCTATGACCCGCTGCAGATTGTGGAAAAGACCGGGGGAAGAACCGCTGATGATGATATGTGGCTGAAATTCCGCTATTATCCACGGAAAGGAGCTGCGGATGGAAAGAATTGATCTTGATGTTGTCATCCGTGAGCCGGATCAGGGACACACTTCCAAGGGGGATCAGCCCAAATGGCAGTGGAAGGGAAAGTGGTACAAGGCTGACTATATGGGATATGAAGCGCTTTCAGAGGTTTTGATATCACGGCTACTGAAACGGTCCAATGTGTCCGGCTTTGCAGAATACGGGCCGGTGCGGATTCGGTATCAGGGGAGGGAGCTTTCCGGATGTGTCAGTGACAACTTTCGGGATAAGGACGAAATACTGGTGCCGCTTGAGCGGCTGCATCGTGCCTATATGGGGCGGGGACTGGCGGAGACGCTTGGCAAAATGAAGGAAGCGAAGGAGAGAATTCGTTACACGACAGATTTCATGGAGCGGACAACCGGGCTGACCAGAGCCGGAGAATATCTGACCTTACTGCTGGAGCTGGACGCTTTTTTTCTGAACGAGGATCGTCATACAAACAATCTGGCTGTCATACGAAATGAAAAAACAATGGAGTTTCGATATTGCCCCGTTTTTGACAACGGCTTGGCTTTGTTGTCAGACCTTAATGATTATTCTCTGGATCAGGATATTTATGATTGTATCGGACGCGTTCATGCAAAGCCTTTTTCCAGATTTTTTGAAGAGCAGGTTGATGCAGCGGAGGAATTGTATGGAATGCAGCTGCATTTTTCCTTTTCTGTTATGAAGTGACTTTTGTCAAGAAGTAAATTCCGTTTCCAAGAAACTTTTTCTTGACAGTCACACTTGTGCGATCTGTCAGCATCTGGAAGGAGCTCTGATTTAACAGTTCCCGGCATGTGGCCACTCTGTTATTCGTGGATTGGTTACCGACAGGCTAATGGTTCCGCCGAGAGCCCTGCGATCTAAAAGCGTGGATCACCGAAGTGCCAACATAGAAAAGGCGCAGATAACTCGAACCTTACAGTGATCACAGCTCCTTTCAGATACTGACAGATATTCAATTGTTATTCTTCTGGCAGCAAGCTGCAGTTTACTGCCGATTGCTGCTTGATTGCGCTTTCCATCAGGGACGGCTGGCTGTCAGGGGCCGCGCAGCGGTTCATTTTACCCTTGACGGACAGCCGGACCTGATGTACCTGCCGTGACGCGGATGCTAATGCTGATGTTTCCTGTCATCATGCCCCAGATGAAGCATGCAAGTTCTCTTGCTACTGCTGCTACTGCTATATTTTTCTTCTTCCCATGGCGGATCATTTTATAATACCTGCTTCGAAGCCGGGTATTCGCTTTATCGG
>ERZ894229.1372-NODE-1372-length-10368-cov-6.42888_pt1 | contig 10368 bp, 10 predicted proteins | sample MGYA00380295_ERZ894229 | MGnify/ENA primary metagenome ERZ894229 (study PRJEB32331, sample SAMN06328479) | human gut metagenome | biome: human gut microbiome; feature: stool | host: Homo sapiens | collected 2014-09-17 ... | reverse complement strand
GATATGCAAGTAAGAGTTTTTTATATGTAGAAGGGAGAAAGTATAATGAAAAAAGTTTATAATGAAAGTCAATTAGTTAAATTAAATAGCATACCAGTAGAGGTTATTGAATTCGTAAGAGAACTAATAGTTATATTAAATGAAGCATATGGAGAGGATAGGAATGTAGAATCTGACTTAGGTGGATATGTATTAATAGCAGAAAATATAGTAGATATCGAAATATTGAAACAAGATAAGTTACAATGTTTAGTGCCAGAATATACTGATGTAATAGAAGTTATATGAAGAAGTTTCTTCAAGGAATTAGGTATTAAGTATGATGAAAATATGAGAATAATAATAGTTAAAAATAATGATAAGTTAAGAAGAATTTAAATTGATAACAAAAAAGAAATTGGATTAATTGTCCAATTTCTTTTTTGTTATTTATTTAGACTTTGTAATTTTTCTTTTTGTTAAAATTAATCCCAATACTACTAATAGCAATAACGATAAAATAGCTATATATTTTGATAATGAATTTACCGTTGCAGGAATATCTTCTATATTTTCATTAGTCTCATTATTACTATTTGTATCTTCAGAAATCATCATAGTTTCTGGATTAACTTCAAAGTCTTCTGCTAAAGTTTCAGTCATTACTGAGTTTTCCACAGGTTTTTCAGATTGACCTTGAGGTGCTTCAGGTACTACTGAAGTTTCAATAGGTTTTTCTACTGGAACATTAGATGTATTTGGTATATTAGTAGTTCCATCAGGTTTTTCCGCTGGAGCATTAGGAGTACTTGGTACATCAGGAGTTTCTCCAGGTTTTGTTTCATCATTAACTTTATTTGATAATACTATTATTTTTCTTTCGACGATAATAGTGTTATTATCACTATCTGTTACTTCATATTTTACAGAATAATCTCCTTCAGTTAAGCTAGTTAAGTCTAGTGTAGGTAATTTTAGTGATTTTATTAAATCTCCATCTTCTAAATCTGTTACACTTACTCCATTAGAAAAATCAAATCCCTTACCTTCACCTTCATTTATTACTATATCATCTAATCCGGTTATTACTGGTAATTGATTTGTTACTGTTACTATTCTATCTACAGTTGTAGTATTTCTATCACTATCAGTTACAGTATAAGTTAATGTATAGTCTTCATTTGTTCCTGGAGTAGGCTTACCCAATTCTCCAGTTACATTTATTTGTAATCCAGTTGTATCAATATCATCACTGTAGCTAACTCCATTCATCTTATTAAAGGTGTCAACTTGTCCAATTCCTATTTTTATATTATCAGCACCATGTATAACTGGTGGATTTGATTTAGCAGGAGCTTTTCCTTTATAAAAGACACCATCTGTAGATATCATATTAAGAGCTATTTCTTCATTTATGGCACGAACCTCTATTACATGCTGACCTTCATTTTGCATATTTAATGTAACTGAAGGTTCTCTTAGTGATCCTGTTAATTTAACTTTTTCCCACTTACCACCATCTACTCTGATTTCTACTTCAACATCTTTAGCTACATATATATTACTTTCTTTTCCATCAAAACAATACATAAAGTAACCAGTAGTTGTATTGTATGTTGCACCATTTACAAAAGCACCATTAGAATCTTTTGACCAATCTCCTTCGTATTGTATAAAACTAGAGTCTTGAGCTATTACATTTTTAACATTTGTTTTATTTGATAACTTCACTTCTGCAACTATTGTTATATCACGGCCATCTCTATTATTTAAAGCACTAATTTTTAAGTATTTAGCTTTTGTTTGCGGTAATGATATTTTTATGTCTGCAGGAGCATTTGAATTATCTTTTCTTGTTTTATCTTCATATATTTGTGTCCAAACAGTTTTATCTCCATTATATTCATCTGCTATAAATATTTCATAATCTCCTATTACGCCAACATGGTCATATGTACGTGTATATATTTCTAGATTATTAAAAGATTTTTCTCCACCTAAATCCAATATATATTCATGTGGAAAAGGTGTTTTATTAGAATTATCATAAGATGAGTGGAAATATGTACTTATATCTCCATCAACTATATTTTCTTTATTACCTTCATTATGAGAGTTTGGATCATTATTAGGAACAACTCCTTGTGGAGTACTAATAACTGTTAATCCTTTTACTGTAGTTTCATCTGCTGTTGCTAAACTTGATGGTCTAATATACTCAGGATCTGGCATTACATAATTTCTATCAGTAATTTTACCTACATCATTTAAGTTAGAATAAATCTTAGTTATTGATTTCCAACTAGTATCTCCTGAAGTTTTTCTAATATTTACATCAGCCCATCCAATACCGCCAGTATTTTTAGCTACCAATGTATATTGATAAATTTTATTAGCTTCTAAATTTACAGTAAAGCTAGTTGATTTGGCTCTGCCTTTATTATCTGTTTGCTGTGCAAGCTTAAGTGCATCATCAACATTATTTGCATAATCATTAGTTATAGATTGTAGTGTTGTTCCATCATCTAAATGTATTTGAAAAGCAGCTCTATCATCTCCAAAAGCTTGGAATTCATATTCTCCAGCTTCATCTACCATAAAGTATCCTTTACTTCTAGATAATCTATCACCTTCTGCGGAATCAATTCTCATTCCAGTTGATGTTGAACTTCCATATGGTGTACTTGTTGGTAAAACGTCTAAAGCTTCGTAAATATCCCATTTAAGTATATCAAAATGTTCTACAACACTAGCATTATAATCTAGAGCTATAGTACAATTTAACTTAGTTTCATGACTTATTCCGTCTTTTTCAACTTTAACTGTTAATACAAATTCATCTAATGCATTTTCAGGCATTGATGTACTAGCTAAATAATCATATTTACCATCTTGTCTTAATTGTAAAGTTCCATATTTTGGCTGAGATACATCTATTACAGTTACATTACCAGGTGAAACTAAACTTTTTTGGAAGTCAAATGTATAACCGCTAGATGGAATATAGAAAGGTCTACCTGTTTCTCTTCCTACTTCCCCCATTGCATACACACTTTGCACTGGAATAGTCTCTTTATATCCAAGAGCTTTTATCTTATCAATGGTTTCTTGTTTTAATGGCCAACGTAATTCTTTTTGTATATACCATGTATAATCACGTTCACCAGCCACACAAAATCTATATGCCATATCATCATATCTATCATCTCTCTTCAGTCCGCCTTGACTTTCAAGCTTATAATCATATGGTGGAATATATATTCCGTTAAAGGTTCCTCCCTCATAAGTTGATTTAATAACATTAACATAGTTTATTGGTCCAATTTCATGAGCAAATGTACTAAACATAAAGTTACCTATATTCGGTACACCAGGATAGTACTGAACGCCTTCAAATATTTGTTGCTTTAAACTACTATATGGATCTGCAACCTTATTCCAATCATCGGTTCCATTTTCTCCTCTAGAAGCTGCTATATTAGTATATAAAATATATGATGCAGCACTTAAAGCATTATTAGTTATTTCAGTAAAATCAGTTCCAAGGCCCCATTCATCAGAATATGAACTATATCTTCTTTGATAATGGTGATTTATTTCATGTATTATTCCCCAACTTCCATTTTTCACTAGACCATCATAATCAAATGCATCTTTTGACCATTCTGGTGGTAAATTACATGACCAGCTCCATACATTTGCATATGCTATACCAACGGTTATATATTGGTCAAAAGTAAGAGTCATTGGTGTTGTTCTATTTTCAAGTCCCATTGTATTGGCACTTAAGGCAGTTACATTTGTCCAAAACTCTGCTGCTTTTTGTGGATCTTCAATATGACGAATAAATTTAGCTGGAAGTATAAATCTTAAATAAGGAGTTCTTATTTCAGCAAATATACCTGGTGCATCTTTTGCAACTTTCCATTCTTCAGATGTTGTTTTACCTAAATCATAATATGGTGTATCAACTACCCCTTTAATATCTACCTCAATATTTGCGCCTGAAGGAACAGATTCAGCTATTTCTATAAAGACCATTCCTCCAAAAGGTGTACCTACTTTAGTTTCGGTTTCACTAATAGAGAAAGTTTTTCCTAAATACGGCATACGATTTTCGTTACTATGATTATAATAATATTCTTCTGCATCAACCATAGTCATACCTACGCTAAGTTTAATTTTTCCTTGCTTAGCGTATTTTAAAGCTTCATCATTTAATGTTACATTTAATTTATGATGAAAATTTCTCAGAGAATAGCTTTGGATTCCGCCCTCGCAGAGGTGTAAAAGATGCAATAAGGAAAGCTGAAAGTTATATTAACGAAGGTTATACATGGGTTGTAGACATAGACTTAGAGAAATTCTTTGATAAAGTAAATCATGATATTTTAATGTATAAACTATCGAAAGATATTAAAGATAAAAGAGTTTTGAAACTAATAAGGAAGTATCTGCAATCAGGAATAATGATTAATGGAATAGTAACATCAAGCGAAGTAGGAACGCCACAAGGCGGACCACTAAGTCCGCTATTATCTAATATTATGCTAGATGAATTAGATAGGGAGTTAGAGAAAAGAGGACATAAATTTTGTCGCTACGCGGACGACTGTAATATTTAAGTAAAGAGTAAAAGAGTCGGAGAGAGGGTTATGGAAAACATAACCAGATTCATTGAAGGTAAACTAAAACTCAAAGTAAATATCAACAAAAGTGCAGTTGAAAGACCTTGGAAAAGAAAATTCTTAGGGTTTACACTAGGGATTATGTTTGGTAAGGCATATTCAAGCATATCTAAACAATCATTAAGGAAGCATAAAGATAAACTCCGAGAAATATTATCAAGGTCAAAACCGATGACCTTAGAACAAAGAATAATTAAGATAAATCAAGTTAACATAGGTTGGATTAATTATTATGGAATAGCAAAGTGCAAAGGTATTGTTGTTCAATTGGATAAATGGATTAAACGGAGATTAAGAATGTGTATATGGAAACAATGGAAGAAGGTTAAAACAAGATATAAAAACCTTAATAAATTAGGACTTAATCACTATCAAGCAATAAAATTCGCCAACACCCGTAAAGGATATTGGCGAGTAGCAAATAGTGTTATATTAAATACTACACTAACAAATCAATTCTTTAACGACTTAGGCTTGAAAAGCCTAACGCGTCAATATATTAAAATTCATTAAACTTAAGGAACCGCCGTATACCGGACGGTACGTACGGTGGTGTGAGAGGACGGAAAATAAAATAATTATTTTCCTCCTACTCGATTATATTTATGTTAATAATATTATTAAAAATATAGTGATGAAAAAGATTAAAAAATTTTAATCTTACTTTCATTCCTACTTCATGAAAAAGAGAAATCAATATTATATAATTCATAATACAGATTAAGATAAGGAGAAACAAAATGAATAAATATTTAGAAACAGCAAGAGAAATAATAAAAAGAAACAAGAAAAAAATGGTAAAAAGAATTTCAATATTATTAGTTTTAGGTGTTGCAGTATGTGGTATAGGTGCTATTACTGTATATAGTATAGCTAAATCTAATATTAATTATACAGTTGATGAAGCAAAGGTAATAGCACTACAAGCGGTTCAAGGAGACATATTAAAGGTTAGGAAAAGCTTAGAGTTAGATAATCTTAGTTTTGAGTATAAATTTAAAATAAAAAATTCAAATAATATTCTTATAGAAGTTAATGTGGATTCTAACTTGGGGGTTATTACAGATATAGATAATTATTATGATTAAACATTATATATAAGCGTATTATAAAGGAGGAAGTATAGTGAAAAGCATATTAATAGTTGAGGATGAACCTAATATTTCCGATTTTGTAAAAGGGGAATTAGAATATGAAGGGTATGATGTTTGTATTAAGGAGGATGGTAGAGAAGGGTTAGAAGAGGCATTAAGAAATGAATATGATCTTATAATACTGGATGTTATGCTTCCTTCAATGAATGGATTTGAGATATGTAGAAGACTAAAGAGAGAAAAACAATCTCCGGTAATAATGCTTAGTGCAAAAGATAGTGTTATGGATAAAGTTAATGGGCTTCAAATAGGTGCTGATGATTATATTGCTAAGCCATTTGCAATAGAGGAGTTACTTGCACGTATTGAAGTGGTTTTTAGGAGACAAGATAGTTTAAATAATTCTATAGTAAAGTTTAAGGATATTGTAATTAATAAAAGCTCAAGAAGTGTTAAAAGGAATGGTAATGAAATAAGTTTAACTAATAAAGAATATGAACTATTAATGATATTAGTAGATAATAAGGATAAGGTAGTTACTAGAGAAGAGCTTTTAGAAAAAATATGGGGCTATGGGTATGAACCGGAAACTAATGTCACAGATGTATATGTAAGATATTTAAGAACAAAATTAAATAATGAAAATAAAGAAGAATATATACAGACAGTTAGATCAGTTGGTTATATTATGAGGGGTTAGTAATGAGAACTAAAAAATTACCTGTATTTTTAGAAATTATGAAAAGTTCCTTTTTTATAATAAGTTTAATTTTGATTATATATACAATTGGTCAATTAATTACATTTTGGATATTTACAGATGAGTATGAAAAATATTTATTAGAAGCTAAATATAAAGAGATAAGCAGCTTATCTAAGGATATAAACATAGAAATATCTGAAAATGGGTTTTATGAATATTTACAACAGTTAACTAAGGTTGATGATGATGAATATATTAGGATTTACTCAACAGATAAAATATATTATGAATCCCCATCTGAAATATGGGAAGAAATTAAATTTGACTATGTAAATCAAGATATTATAATGGGATCTAAGATTTTTGATTTTGAGATATATATGGTAATAACAGGACCAATAGAGATAGGAAATTCTCAATATACGATACAAATAATTAGAGAAAATGAGATGTTTCAGGAATTTACTGAAAACTCCTTACCGATTTTAATTTTTACTTTAATTTTAGGATTAGCTTTAAGTGGTATAGGAGCTATGTATGTTTCGAAGAACTTTATAAAGAGACTTAGAAGGCTTACAACAACTATGAATGAAATAAAGGAAAAAGGAATTAATAAAAGAGCTGAAATATCAGATTTAAATGACGAAGTAGATAAAGTAAATATAGTTTTTAATTCAATGATGGATGAATTAGAAGAGGCATTTCATGAGCAAAGTAGGTTTGTATCAGATGCATCACATGAATTAAAAACACCATTAACAGCACTTCATGGACATTTAAGTATGCTTAAAAGATGGGGAAAAAATGACAAGGAACGTTTAGAAAAATCTTTGGATATATGTTTAAAAGAGGTAGAAAGATTAAAAAAGTTAGTAAATGATATGTTATTACTATCTAAGGCAGAAAAATCAGTAGTAGACTTAAATAAAGTAGATAAGATTGATCCTGTAATATTAGTTGATGAGGTTATAGAACAATATAGATTTTTAAATCCAAATGTCACATATATAGTTAATATTGATGAAAATATAAGAATAAAAGTTGAGCCAAATGATTTTAAGCAGTTATTAATTATATTTGTTGATAATTCAATAAAGTATAACAATAAAGAGAATGTTGAAATTTCAATAAGTATAAGAAAAGAAGCTAGTGCGATAAAATTAGAAGTTAAAGATAATGGAATTGGTATACCAAAGAATGAAATTGATAATGTAAAGAAAAGATTTTATAAAGTTGATAAATCTAGAGTAAATAATAATTCTTTTGGAATTGGTTTATCCATTGCAAACAGAATAGTTAGCAATTATAACTCTAAGATTTATATAGAAAGTGAATTAGATAAATATACAATAATAAGCGTATATTTTAAGGGATAAAAGTAGGGAAAATTAATTATCTATATTTAATGAAAATTTTATAATATTTTGGGATATCATAGATAAAAATATTAATAAAAAGATGTATATAAGTGGAGGATAAAATGAAAAAGGCAAAATTAGCAGCAATTATGATAATAATTTCTATTAGTTTAGTAGGGTGTAATAACTCAGGTGTATCAAATTCAGGTGCAACGAATGAGAGTACAACAAATCAAAATACAACAAATCAAACTGAAACAAACTCAGGTATAACAAATAATGAAGTTGTTGGGGCTAATAAGATAACAATTGATCAGGCTAAAGAAATAGCACTAAACCATGCAAAATTAACAGCAGATCAAGTTTCATTTATTAGAACTGAAAGTGAATTTGATGATGGAATAGAAAAATATAATATAGAATTTTATTATAATAATCAAAAATATGATTATGATATTAATGCGGTTAATGGACAAATAATTCAATATGATTTAGAAGGAGTTATTAATAATAGTCAAAATAATTTAAATAGCACAGCTAATATTTCAATAGAGCAAGCAAAGGAGATTGCATTAAACCATGCAAATTTAACAAGCAATCAAGTTATATTTTCAAGAACAGAATTAGATTATGATAATGGGATACAAAAATATGAAGTAGAATTCTATTATAATAATAGAGAATATAGTTATGAAATAAATGCTAATACTGGAGATATATTAGGGTATGAGCAAGATTAATATATTAAGAGAAGGTGCCACTCTTTAGAGAGAGGTGCCTTTTTTTAGTGGATAATTTAAGCTTAAAAATAGTATTGACTCTAACGTTACGTGATAAATTAAAATTATATTTGTAGCTAAGATAAACAAAATAATTTATGAAAGGAGGTATATAAAGCTAATGAGGATAAGCGAAGTAGCAAAGTTAACAGGAATAACGGTAAGAACATTGCACTATTACGATGAAATAGGGCTATTAAAACCAAGTGAAATAACAGAGGCTGGTTATAGGTTATACTCTAGAGAAGATCTGGAAATATTACAACAAATACTGTTTTTCAGAGAACTAGATTTTCCTCTAAGTCAAATAAAGGAAATAATGAATAATCCCAATTATGATAAAGAAGAAGCACTTAAAAAACAAAAAGAATTGCTAATTCAGCAACGACAAAGGATAGAAGGATTAATAAAATTAATAGAAAAAAGAATAGAAGGAGATAATAATATGAGCTTTAAAGAATTTGATATGAATGAAATAGAAGAAAATAAAAAGAAATATGCTAAAGAGGTAAAAGAACGTTGGGGAACTTCTAAAGCGTATGAAGAAAGCGAAAAGAAAACAAGTAGTTACAATAAAGAAAAATGGGGAGACATTAATCAAGAGACAAGTGAGATATTTAAGGGGTTTGCTGAATTAAGAAATTCTGATCCAGGAAGTGAAGAGGTGCAAGAATTAGTTAGAAGATGGCAAAAGTATATTACTGATAATTTCTATACTTGTACAAATGAGATATTATCTGGATTAGGTTTAATGTATGTGGAGGATGAAAGATTTAAAGAAAATCTAGATAAGAATGGTGAAGGAACTGCTAAACTTATGGCAGAAGCAATAAAGATTTATTGTTCAAAATAATATGACACTTAAATGACACAAAGGAGGATTATTATAAACACATAAAGTAGTTAATGCAAAACAATTAATGATTAATAATAATCCTCCTTTTGAAATATAAAGGCGCCTAACACGAGAGTCCCCCTTAAGTGTTAGGCTATTTTTATATTTTAAATAAAAAATAAGATTTAAATGAGTTATTTTGAGTTTTACGGATAATAATAGTAATGATTTTTAATAATAGAAATAAGTAAATTAAAGGAATTGACAACGGTTTGTCAATAAAAGAATAGTATGATAGTATATATTAATGCATAGGATACTAATATGTAGTTAAATAACGAGATAGCAATGGAGGAAATGAAATTATGTTACCAAACTGTCCAAAATGTAATTCAGAATATACTTATGAAGATGGAAATCTTTTAATTTGCCCAGAATGTGGTCATGAATGGACTGCTGCAAGCCAAGCGGCTGAAGAAGAAGCAAGTGTTATAAAAGATGCTAACGGAAATGTTTTAAATGATGGTGATACTGTTACAATAATCAAGGATTTAAAGGTTAAAGGTGCTACATCAGCATTAAAGCAAGGAACAAAAGTTAAGAATATTCGTCTACTTTATGATGTAACAGATGGTCATGATATAGACTGTAAAATAGATGGATTTGGAGCAATGAAGCTTAAATCATCAGTAGTTAAGAAGATATAATTAGAGATAATATATAAGGACTGTTTATATTAAAGTTAAGCAGTCCTTTTTACTTGTAGTAATATAAAATTTATATTGTATGATATAATTAAAATAAAAATTAAGTTTTTGGAGGCGATAGTTTATGTTCACTAAGGAAGAACTTTTAGTAATAGAAGATGCTTTAAAAATAGCTGATGAAAAGTACATAAAGTTGCTTGATGAAAGCAAAAATAATAAGAATAA
>ERZ894229.1368-NODE-1368-length-10476-cov-12.4255_pt1 | contig 10476 bp, 9 predicted proteins | sample MGYA00380295_ERZ894229 | MGnify/ENA primary metagenome ERZ894229 (study PRJEB32331, sample SAMN06328479) | human gut metagenome | biome: human gut microbiome; feature: stool | host: Homo sapiens | collected 2014-09-17 ... | reverse complement strand
GGACATTTTTTTCCACAAGCTTTCTGGGTACCATGATCTGATGCCCGCAGCCCAGACACTTCAGGCGGAAATCCGCGCCCACCCGCAGGACTTCCCACTCCTGGCTGCCGCAGGGATGCTTTTTCTTCAGTTTGACGATATTTCCAACTGCAATCTCCATTTCTTTTTATCGTTCCTTTTCCTTTTATTTATGAAAGCTGTGCGAAAATCTCTCCGATGCTTCCCTGCACCACCAGATCCGCCTCCGCATCCCTTGGCGTGGGAGTGCGGTTTACCAAAATCAGCTTATGTCCGCGGTAGTAGTCGATCAGCCCTGCCGCCGGGTAGACCGCCAGAGAGGTTCCGCCGATAATGAGCACATCCGCTTCCGCAATCGCTCTCACCGCCCGGTTCAGGATATCGCTGTCCAGTCCTTCCTCATAAAGCACCACGTCCGGCTTGATCATCCCGCCGCAGCTACACCGGGGAATCCCCTCGGAATTCAGCATGTACTGCGCGTCATAAAACTTATGGCAGCGCTCGCAGTAATTGCGCAGAACGCTTCCGTGAAGCTCCAGCACGTTCCTGCTTCCGGCCTTCTGATGAAGACCGTCGATGTTCTGCGTGATCACCGCCTTCAGCTTTCCCTCCCGCTCCCACTGGGCGAGCTTTTTGTGCGCCGCATTGGGCTGCGCGTCCAGATAGAGCATCTTATCCCGGTAAAAACGGAAAAACTCTTCCGGCCTTTCCCGATAAAAGGTATGGCTCAGGATCGTTTCCGGCGGATAGTCGTATTTCTGATGATACAGCCCGTCCACACTTCTGAAATCGGGAATTCCGCTTTCCGTGGATACGCCGGCTCCTCCGAAAAAGACGATATTGTCTGTCTGATCAATCAGCTCCTTCATTTTCCGTACATTTGCTTCCACTTTTCCGCCTTCCTTTCCATAAATAATATGCCGCGCTTTGCGCGGCATATCCATATACACATCGTTCACATATACGGGCCGCTCCGGCAGATATGCCGCTCATATATACCAGAGCGCGTCCATTTTCAGGCTTCTTCCGGAATCAGTCCGTTTTCCCGTTCAAACTGCACATACTTCTGGTCCTCATGGGTGATGTGGACCTTCCACCAATCCTGCAGATATTCAAAAACCTCACCCAGCATATCATCCTGCGTAGACAGAGAGAGCTCCGGCACCCGTTCGATGAAACTGTGGATCTTCGCCCGGAAGTTATCGTGCTGCTTTCTGTGCGCTTCAATCCCGTTGAAACCGATCTGCTCCATAAACTCCTCTTCCTCCGCGAAATGGACGATCGTATAATATTCCAGCCCCTCCAGAATCTTTCGGATGTCGTCGGATTTGAAAAGCATATTTTCATCCGAAAAAAGCTCATGCGCCCTCCAGGTATAGTCGAGCATCTTCGCGTGCTGCTGATCGATTTTGTCGTTTCCGGTACGGTATTCGTCACTGATCTCGTAATGTTTCATCTGCCTGCTACCCCACTTCCTTGTCCTGCAGCGGTTTTTCCACCGCCGCGTTCATCTCCAGTAACTCCGGCGGAGAACGCAGCGTCTCCAGTGGCGTCCTCCCCACAAATCGGCGTCGCCGCGATCCCCCCATACCGCGTGCAACATGCGGATGACTCAGCCCTACATCCGCTCTGTGAGCCAAGTATACCATACTTTTTATGATTTGGATACCGCTTAAGAACAAACGAAAAAAGTTAATTTTTTATCAAACTTTTCTCCTTCCCATTGCCCCAAAGCTGCATCACAGGCATATTTCCGGCATAAGGTAACAGTAAGGTCCAAAGCGAAAAAAGGAAACGAAATGACCGCTCCCCATCTTCTGATTGCCGGCCCTTCCGGCCAGGTTCAAAACTATCTTTCTGCCTTCTCAGCTCTGGGCTCCATCTGCCGGGCGCTGCCCGATGCATTGCCAAAAAGGCTCCCCATCGATCCGTCTGAACCGCTCTCCGCTTTTCTTCCGGATCCTGCTGCCTCTTTCGATGCTCTCATTCTTCCTGGGGGCGGCGACATTGACCCGGCTCTTTTTCATCAGGAAAATCAGGGAGCCCGTGCCATGGATCCCGAACTGGACCGGCTTCAGCTTTTCCTCCTTCGCTCTTTTTTGAGAAAAAATCTTCCCGTACTCGGCATCTGCAAAGGCATGCAGCTGATCAATGTCTGCCTGGGAGGCGGCATCATTCAGGATCTGCCCACCGCCGGACGGCATGCATACATCGGAAAAGATCAGATCCACCCCACGTATACGGAAAAGGGAAGCCTTCTCCACACCCTGTATGGAGAAAACTTCCCTGTCAACAGCGCCCATCATCAGGGCATTGCGGAGCCAGGCGAAGGCCTGATCGTCATCCAGCACGCCCCGGACGGCGTGGCAGAGGCCATTGTACACACCTCCCTGCCCATTCTTGGCATCCAGTGGCATCCGGAGCGCATGTGCTTTGCCCGTAAACGGCCGGATACGCCCGACGGAAGCCTCCTGCTCGCCCGCTTTTTATCCCTGATCCGGTCCTGAACTGTCCTGATCCTCCTGCATCTCGATCACCTCCGACCAGTCCGAGATGCCGATGTAGTCAAGGGCAAACTGCGTGTATTCCTCCGCCTGATCCGTATCGATATATTTATACACATCATAGATCATTTTTTTGCGGCCGTTCTGATAGGACAGACCCAGCGCAAGTCCCTGGGAAACCTCCTCGGCGGCATCCGTCTCCCTGGACAGAATCAGCGCGTCAATATACGGATCGTTTTCCGCAATATAATAGGCATATACAAAAGCCGCCGCCTGTGCGTCCTCCCCATAGGCGGAGGAAAATCCCATTTCACTCAGCAGGAAATGGCGCACCTGCCCGTCCGGATCCAGAAACTCTTCCTTCTGAAGGTAATCCGTTATCACCCCGATGTTATAAATCGTAACCACGGAGGTATCCTCCGTATCTTTTACAAGCCGTTCATCCTGTCCCGACATATCCCAGAATTTGGGCCAGGTCATGGGAATGGAATAGGGATGATGGGCCAGCCCCCACCCGATGTTCCCCTCTTCCGTAATCTGGGCGTTAAATTCATCCAGAATGGCTTTGGAATTGTAGCTGCTGTTGCCGGTCAGTTCCCGGTTCCACTGCTGGTCCAGGGAAATATACACCCTGGCGTTCGCATTTGCGCTCTTAATCACGTTATAGCAGATGCGGAAGGCTCTTACATATTCCCGGACATAGGTCTCCAGATCCACATATTGCATGTAATTCCAGAGGGAACGCACATTGATTTCATTTCCGACGATCCAGTTCATCACAATGCCGTGCTCCGTATCCCGGTAACGCTCCGCCAGGAAGGATACCACCGCCGCCAGATATTCGCTGCCTTCCTCTTCCGCGGCGTTGAACGCATAATAATAGGCGTTCCCGTCCCGTGAGAGCGGATGAATCATCTGCGGATAATCCTCCGACTTATCATTCAGCAGAATCGCCGTGGTCACGATCCCCTTCTCCGTCAGCGTGCTGAAGGCGTAATCGTATTCGCTGACCACCCGGCCGTTCAGCTTGTAATCCTTTCCGTTATAGGTATAGGTGATGGTGGGATAGTTCTTGTCCGTAGTGGGACCCAAAAGTCTTGACAGCGGAACGTTATACACGGCATGCTTCACGCCGAGTTCATCCAGCTCCGTGGTGCCGAGTTTCTGAGAGTCCACCAGAAGCCCCTTGATGGAATCCACCTCCGGGAAAGCTGCCGTATAATCTGCAATCGCCTCCGGATTGGTGATATAGTGGGGCGTGCTCACAGCCAAGTACCTTCCGTTCTGTTTCACCGCCACGACGAACTTGTCATACAGATGGGAATCCGCCTGATACTCGTTGATGGCGGCCGTCAACGTAAAATTCCGCGCCGCCTCCGTCTGGGCGATGGGCTCCTCCCCCTCTGGGATCGACTCCTCATATACCTCCAGGGCAAACAGATAAAACCTGCCGTCATCATTTGCAGGAATCCGCTGCGCGGTTCCGCTCAGAGAAAAATTTTCCCCGTCAGAAAGCGCCATGCAGGATTCCACCTGAATCTGCTCCTGGGCATCCTCCATGGCGGAAAGCAGAAAATACGCGCCTTCTCCGGCCGTTCCTGCCATCACCGCCTCCTGCGGCACGCTGACAGGTTCTCCTTCCCTTCCCTGTCCGCTCAGGCGCCAGAACAGCACCGCCGCAAGCAGAAAAAGGACGCAGACAATAAATGCCGCGCCCCGCAAGACGTTTTTGCGCCTGGACAGCGGATGCCCTGCTTTGCTGTCCGATCTAGCCTCCCCGCTTCCCTCGGGAACTTCTTCTGTTTTCGAAGTTCGTTTCATTTTCTTGTTTCCTGTCTTCTACGCTTCCATCCGGGCGGCTTGCCGGTATATGCCCGCCGCTCTTCCATTTTTTACAGAACTGTTACACACTTTACGATACATTGTAACATAACGACAGCCCGATTCACAATAGCATCTTATGTTAAATCTCCGAAAAAGAGCTTCCCCGCTTTCCCAGATAGGTCTTATAGCTGGTGGGCGCCATCCCGTATTCCTTCCTGAAATTCCGCAGGAAGGAGGAATAATCCGCAAATCCGCAGCGTCCCCATACCTCTCCCACCGCCTCTCCATTCTGCAGGAGCTCGCAGGCATGGATCAGTCTCTTGTTATTCAGGTAGACATGTACAGTGGTTCCGGTCAGTTCCTTGAAACGGCGCAGAAAATGATATTTGCTCATGTGCACCTGCTCTGCCAGCTCGTCCAGGGAGACCGCCTCCTGCATGTGGGCTTCAATGTAATCGTTCACCTGCTCCACCAGCTCATGGTGCACCCGCGTTTTCTCTCCGGAGGAAAAGGCGTCCTTTTCACACAGCTCATTCAAATAAAGGAAAAAAAGCGTCAGCTGCGCCCGGTCATATAACCGTTTCCCCTTCATGCCCTCCATATCCGGCACATCCGTCATGGCCGCCCGCACCAGCAGCTCATGAAGAATCCCCTCATAATGCAGAGGGAAATGATAGACAGCCCCCTTTCCCCGCTCCAGGCACAGACTCAGATCCTGCTCCCCGCCCGACAGCCTGTCCAGCATCTGCCGGGTAATCCACAGAACGATCCGCCGGGATCTGGAATGTTTTCCTTCTATGAAATGATATTTATGGAGAACATTTCTTCCGATGAGCAGGAAATCCCCTTTTTTCAGAAAATAGGTCACATTATCCACCAGACTGGAAAATTCCCCGTCCAGGATGTAGATGATCTCATAAAAATCATGATAATGCAGGGCTGTCGCCCCGGTGGGGGCGCCATATTTTTCATAAATCTCATAATCCTCGCGGATCATGTACTGCCTTTCATCCTCCCCGCTCATGAAACTGGTCCTGATCGCCGCCATATTTTCTCCTTTTTCCTGCCGCAGAAACGCTGTCGGCGGCCCTTTCTTTTCTCACTCCCATCTTAGAGCAATTTTTGCATGCCATCAAGCAAGAAATGGTATTTTCAAGCATTTTTTATTCCTTTATAATAGAAGCATAAAGAAACGCTGTCCGGCCGGAAACGGCTGCAGACAGAAAAGGTTTTTGGGAAAGAGAGGGTATTTTTTTATGCAGATGACTTTGAGATGGTACGGAAGCCGCTTCGACACCGTTACCCTGCAGCAGATCCGCCAGATCCCCGGCGTGACCGGCGTGATCTCCACGCTGTATGACACCGCGCCCGGAGATGTCTGGGAACTGGATGCCATTCTGGCTTTGAAAAAGGAAATCGAAGACGCCGGGCTGAGCCTGGCAGGCATTGAAAGCGTCAACGTCCATGACGCCATCAAAGCCGGGCTTCCCGATCGCGACAAATATATCGACAACTACATCGCCACTCTGGAAAATCTGGGAAAGGCGGATATCCACCTGGTCTGCTACAACTTCATGCCCGTGTTCGACTGGACCAGAACGGAACTGGCCCGCCTGCGTCCAGACGGCTCCACCGTGCTCGCCTACACCCAGGAAGCCGTGGACAACCTGAATCCGGAAGAAATGTTTTCCTCCATCTCCTCAGACACCAATGGTTCCATCATGCCCGGCTGGGAACCGGAACGCATGGAGCACATCAAAGAGCTGTTCGAGATGTACCGCAACGTGGATGATGAGGCGCTGTTTGCCAATCTGAAATATTTCCTGGAGCGCATCATGCCGGTCTGCGACAAGTACGACATCAACATGGCGATCCATCCGGACGATCCCGCCTGGAGCGTGTTCGGACTTCCCCGCATCATCATCAATAAGGCCAACATCCTTCGCATGATGAAAATGGTGGATAACCCGCACAACGGCGTCACCTTCTGTTCCGGCTCCTACGGCACCAACCTGGAAAACGACCTGCCGGACATGATCCGCTCCCTGAAGGGCCGGATTCATTTCGCCCATGTGCGCAACCTGAAATTTAATTCCCCGACCGATTTCGAAGAGGCCGCCCATCTTTCCTCCGACGGCACCTTCGATATGTATGAAATCATGCTCGCCCTTTATGACATCGGCTTTACCGGCCCCATCCGTCCCGACCACGGCCGCATGATCTGGGGAGAGGTCGCCATGCCCGGCTACGGCCTCTATGACCGCGCCCTCGGCGCAACATATCTGAACGGACTTTGGGAAGCCATTGTGAAATCCCATAAAAATAAATAACTGTAAAATGCCCCTGTCCGTACCATCGGGCAGGGCCGGACAGGAAAGGAGTGTATCAGAATGGAACTGACCTTACAGGGACTGAAACAGACTGAAGACTGGAAGCAGGCAGGCTACAGCCTTCCGCAGTATGACATTCCCGCCGTAGCCGCGCGCACGCGTGAAAATCCCCGCTGGATTCATTTCGGTGCAGGAAATATTTTCCGCGCCTTCCAGGCAAACGTGGCTCAGGAGCTCTTAAACCGCGGCGTGCTGGATACGGGCCTGATCGCGGCGGAGGGCTACGACTATGAGATCATTGAAAAGATGTACCGCCCTCACGACAACCTGAGCATCCTGGCGACGCTGAAGGCGGATGGAACCGTGGAAAAAACGGTGGTGGGAAGCATTGTGGAATCCCTCATCCTGGACAGCGCCGACCCGCAGGAATACGGACGTCTGAAGGAAATCTTCCGCGCGTCTTCCCTGCAGATGGCGAGTTTCACCATCACGGAAAAGGGGTACAGCCTAACAGACGGCAAGGGCGAGACCCTTGCGGACATCGCCTGGGATTTTGCCCATGGACCACAGGCCCCGAAGAGCTATCTGGGAAAGGTTTCCTCCCTCATCTATGAGCGTTTTCTGGCAGGAGCGCTTCCCATCAGCCTGGTCAGCATGGACAACTGCTCCCACAACGGCGACAAACTGTACGCAGCAGTGAGCGCTTTTGCATCCGCCTGGCAAGATAACGGCCTGATCGAAGACGGCTTTGTTTCCTACGTCAATGACCGAACCAAAACCGCCTTCCCCTGGACCATGATCGATAAGATCACCCCCAGACCGGACGACACCGTTAAGGCCATGCTGGAACAGGATGGAATCAGTGACCTGGCAGCCTGCGTCACTGGAAAGAAAACCTATGTTGCGCCCTTCGTCAACGCGGAAGAATGCCAGTACCTCGTCATTGAAGACGCCTTCCCCAACGGAAAGCTCCCGCTGGATGAAGCGGGCATTCTCTACACCGACCGGGAGACCGTGGACAAGGTGGAAAAAATGAAGGTCTGCACCTGCCTGAATCCCCTTCATACCACCCTCGCCATTTACGGCTGCCTTCTTGGCTATCAGCTCATCTCTGAAGAGATGAAGAACCCGCTCCTGAAAAAATTCGTGGAAATCGTCGGCTATACCGAAGGCCTTCCCGTTGTGGTCAATCCGGGTGTTCTGGATCCGAAGCAGTTCATCGATGAAGTGGTACAGAAGCGAATCCCCAATCCGTTCATGCCCGACACTCCGCAGCGGATTGCCACCGATACCTCTCAGAAGCTGCCCATCCGCTTCGGCGAGACCATCAAGGCTTACGACAAGGATCCTTCCCTGAGCGTTTCCTCCCTGAAAATGATCCCTCTGGTATTCGCAGGCTGGCTGCGTTATCTGATGGCTGTGGATGACAACGGAACCGCCTTCGAACCCAGCCCGGATCCCCTGCTTTCCACCCTGCGTCCGATTTTTGCCTCCTGTCGTCTTGGCGACATGCCGCAGGATCTGTCCTTCCTGGATGCTCTTCTTTCCAATGAAAGCATCTGGGGCGTAAACCTCTTCGCTGTCGGCCTTGCCGATCTGGTGAAGGACTACTTTAAGGAACTTACTGCCGGCCCCGGCGCGGTGAATGCAACGCTGGAAAAATATCTGGGATAACCTCGCAAAAAAGAAAGGGCGGCTCGCTTTTGTGAACCGCTCTTTCTTCATTTTCCATTTCCCTTTTTTCTATTTTCCTTTTTTCCTATTTTCCCTTCTTCCGAAAAACGCCCACAATTTCCCGTCCAAAACCCATCTCGCCCAGCAGACGGTACACCTCCACCGTTCTCTCCGGAGAAATTTCATGCAGAAGATTCTCCATCCGCACCGCCGTCTGGTGCGCCGCGTGGCCTGTCTCCGGCTTTTCATAGTAATTGGAATACGGGTTCAGAAGCTGCAGATCCACAAAGGTATCCCCGTAAAAATCCAGACACTCCATTCCATGATCCTCCATCAGGGCGATCAGTCCCTCCCGGTTGAAGTATCCCGTATGGTCCGGATCATCCAGCCAGTATTCCTCCTTCATCTCTCCGGCCGCCAGCAGCATCCGCTGAATGTTGGAATAATTGTTGGCTACCTTGATCACCAGAATCGAATGCTCCGACATTACCTCCTTCATCCGCTCCACACCCTCACCGGCATCCGGCACCATATCGAGCACCCGGTCCGCATTCACCACATCAAAATATTCTTTCCGTGCCGCCATCTGCGGAAGCAGTTTCTCCATATCTCCCTGCTCAAAGCAGGAAAGCAGTTCCGGGTGAAAATGCTCCAGCGCGTACACCCCGAAATCAATTCCTTTCACACGTACCCCTTTATCATGAAAATGCTTCAGAAGAAAGCCCTCGCCACAGCCGATATCCAGAAGGGAATAGCCCTCCTCCGGATTTTTTCCTGCTTCTTTCAGATTTTCCCGGATTACCAGTTCCCGTTCTTCGATTTTGTTCTGAATGAACGCAAGCTCATTCTCCGGATACTCCTTTGCATAGGTCTGTCCTGCATAATTCTGAAAATAATTTTCCTCAAAATTCTTTCCTCTCTCCTCCGGCGTGTTCTGCTTCCGAAGCTCATAATATCCGTACTTGTTCAGAAAAACAGGCTTGTATATATCCTTTTTCTCCCATTCTGCGGGGATTTTCACCTCAGGCCATTTTCTCTCCATTTCTTCTCCTTCCTCTGCAGTCTGAACAGCCCCAAACCGTTCAGACAGTTCCCAAAGTTACATACTTAAAATGCAGGTATCATAATTCTTTCTTTTATCGTGAAGCATAACCTTTCGGACTTGTTCCGGCCCCGATGCTGCCCGCTTAAGCCGCTCTTCCAGCGCATCCAGATACCGCGGATTGTGGTAGATAAAGGTCAGCGGTCCGTCGCTTTTCCTGCTTTCCAGGATCCGGTCGATCACCCTTCCGAAAACCTCTTCGGAAAAAGGGTTAAAGAAGAAAAATACATCAAATTCCCCATATCCATCAAAATCCAATGCGTCCGCCTGCATACAGGAAATCCGTTTCTCCAGTCCCAGAATCCGAAAATTCTTCCCGGCGGTTCTCACCAGCTCTTCCTGTAGTTCAATTCCTGCAATTCTCTCAAAGGGAAACTTTGCCGCCTCCTTCAAGACCACGCCTTTGCCGCAGCCCACATCCAGAAGGTTTCTGCACCTGGAAAAATCCAGTGTCTGGAAAATCTCCTGCAGATGTTTCTCGTCCGTTTTGCTGTACCCATGATACTTTCCAGCGCTTTGCTGATACAGCCTGGTACCCCTCATGGTAAAGTCCAGCCCTCTCGGCCTTTCCATGAAAAGATATTCCCCCAGAAATAGCAGATATCTTCGTAACCGGTTTGCCAGCTCGTCCAAATTGCTATGTTCGAATCCATCTGTAAGTCTTTTCGTTTTCTCATTCATTTCACTTCACCCGGAATCGATTCTTTCGTATTTCTTTACGTCACTACGATAAAAATCTTTTGTGAGAAAACTGTGAGAAAAATTTCAGATTTTTATGAGCCTTTCTGGAAATTACAGATTCAGCTGACCGCTGGATAGAAAGATTTGCAAAATAAAAAACCCCGAAAAACTTCGAGGTTTTAATAAGAGGCGCAGACCGGATTTGAACCGGTGAATAACGGTGTTGCAGACCGGTGCCTTACCACTTGGCTACTGCGCCATAATAATATATATTCTATCTTTTGTAAAAAATGACTCCAACGGGAATCGAACCCGTGTTACCGCCGTGAAAGGGCGATGTCTT
>ERZ894229.1366-NODE-1366-length-10497-cov-4.71481_pt1 | contig 10497 bp, 8 predicted proteins | sample MGYA00380295_ERZ894229 | MGnify/ENA primary metagenome ERZ894229 (study PRJEB32331, sample SAMN06328479) | human gut metagenome | biome: human gut microbiome; feature: stool | host: Homo sapiens | collected 2014-09-17 ... | reverse complement strand
CCGGGTGGGCAAGCTGGTGCTGGGGGACACCTGGTACTATGTGACGACCCTGGAGGAGAGCGAGGCCCAGACCCTGCAGGAGAGCGGGGGATTGAAGCTGCGCTTTGCCAAGGGCGTGGGCCGGGATCTGAGCGTGAAGCTGACCCACGTCAGCGAGGCGGAGGGCGGCCGGGTGGTGGCGGTGTTCCAGGGGGACACCTATCTGTCGGAGCTGACGCTGCTGCGCCAGCAGAGCGCCGAGGTCATCCGGCAGACCACCACAGGCATCCGGGTGCCCAAGGAGGCCCTGCGAGTGCGGGAGCAGACGGTTACGGACGAGGACGGGAACGAGTCTGTGGTGAGTGAGACCGGCGTCTACTGCATGGTGGGCATGAAGGCCCGCTTTAAGCCGGTGGACGTGCTGTACAGCGGAGACGACTTCGCCCTGGTGCGCTCCACGCTGGACACGGCGGAGGAGGTCAGCGAGACCCAGGAGCAGATCCGCCTCCGGGCGGGGGACGAGGTGATCATCACCGCCTATGACCTGTATGACGGAAAAGTGATCGGCAGCTGACAGAGAGATGGCCGCAGGGCGGCCGCTGGAAAGGAGTATTGGAACGCTGATGACAATTACGGAGAACATTGCCCGGATCCGGGCGAACATGGCCGCGGCGGCCCGGGAGGCCGGCCGGGACCCGAAGGAGATCCTGCTGGTGGGCGCCAGCAAGATGAACGATGCCGCCGCCTGCCGGGAGGCCGTGGCCGCCGGCATCGATGCCCTGGGGGAGAACCGGGTGCAGGAGATGGTGCAGAAGCTGGAGCAGCACGCCTACGACGGCGCGCCCCTGCACTTCATCGGCCACCTGCAGCGCAACAAGGTCAAGCAGGTGGTGGGCCACGTGGCCCTGATCCAGTCCGTGGGCTCTCTGGAGCTGCTGGACGAGATCGAGAAGGTGGCCGCGGCCCGGGAGCTGGTGCAGGACATCCTGCTGGAGGTGAACATCGGCCGGGAGGCCGCCAAGAGCGGCTTTGCGCCGGAGGAGGTCCTCCCCGGAGCGGAGGCCGCCCTGGAGCGGACCCATGTCCGGGTGCGGGGACTGATGACGATTCCCCCGGCGGACGCGGACCGGGATGCCAATTTCCGGTATTTTCAGGAAGTTCAGGCACTTTATGTTGACATGAACCAAAAATTGTTTCATAATGAATTAGAATACCTGTCCATGGGCATGAGCGGCGACTATGAGGATGCGATCCGCGCCGGCGCCACCATGGTGCGGGTGGGCAGCGCCATCTTCGGCGCCCGCCATTACAACTGAAAAACACCGGAGCGCGGCTCCGACGGGAGGCTATTATGAGCTTATTGGACGAACTGAAGAAGTGGACCCACCCCTACGAGGATGAGGACGAGGAGTATGACGACTTTGAGGAGCCGGTGCGGCAGAACGCCTTTGAGGACCGGAAGCTCAAGGTGGAGGACCGCCGCAACAAGGTGGTGAATATCCACGCCACCACCCAGCTGAAGGTGGTGCTGGTGAAGCCGGAGCGGTTCGAGAACGCCTCCGAGATCGCGGACCACCTGAAGGACAAGCGGACCGTGGTGCTGAACCTGGAGTCCACCAACAAGGACATCGCCCGGCGGCTGATCGACTTCCTGTCCGGCGTGGCCTATGCCGGCGAGGGCAAGATCAAGAAGGTGGCCGCCAATACATACATCATCACGCCCTACCATGTGGATATCGAGGGCGACCTGATCGACGAGCTGGAGAACAACGGCCTCTATTTCTGAGCGGACACGAGGGGGTAACATCGCACTATGCTGACACCGCAGGAAGTTTCCACCCACGCCTTTTCCAAGGCGGTGATGGGCGGATATAACATGGCCATGGTCGATGAGTTTCTGGACGAGCTCACCGATGATTACACCGCGCTCTACAAGGAGAACGCGGCACTGAAGGCCAAGCTGAAGGTCCTGGTGGAGAAGGTGGAGGACTACCGCGCCACCGAGGACTCCATGCGCGCCACCCTGCTGACCGCCCAGAAGATGGCGGACTCCATCGTCCACGAGGCGGAGGCCAAGCGGGACGAGATCCTGGCCCAGGCGGAGACCAGCGCCCGGGAGAAGATCGGCCAGCTGCGCCAGGAGGTGGAGGCCGCCGAGGAGCGGCTGCGCCAGGGCCAGCGGGATCTGGCCCAGTTCATTGCCGCCAGCCGGGAGATCTGCGAGAAGGAACTGAAATTCCTGGAGCAGCTGCCCGATCTGCCGGTGGAGGCGGCGGAGCCGGTCTCCCGGCAGGAGCCGGAGGAGGCCGTCCAGCAGATCGAGGAAAAGGTGCTGGCCGCCTTCGGCGAGCAGAGCGTGGAGGAGGAAGCGGCCCCGGCGGAAGCGGAAGAGGTGTCTCCGGCGGCGGAGGACGACTATCCGGAGGGGGACCCCTTTGCGACCGATCCTGTGGATGAGCCCACCCGCCGCATCAATCTCAGCGATCTGAAGTTTGGCCGCAACTACTCCGGCGGCGACGACTGAACGATCAAAGCGGCTCGCAGGAGCCGCTTTTTTCTTTCCCGTCCCCGGCGCCCAACGTCTTTTGATTGGAGGAGCCAGCCATGAAGCAGCAGCCCATCGTGGCCTTTCTGTACGACTTTGACAAGACCCTCTGTACCACCGATATGCAGGACTACGCCTTCATCCCCTCCCTGGGGATGACCCCCGCGGAGTTCTGGGCGGAGGCCAACGGCTTCGGCCGCCGGAACCGGATGGACGGCATCCTGGCCTATATGTACACCATGCTGCGGGAGGCGGCGCGGCGGAACCGTCCCTTTACCCGGGCGGACCTGGTGGAGAAGGGGCGGAGCATCGTGCTGTTCCCCGGTGTGGAGGACTGGTTCCGGCGGATCAACGAATTCGGCGCCGGCCAGGGTGTCCAGGTGGAGCACTACATCATCTCCTCCGGCCTGCGGGAGATCATCGAGGGCTCGTCCATCAGCGGGGAGTTCAAGGAGATCTATGCCAGCGAGTTTTACTACGATGAGAGCGGCGTGCCCGTGTGGCCCAAGCTGGCGGTGAACTTCACCGCCAAGACCCAGTTCGTCTACCGGATCAACAAGGGCGTGCTGGACGTGTCCAACGACCGGGATCTGAACGCCTCCATGCCTGACGACAGCAAGCGGGTGCCCTTCACCAGCATGATCTACATGGGGGACGGACTCTCCGACGTGCCCTGCATGAAGATGATGCGGGCCTACGGCGGCCAGGCCATCGCCGTGTACCAGGCCAGCAACCGCGCCGGTGTGGAGGACTTGCTGGCAAAGGGCCGGGTGGATTATATCTTCCAGGCGGACTACCGGGCCGGGTCTGCGCTGGAGGCCACGGTGCAGGACATCATCCGCAAGATGGCGGTGACGGACCGCCTGTGGGAGGAGAATGCCCGCCAGGTGCGCAGCATCGGGGGAGACGTGCTGCTGGGGCAGGTGGGCCTGTTCTGAGCCGGCGGGCAAAAAACAGCGGGGGAAGGCGCCGCAGCGCCTTCCCCCGAAAAATGTCTGAACCAGTGGGATTTTTCTTTACAATCCGTATCGTATTTGTTAAACTATACGTTATGTATTTAATCCTGAAGGAGAGAGAACGATGGCTTCCACAACTGAATTTTCACGGACCCTGTCCCTGCTGCGGCAGGAGCGGGGCGTCTCCCAGCGGACTGCCGCCGCGGACCTGGGAATCTCCCAAGCCCTGCTGAGCCACTATGAAAACGGCATCCGGGAACCGGGCCTGGCCTTTGTGGTGAAGGCCTGTGATTACTACCACGTCTCCGCGGATTTCATCCTGGGCAGGACCCTGTCCCGGGAGGGGAACATGCTGACGGAGCAGGAGATCCTGAACGCCGCGGAGCCGGGGAACATCCTCCAGGGCAGCGTGCTGGCCACGCTCCAGAGCAAGCTGCTCTCCGGCGCCGTGGGGGTGCTGTTCGGCCTGCTGGGCAAGCTGAACGACAAGGCGGCCATCAACGCGGCCGCCGGATATCTGGGCAGCGCGGTATACCAGCTGTACCGCCACCTGTACCGCACCGCCGGCGCCAACGAGGCGTACTTCTCCCTGGACCCGGCCGCCTGCACCATGGGCACGGCGGAGGCGGACATGAAGCTCTCGGAGATCCAGTACACCCGGAGCCTGCGGTCCCTGGCGGCCAAAAAGGCGGCGTTCCCGGATCTGTCCAACGAGGCCCTGACCGCCGCGTACCCCGGCCGGTGCCAGAGCCTGACCCAGGTGCTGAGCACCGCGGACGCCCGCCTCAGCGGCCTGACGGAGAAGACCAGATGAGCTTTCAGTCTCTGGCCTTTTTCGGCTTTCTGGCGGCAGCGCTGGCGGTGTGCCTGACAGCAGGGCGGCGCAGCCCCCGGATGGGCGCGGCGCTGCTGGCGGCGGCCTCCGCGGTTTTCTACCTTCTTGGCCCCGGCGGACCGGCAGTGGTGCTGGGAGGGCTCGCCTGCCTGCTGCTGGGCATCGCCGTGACGGCATGGGCCCTCCGGCACATGGGACGGGCCGGCGCGGACCGCCGCCGGACCATGGCACTGGCCTGCTGCTATCACATCGCCGTGCTGGTGGGATTCAAGTATACGGAGTTCCTCACCGGCGGCGCGGTGGAGGTGGGCTGGGCCCCGCTGGGGCTGAGCTTTTTCACCTTCCAGCAGCTGTGGCTGCTGAAGGAGGCCTATACGGGGGAATATGTCCCCGCGCCGGGGGATTCCCTCCTGCTCTACGGGCTGTTTTTCCCCACCGTCACCTCCGGTCCCATCCTGCGGCCCGGAACCTTTTTTCCCCAGCTGCGGGAAAAGGGATTCCTGCATCCGGACTGGTCCGACGCTGCGGCGGGTGTCTACGCCATCTGCTGCGGCACCATCAAGAAAGTGCTGCTGGCGGACGCCTTTGGCACCGTGGTGAACAACGGCTGGGCACATCTGGGAGAGCTCAGCGCTCCGGCGGCCTGGCTGGTGATTTTGGGGTATACGCTCCAGCTGTATTTTGACTTCTCCGGCTACTGTGACATCGCAGCCGGCGTGGCCCGGCTCTTCGGCATCCGCCTGCCGGTGAACTTCGACTCCCCGTACCGCAGCGCCTCTGTGACGGAGTTCTGGAAGCGGTGGCATATCACGCTCACCACCTTCCTGCGGGAATGCCTGTATTTCCCCCTGGGCGGCAGCCGCCGGGGCACGGTCCGGACGTATTGCAATATTCTCATCATCTTCCTGGTCAGCGGCTTCTGGCACGGGGCCGGGTGGACCTTCCTGGTGTGGGGCGCCCTCCACGGGCTGGCCCAGGTGGCGGAGCGAGCCTGGGGAAAGGGCCGGGACCGGCTGCCCTTTGTCCTCCGGTGGGGGCTGACCTTTCTCTTTGTCAACATCGCCTGGGTGTTCTTCCGGGCGCCTGACTGCGCCGGGGCCCTGGAGCTGCTGGGCCGGGCCGTCACCGGCGGCTTTGCCAAACCGGAGGCCTGGCTGCTGGAGGGCCTTTTCGCCGAGGAGACCAGCGCGGTGCAGATGCTGATTCCCGCCTTCACGCCCTGGAAAAACATCCTGCGGGTGGCGCTGCTGTATGGGGCGGGGATGGTCGCCGTCCTCTGGCCCCGGAACACCATCCGCCGGATGGAGGACTTCCGGCCCACGCTCTGGCGGGGCGCGGCCCTCACGGTGCTGACGCTTTGGTGCGTGCTGTCCTTTACCGGCGTCACCACCTTCATCTATTCCAATTTCTGAGGAGGGCCGTATGAAGCAAGCATATCGACGCTGGGTCTGCGGCCTTCTGGCGTGTATTCTGGCGCTGCTGGCGGTCTGCGGGGCCGTCGTGTACGTGGTGGATCCCTGCCTGTATTACCGGGTGCCGGACAAGTGGCAGCCGGTGCTGTTCAACGAGCGGTACCAGATGGCGGGTCTGGCGAAGAATGTGGAGGCGGACACCGTGCTGGTGGGCACCTCCATGGCGGCCAACTACCGCTCCAGCTGGATCCAGGAGACTTTCGGCACCTCCGCGGTGCGGCTCACCATCCCGGACGGGTATTACAGCGAGTTCGACCAGGTGATGAACGTCCTCTTCCAGGCGCAGGAGCCGGAGCGGGTGATCTTCGGACTGGATGTGAACACCCTGATCCGGGATGAGAGCGGCGTGACCGCGGCCATGCCGGACTACCTCTACAACGCCAATCCGCTGGACGACATCCAATATCTGCTGAACAAGGACACGCTGTATTACAGCGCCTACACCCTGCTCTCCAACCACTGGGGAGAGGGCGACACCATCGACGAGGGATTCACCTGGGACCGGAACGAGTGGTGGAACCACATCTCCGCCCTGGAGAACTATGACCGGCCGGAGATCGCGGCGGAGGAGCTGCCCTCCGATGCCTATCGGGACAACGTGGCCGCCAATCTGGCGGTGGCGGAGCGCTGGGTCACAGAGCATCCGGACACGGAATTCGATTTCTTCCTGCCCCCGTACAGCATCCTCTTCTGGGACAAGGTCATCCGGGAGGGAAGGACGGAGGCGGTGTTCGCGGCCATCCGCCAGGCGGGGCAGACGCTGCTGCAGTACGACAATGTGAAGCTCTACGGCTATCTCATGGACGCGGAGATCGTCACGAATCTGGACAACTACTGCGACTACATCCACCACTCCGGCGGCGTCTGCCGGGAGATTCTCTCCATGCTCCAAAGGGAGGAGGGTCGGCTGACAGAGGAAAATCTGGAGGAGACCCTCGCCAACTGGCGGGAATTTGTGGTACACTATGACTATGACAAGTTCTGGGACGAGCGCTTCTGGATTCAGTGGAACGCAGAGCATGCCGCGGCCCCATAAAGCGGCGGCCTTGAGAGGAGTCCTGTGACAGGAGGTCCCCGGGCGGAGCAGAACCGCCCGGCGGCGAAAGCTGCATCCGCTCTCTTGCGCCTCCGCTCCCCATAAAATCTCGGATTTTATGAGGCCCCTATTCCGATTGAAAGAACGGCACTTCGCGCAAGGCCCGCGCAGCGGGCCTTGCGTGGACCGGCCGATGGAGGAAAATCCGATATGACAAAACAGAGCAACATCCGAAATTTCAGCATCATTGCCCATATCGACCACGGCAAGTCCACCCTGGCGGACCGGCTGCTGGAGAAGTGCAACGCCGTCTCCGCCCGGGAGATGGAGTCCCAGCTGCTGGACAACATGGACCTGGAGCGGGAGCGGGGCATCACCATCAAGGCCCGGGCCGTCCGGCTGACCTACCACGCCCGGGACGGGGAGGACTACGAGCTGAACCTCATCGACACCCCGGGCCATGTGGACTTCAACTATGAAGTCTCCCGCTCCCTGGCCGCCTGCGAGGGCGCCGTGCTGGTGGTGGACTCCACCCAGGGCGTGGAGGCCCAGACCCTGGCAAACACGTATCTGGCCATGGAGCACGACCTGGAGATCCTGCCGGTGTTCAACAAGATCGACCTGCCGGCGGCGGACCCCGCCAAGGCCAAGCAGGAGGTGGAGGACATCATCGGCCTGCCGGCCATGGACGCGCCGGAAATCTCCGCTAAGATGGGCACCAACATCGAGGCGGTGCTGGAGGATATCGTAAAGAACGTGCCGCCCCCCAAGGGGGACCCTGCGGCGCCCCTGAAGGCGCTGATCTTCGACAGCCAGTATGACTCGTACCGCGGCGTCATCGTCTACTTCCGGGTCATGGAGGGCACCCTCCGCACGGGCCAGCAGGTGAAGATGATGGCCTCCGGCGCCACCTATCCGGTCATCGAGTGCGGCCATCTGCTGCCCCTGGGCATGGAGCCCTGCGACAGCCTCCAGGCCGGCGAGGTGGGCTACTTCACCGCCTCCATCAAGAACGTGAAGGACACCCGGGTGGGCGACACCGTCACCGATGCCGCCAATCCCACGGCCGAGGCCCTGCCCGGCTACCGGCCCGTGCAGCCCATGGTCTACTGCGGCATCTACACGGAGGACGGATCCAAGTACCCGGACCTGCGGGACGCGCTGGAAAAGCTCCAGCTGAACGACGCCTCGTTGAGCTTTGAGCCGGAGAGCTCCGTGGCCCTGGGTTTCGGCTTCCGGTGCGGCTTTTTGGGCATGCTCCACATGGAGGTCATCCAGGAGCGGCTGGAGCGGGAGTTCGACCTGGACCTGGTGACCACCCTGCCCTCCGTCATCTACCACGTGTACAAGACCGACGGCACCATGGTCACGGTGGACAATCCCCACAATTACCCGGACCCCGCGGTGATCGAGCACGCGGAGGAGCCCTACGTCAAGGTGAACATCATCGCTCCCAACGAGTTCGTGGGCAACATCATGCCCATGTGCCAGGACCGGCGGGGGGAGTTCAAGGACATGCAGTACCTGGACACCAACCTGGTGGAGCTCCACTACCAGATGCCGCTGAACGAGATCATCTACGACTTCTTCGACGCCCTGAAGGCCAACACTAAGGGCTATGCCTCTCTGGACTATGAGCTCTCCGGCTACCGGCCCAGCGAGCTGGTGAAGGTGGACCTGAAGCTGAACGGGGAGATGGTGGATGCCCTGAGCTTCATTGCCCACAGGGACAAGGCGTACCCCCGGGCCCGGCGGCTGTGCGAGAAGCTGAAGGAGAACATCCCCCGGCAGCTGTTCGAGGTGCCGGTCCAGGCGGCCATCGGCGGCCGGGTCATCGCCCGGGAGACCGTCAAGGCCATGCGGAAGGACGTGCTGGCCAAGTGCTACGGCGGCGATATCACCCGCAAAAAGAAGCTGCTGGAAAAGCAGAAGGAGGGCAAAAAGAAGATGCGCTCTCTGGGAAGTGTGCAGATCCCGACGGAGGCGTTCCTGGCGGTGCTCAAGCTGGACGAATGAGCCCTCCTTCCCGGGCCAGCGGCCCGGCGCCGCGGAAGCGGCGTCAAGCGGTTTCGGAGGGAAACCCTTGGAGCGGGCGGGCTTAGCCTGCCCGCTCTGATTGGATGGGGGTCCCCGCAGGACCAGAGGTCCTGTGGGGTGCGGCAAAAAGGAGATGCGCTCTCTGGGAAGTGTGCAGATCCCGACGGAGGCGTTCCTGGCGGTGCGCAAGCTGCGTCGTGCATGGAAGACCCGCCGCGGGCGACAGCCTGCGGCGGGTCTTCTGCGTTTATGGAGCGGGGGGCGGCGTGTCGGCCGGAAGGCGGCGGCAGGTCACCAGCAGCACGCCGGGCATCCTCTCCAGCGGGGAACACCGCAGATGGTAAGGCTCTCCTTCCGGAGCGGGGAGGACCAGCTCCACAGAGGGAACCGCTTTCAGCTGGGACAAGACGGCCTCCAGGGAGAGGGCCTTCCGCAGGGCGGTCCGCTGGGGGGAGGGCGGCAGCTGCTGGAAATACCAGGCGGCCAGGGACCGGCAGGTGGCATTCTCCGGCAGACGGTCTGCGGACGGTCCGTGGGCGCGGCAGGCGCCGGAGCGGGTGTCCACCGTCAGGACCAGCTCGTAATCCTGCCCGGCCAGGGCGTCCAGCAGAGCGCTTTGCAGCCGGTGGAAGCTCCGGTCCCGCAGCTGGAAAAAGACCTCCAGATGCAGCGTGTCCGGGTTTTCCGCCACCTCCGCCTCCGTCCGGACCCAGGACGGGCCGCCCTTTCCGGTGGAGATCCAGTGGTCCATGGAGAATTGAAACACGCCCTCTGCAAAGGCATCCGACAGGGCCTCCGGGGAGAAGAGCGCCTGGAACCGCGCCTGCTCCTCTGCCTCCGGCAGGGCAGAGGCCATCTGCTGGAGGCAGGCACCTGCGGCACGGTCGAACAGCGTGCGCAGCAGGTGCCGGGACGCGGCCTTGGCGTCCAGCGTCTGTCCGGCGGTCAGATCCAGCCGGGCGGAGGCCAGACAGGACCTGGCCTGCCGGCGGTGCCGGGCGGCCAACTGCCGGAAGTGTTCCGCGGCCGCCCGTCGGCCGGTCACATCCTCCGCTTTGCCCAGCAGGCGGTAGACATTTCCGTCTCCATCGAACAGGCTCATCCAGGACACCTGATAGCGACGCCAGCCGCTGCCCTCATAATCGGCCCGATAGGTGCAGGAGACCGTCCCGGGATGCGTGATGGCCCGGCGGACCGCGCCTGCCAGCCGCCGCCGGTCCTCCGGGTGGAGGTAGGATGCGGTGAGCAGGCTCTTCAGATAGCCGGAGACGGTGCGGGAGGTCCTGCGGCCGCTGGTGCTGTGCCGCTGGATCTGGGCCAGGTCCCGGGCGGGGTCATAGTCCAGTGTCAAGAGGGAGGTGTGCTCCAGCAGCAGGTCGCACATCCGGGAGCGGATCTGATGCTCCGCCTGGGCCGCGGCCTCCTGGGAGATATCGGCGCAGGCGATGTACGCCAGCCAGGAGCCGTCCGGCTGTTCCACCCAGGACATGTGGAGGGAGAGGCAGAGCTCCCGTCCGCCGCCCGGGCAGACCCGGCAGGCCCGGCGCAGGGGAAGGCCGCATTCCCGGGACCGAACGGCCGCGGCCAGCAGTTCCTCCCGCTCTCCCGCCGGCAGGCCGCTGCCCGGGTCTTCCGCC
>ERZ894229.1360-NODE-1360-length-10526-cov-6.12816_pt1 | contig 10526 bp, 14 predicted proteins | sample MGYA00380295_ERZ894229 | MGnify/ENA primary metagenome ERZ894229 (study PRJEB32331, sample SAMN06328479) | human gut metagenome | biome: human gut microbiome; feature: stool | host: Homo sapiens | collected 2014-09-17 ... | reverse complement strand
TACGGATACACCGAGAGGGGAGCCGCGGTCTTTGTTGTTGGCCAGCGGGATGCGGAAATAGGCAAACAACGGCTGAGTAAGATTTTGAATAGTGGCCTCGGGCGTGATGTCGGCCCATTCCGGCACCTGCGACAACGCGATTTCGCCTCCCAGGCTCGCATTTGAGGACGACACAAAGGCCCTGTTTTGTATCACTTCAACGCCAGTGCCAGGGTCGAAATCGTGGCTTTCCAGGCGCGTGTATATTTTGCCACCCCGCGTGATTTGCTGCGAAAATACCGCCCCGGTCAGGCGTCGGGAAGTATCGAAGGCAGTGGGGAAAAAGGCGTCGGCCTGCACCACATCCACGGCGATGGCATCGCCGCGCACATACGGCTTAAATACAGCGCCGCCCAGCGCGCAGGCATATTCCACGGAGGGGCGCAGGCTGTCACGGAATATGCTGAATTGCTCATCCATCCATTTTCCGCGGGTTCCCGTCAACTGGATGTCGCATTCCAGCGTGACAAGGCGCGCAAACTCGCCGGCAATAAAAGCGGGCAAGCCAAGGGAATAAGTATCCTGCGCGTGCACATCCTCATACATGCGCACCCATGTGGCAATCTGTGTCTCCATGGCCGGGGATATTACAAGGTCTGTATTTTCCTGCCCAAGCAGGCGCAAAAGGGTGGCGCGCACCCATTGCATCATCTTTTGAAACATCTGTCAGGCTCCTTCTCGCCACGGCACCCAGCGGAATTCAAGCGCAAGCACCGTTGCGGCAAAATATCGGATGTCATCCATTGCGTGGTCGTACTCTTTTATGACGGCATCACTCGGCCTTTTATCATCCCAGCGATATAGGCCAAATTCCCGCAAAGCATCATGGCAGCTTTCGTGTATTAACATTCGGCCGCCCTCCAAAAGGGCAGATACCACATTGATGCCGGGAACAACCTTATTCACCGCAGGCCGCACCACGAATTTCCCGTGCCGCCGTATCGTCTCAATGAAAGACGCCGCCGAAGGGTCTATTATGACGCTGTCAATATATCTGCCTGCGGTGAGCTCCACCAAAGCGTGGTAGTGTTCCTCGTCCGTGCGCTGCCGCCCGGTCTTGCGGCTGTCATAGTAGCTTTCGGCAATGCGCACGGCCTTCCCGCCGTGCACGCACCACAGCCCCATGCTGCATGGATTGCGCGTGCCGTAGTCGATGGAAACATAAAAGCGCCCCTGCATGCCGGTAATGGGGCCGCGCATGAGGTATCGCTCTTTGTCGCGTGCAATCATGTCATACACAAGGCCCTCGGCCATGCACCAGCGCCCAAGTATATAACGCTCAAAAAATACCCCCACATACATGCTGCGGTATCTGCTTTTGATACCTTCCGACAAACTAAGGTTGTCCTCCATGGTGAAATGCAGGTAGAGTAATCCCTTGTTTCGGGCCTCAAGGATCCATGAGGTGTAAAACCAATGCTGCGGCCCTTCTGGGTTGCAGTTGAACCACCACTTGCTGCCCTCAACAGAGCATCGGGCGGTTGCCTGATTGACAAAGCTTTCCGGCATCAAAGCCACTTCGTCAAAAAAGACACCCGCCAGGGTGATGCCCTGAATGGTGTCTTGTGAGCTCTCGTCCGAACCGCCGAAAATATAGAAAGTGTTATACTTCGTCCCGCGGGAAATAAGCAGGCAGCTATCGCCGCGGCGGTCTGTTACATGATACCCACGCCCGCGAAGCATCTTTTTGAGTGGCGGCAGCACATTGCGCCGGAAGCTGCCTATCGTTTTGCCGCACATAGCAAACTGCTCCCCGGCGAATGACGACATCGCCCACAGGACAAAAGAGAGCGACATGCATACCGTTTTGCCCGAACGAATGGCGCCGTCTGCGATGATGCCATTGGCGGTATGTGTTGGGCTATTCGCGCACCACCACGTCAAAACCTTCTGTTGGCGCCGGGAAAACGGCCGGAACTTAAAGACCTGATTCATTTTCCTCTGCCTCCGGCATTACAAAGCCATAATCATCCACGCCTTCTGCCCACAAATCCGATGCCTTTTCTTGCAAGGCGTCCAGAAAACCATCGTCTCTGATGTCGTCGCTGGTAACTTCTTCGCGCTGCCCAAGATATTGTTTTCCAAGGAAAATAGCCATGGTTGCATTTTTTTCGGCAAGCCGAAACTGCGAACGGCGCAGGGCGATTTTGCCCAAGTTTCGCTTTTGGGCAAAAACCTCCGCAAAACCGCTGTGATATATGCGTTTGCACCAACGCTCTATTGTATCTTCTGAACAACCGAAAAACACGGCAATCTCGGCAAGCGTGCATTGCAAAGAGCACAATTTTTCAAAGCTGGCCTGGTCGATTTTGATTCTTGGGCGGGCCATTTACGCCACCGCCTTTTTGGCATCATCCTCCAAAGCGATGCGCGGGAAATTATCCTGAATAGCCTTGGGTTCGCCCTTATAGAACACAAGCACATTTTGATGGCGCTTTCCGATTTTGCGATTCACGGCCATGGCGTGCCCCGCGCGAATGGGTAATGTGCCAATGGCAGTAGCCAGAATAATCTCGTTGTAGTAACGCATACCCGAGGCAATGAATGTGCGGATTGTATCCCCGACAAAGTTATAATAACTGCCGTCTTTCCCGCGCACCTCGCCTACCACAACAACCGCAAAGCGGTTTTGCTTCAGCTTTGAAACCGCCTTTTGCATGATGTCCTGATAGAGTTCCAAAAAGACAGGGTATGTCTTGTTTGAGAGATCGGCAGGGTTGTTGCTGTAAACCTCTAAATCTGCATAAGGCGGGCAGGTGAAAAGCATGTCCTGACTCTCGTCTGGAATATGCCTGTCCATATTGCGGCTGTCCTCGCATATCCATGTGGGGGATACACCGATATCCTCAGCGTTTTGATTGTTTGCCTCTACCTGCTCGCGCCGGAGGTCTATGCCGGTATACTCATATCCGAGTGCGGCGGCAACCACACCTCGTACCGAGCCCCCGGCGAAAGGGTCAAATATTTTTCCGCCCGGAATACCAAACCACCGATACATAACTTCGCACAGAACAGGGTCAAAAACAGATACTGTGTTTTTGCAGTTGGCTGCATATTTGACATTTAAGCTGTAAGTACGGATATCGTTGCGGCTTTCCTCGCTGCGGATGCCCAAAGCCAGCCATTCTTTTTTTCGAGCAGCCCACTGTTTTCCAGTCGTATCCAAAATCGAGAAAGGCGGGATGCCGAACGTCTCTGCCATGATGCCAGTTGTCCGTTTGCTTTTTTGCGCGGCAGGCTCTGTATCAAAGCCCACGCTGCGCAAGTCTATTTCCGTGCAGGCCGATAAATCTCGTAACTCTGTGGCAAGTCGCAAATCGTCCCACAGCGAGAACTCGGCTGTTTTGTTGTCGGCAAGGCGGTATGCCTTGGCCTGTTTGGGCGTCAAATCATCCGCCACAATGACAGGCGCAACTTTCAGGCGTAGGAACTGCGCGGCTTTGTATCGGGTGTGGCCAGCAATAATTACGCCGTCAGCGTCCACGATGATAGGTTGCCGAAATCCAAACTGCCGGATGCTTTCCGCAACCTTATGCACGGCGGCATCATTGATGCGAGGATTATGCGGATACGGCTTTATCTCTGGAAGCGCCCGCAATATGATTTTCTTTTCTTTTTCCATGTTTCGGGGCTCCTTTCTATAAATAAAAAACCGCCCGATGGGCGGTTTTGTTTTTTGGCATACTACTGGCCGCGGCATGCCGGCGCGGTGTGAAAGGATGTCGATGGGAAGCAAAGGGGAGAACGTCCTCTGCATGCTGGCGTACCCTCGTCGACGCTCTAAGAATATCACAGCAATCAACCCTCAATCTACCTCATTTACCCTCAAAATACCTCATTTACTGTTTTTATTTTGTGAGATAGTGGGCGAGAGCTGCCCGGTGTATTCGCAATGCGGCGTCAATATGACGCTTTTCGTCTGTGCCAAACAGCTTTGTTGCAATATCCCGCCACGGTAGGGGGCGCAATGTGTCGCTGTCCATATACCGCATGCGGAGAATATCTCTTTCGCGCGGCGGCAGGGTGCAGACAGCATGTTCAACTGCTCGCATCCTCCGCCTGTTTTCTGCGAGGATAGGGGCTATCTGTTCCTCGTATTCAAGGCGCTTTTCAACGCTGCGCGCCATATGCTCACCTGAACTTCCCGTGTGCTGGCTCCCATCGTTTCCGGCTTGCAGCGGGGGAAGCACTTCGGCGCTTTTCATGCGGGCAAGCCGTTCCTGCCGATGCTCACATTCGCGGGCCATCGATATGTAATTTTCTAGCCACTCACGGTCCATGCGGTGTTCTCCTTATGCTAAAAAAGTCAATTTTTCACATGATTTTCCTTATTTGCAAGCGCGGATTCTGCTTCTTCCGGCATCTCTCCAAAAACGCACCCTGCTTTCATATCTGCTAATACGCCAATCTCCGATGCATAAAAAGACTTTGCCGGTTTCGGCTGTCTTTTGCTGCAAGACCACATGACTTTCGGAGGAAGAAATGGCAGCACCACGCACCGCCCGTCTTTGTCTGCCTCTACCAACTCTTGCAGACGGTCAATGTCGTACCCATCATCTGGCACAAACACGCCATAGCCTAGCAGGAAATCGGCCAAAAATTCGGTAAATCTTCTGGTATCCGGTTCGGCTTGTTTTGCGTTCACGATAATCTCAATCAGTTTATCACGTTGCTTTTCCTTTTCCACGCTCATTCCTCCTGTTACAGTTCGAATTTGCTGAAATATTCCAGTACTTCACGCATTGCCATCTGCATGCCTACATACTTCTGGTACTCCGCAGAATAGGTCTGATTAGAGGCGTGCTGCCCCTCGTTGTCTTTTCTGAAAATATCGTTTGCGGTGTTGCGATAGAATACCAGTAAATCCGAAAAGTACTCTTCTGCCGCGTCCGCGTTAAACACCGGCTTTTTGGTATCACTCACACTCATTCCTCCTTGTGCAGGCCGCGCCATTCGTCCTCGTGCTGGAACATAGAAACGGCATCCACATTTTCTCTTAAATCAAGATACAGGTTGTAGTCAACAACGGGGTGGATTTCACGGTCTACAAATTCCGCGAGGTCGTCAACAAGGCTTGAAACACCGTTTAGTTCTTTAATCACCGCATCCCTCTCCGCTGTCACTCGCTCCAGCTCGGCCAGAACTTTCATGTATGCCCGTTCTGCATTTTCATAAAGGTGTTTTCTGTTGTCTGCGCTTCTCCTTTGCCGTTCCACTTCGTTCCTCAGCTTCTCGTTTTCGGCCTGGAGCGTGGAGAGGGCGGTGGCGGCCTGCTCGATAAAATACGGCTCTGGGTCTTGCCATACCAAATCACCAGACCTTGAATAAGGCCACGGCGCACCAACCAATTCGCCATACGGGATTTTCTCTCCATATTGCTTGAGCAGCCCACGCAAATCTTCTATCAGCTTCTCATTGTCCATCAGGTGTCCTCCTCCCCCTCCGGCGGGCAGCGGTACAGGTTGTAGTTTACACCCATGCCATCAATGGGCACATAAACTGTTTGCCAACCTCTGAAAATGATTTTGTCCTTTGTGACAGCCTTAATGATATGCCATCCGCTTTTAAGCAGCGGGTCAAAGACTTTGAGGTATGCAGGCTCGTCTTTCATCTCCCGCAGCTGCTCAATGGTCAGCGGCTCATTCGGCGCTTTGGCAGGGACATGATTGTCCTTATCAACCGTCGGCAGGGGCATCCAGAGCGTGACGATGCTTTGCAAGCAGTCCCGCCACGGGAAGCCGGTGTGTCGGTACCAGGTATTTGCGCTGGTCCGATATGCCTCTCCCACAAATGTGCCATCCGTGGCAAGCACGCGCTCTCCAGGGTCAGGGACGGCATTTTCCACGCTCACCCACTCGTTCGGCGGGGTGAGGGTGGGCATAACCTGAATGTCATGCAACACCTGGTCTATCAGCCAGGACGCCGTTTTGCTTTGTCGGACTACATCGGTATCAAGCAATCTCTCAATATCTAAAAGCTCGTTGCCGTCAATCGGTCGTACTGCCATCTTTCAGCGCCTCCCCATAGTGCTTTTCGGAAATTTCCATGTATTCATCAAGCAATTTCTGTTGCTCCTGTGCCCATTCAGATAGGCAGTCAAATGAGCAAAAATCCTCTGGCTTTCCAATGGAGAACCCTTTAGGCATCTTCTCATTGTCCCTGTTTTGCAAAACAGAAAATCCGTCAATAGTAATGCGAATGTCACTGTCTTTAATCAGCTTTCCGCACTTGTCGCAACAATGCGCTTTAGCCATCTTTCATCGCCTCCAATCTCTCCATCACCATGTCCACGGCCTCGGCCGTCATGGGAGCGCCGCACCATTGACAAAAGCGCATTGCCGGTGGATTATCTGGGTCATCGAAATCATCTGGAAGAACAACTTTGCATTTAGAGCACTGCCAGCCCCATTCTCTCTCAATTCCTTCAAGAGGACTTCCGACTTCTTCATCGTACCATTCCCACTCACCCTTCCACACCTTCTCCACCTGCTCCCGGCTGATAGGGCGAAGGGCGGCAATCAACATTTGTAGCGCTTCGCAATCTCGCCTCCACACAGGATATTCGCTGGTCATCATGCTTTCGCAGTATTCTAGCAGAAGATCAAGCTGTGTAATCGCTTCTTCCCGCGTCATGGCTGGGCCTCCTTTTCTAATTCTTACGGCATCATTGTTTTAGTTCGGCCACTTCCAATGGCTGGCTCTTGTACCGTGTATGTCCAGCAACCGCCGCGCCACCGAACCGCCCGGCATTATTTTTACAAACGGATACCGTTTTTCTTTAGGCGTTTCGCTGATAATTCGTGGAATACATCCCATTCAGTTGTCCCTATCCTGGTTTCCCCAGCATCTCTGTTATGTGGCCTAGTAATGGTTTTCTCTTGTTCTTTTCTCCATTCCTCCGAATAATCACAAAACTCTTTCAATTTTTCAAAATATGTTTTGTTTTGTTCCCAAGGAGCCTTTTTACTATCATAAATATCGAAGGCTTCTCGTAAGAGGTTAAAAGGGTCTTTCATTCCTCCCCCCCCTCCAGCATCTCCATCTCCTCCAACTTCATAAAGCACGCCCAGAAAGTACGGCTCTGTTTCCCGCTGTGGTGTCCGAACAAGGGTTTCTGTCCGATAGCTTTCCAAACCTCCGCTGCCGGGATGTCGTACTCTGACCATTTGAAAATGAGCACCCCATCTGGTTTAAGTACACGCATACACTCTTGGAAACCATCGTGGAGCATCTGCGGCCAGTTCTCATCCAGCTTCCCGTATTTCTTTACCATCCAGGCCGTTTCCTTCGCGCCAGTCAAATGGGGTGGGTCAAATACCACTAAGGGGAAAGAGTTGTTCGGGAATGGCAGGTTGGTGAAATCACATACCACATCCGGGTTTATGTCCAGTGTACAGTTCCCGGCGTTCTTCCAGAGGTGATGATACTGCTCCCGACGCTTATCGCAGTACACAGCTGCTGGATGGTGCTTGTTAAACCAGATAGACCTTGCACCGCAGGTCACGTCAAGGATTTTCTTTTCCATGTAGCATCTCCATCTCCTCCGCGCTCAGAATCGGAGCGCGGGTGTTCCAGGCAAGGCGGGCTTCTATGTCCGCGTCTTTGTGATAGTATTCTTTTAAAGCCGATTCGGGTGCAGACGCAAGCACAGGGCTTTTTTTAGTCTGGAGATACCCAGGATAAGCCTTTGTTATTCCACAATCGCATCTGTATATTATCCACCTGTTGTAAACCGTTATCTCTGGAATTTTACCGCACCAAGAACACGGTACTATTATCCCCGCCTCCGTCAGCCGCTTGGCTGCCTCTTTATCGCCCAGAAGGGCGCGCTTGATGTCATCCAACAAAATCACTCCTTGTGTAATAATCAACACTTATTTGCGAGTATTTGAGCATGTCCCAAAAAAATTTATCATTGACTGCAATAAATCCATTATCCTCTCTGTGGTGGAATGTGGTGGATTTTACAGAAAATAAAAAAGTCCCTAGATGAGAAGAAAAAAATCTGCTCAGGAGAAAAGTTTTGCAAAAAGGCCGAAAACCACCACAATCCACCACACATCAGCTTTCCGGCAGCTTTTCCTGCTGCCAAAGCGGCCCTTTTGCCTGCTCGCGACGGTTTTGCGCGGGCTGCAGCGTCCAGTTGAGATATTTGTGCCCGCTGTGCGTCAGGCCGATGTCCAGATATTCTGTATTGGCACGCGTCGTCCGGGCCGCGAAATGCTTTTTCATCTCCCGCCCGAAGCGCTGGCTGCTCACAGGGAACCTCTCGCCGTTGTCCTGCGCCCAGGCGCGGTATATGCGATAGAACACGGCCGCCTGCAGCGTCTGGCCGGCGCTGGGGTAGGTGCAGTCGTCCAGAAACACCGTCAGCCTGTCCTGCTCCGTGCGGTATTCCTGCGTCGCCGTGCGCACAGCCTCACATTCCGGCAGCCCGCTGCGGCTGCTTTTAGACGCCTCCACCCACTGGCGGCACCCCTCCAGCGCCCAGTTCAGGATGCCCGGCAGCTCGGCCAGCAGCTTCTCCGGCAGGCGTTTATCCTGCTTCTCCTCCGGGATAGCCTGCGTAAAGGGCACCAGCCGGATGCGCCGCCAGATGCCGGTATCTGTGCCGCGGATGCGCGGCTTATGGTTCGTTGCCATCACGATTTTGAACTCCGGGCGAAATTCGAACTCCTTGCCGTATAAAAAGCGCGCCGTGATGGCGTCGCCGCCTGTCAGCTGTTTGATAAGGCTTTCGTTCAGGAACACGCCCTCGTCCGTCTCGCTGGTGGTCACCAGACGCGCGCCCTTCAGGCGGGCGATGTCGCTGCGTGCCCCGCCCTGGCTGCGGTTTTTCTCCATCAGCGTCTCTGCCTGGGCGTTCATGGCATAATCGCCCAGCATGGCGGCCAGCGTGTCCAGAAAGGTGCTTTTGCCGTTGGCCCCGTCCCCATAGAGGAAGAAGACGCACTGCTCCTGCGTCGAACCCGACAGCATATAGCCCACCATCACCTGCAAATAATGCGCAAGCTGGGCGTCGCCGCCGGTGATTTCTCCGATAAACTTTTCCCACATCGGGCAGGCGGCTTCAGAGCTGTATTCCACCGGGGCGATGCGCGTCAGGTAATCCTCGCGGCGGTGCTCCTGCACCTCGCCGGTGCGCAGCCGCACCGTGCCGTTTGCCACGTTCAAAAGGCCCTTGTGGCGGTCGAACATGTTCGGCGTCACGGGGATGCCGTCCAGATGCTGAGCCTCCTTCAGCATGGCCTCCTTGCCCCGGCTGGACCGGCTGCGGCGCAGATGCGCCTTGAAGGCCTTGACGGTATCCTCGTCATGCAGGCCGAACAGCTCCTTTTCCATGCCGTCCAGCAGGGCGTCCGCCAACCGCTTGACAATATCGGTTTCATCCCTCTGCCAGCACGCGCCATTCCATACAAACCAGCATTTGTCCGTGTGGCTGTAGCGCACCCGCTCGCCGTAAGCGTCGGCAAACCGCAGTGCGTTGCCTGTGTCGTCCTGTGTATAACGCTTGTGCCTCCCCGCCGGTGCGGCGCCTCCCGGCGCGAAAAAGGCGTCCATCCCCGCGGCGTCCGGCTGCGGTGGGGAATATACCTCGCGGCAGTCTGCCACCGCCTTGCCGATGGTCATTTGCCCATAGGTCTCTTTCCCGTGCTTTTCGTCCCACTTTTTGCGCATCAGGCCGGAGGTGCGGAACACTCTGTCCATGCGGGCGGCGTCAGCTCCGAACCAGAAGGCCAGCAGGTTGCACAGGCCGAGGTCAGCCTCGCTCTGGCTCTTGTAGTAGCCCTGCCAGCTGCCCGCCATCAGGGCCTCAAAGCGCGCGCCGTCCCTGCCTGCCGCAGCGCGGCGCACGAGCTCGGCGTCCTCCAGCGCCGACGGCGCTGGCAGGCTGCGCTGTGCAGACGGCGCCCCGGTCTCCTTCTTCAGATATTTCCTGTACAAAGCGTCCAGCGCAGCCTGGTCCTCGCAGAAGGGCCTCGCCTCGCCGGGCACATTTCCCGTCACGGTAAAATACCGGCCCTCCGCATACATTTCAAACCCCGCCGCTGTGTTTTTGCACGCGGCGCCGGGCTTATTGCCCCTGCACAGAATATGCAGGCCGGTGCCGGACGGCGAAAGCTCCGCATAGCTTTTTGTGGTCGCAAGCACGGCCGCCGCCATCTCGTTCAGCTCGCCGGTGGTGCTGTCTATGCAATGGTCCACGTCAATGCCTACGATGCCACCGCCCAGCACGAACCCGATGCCCGTGCAGCCGAGGCGTGTCACCGCCTCGGCTGCTGTTTCGTAATCGGCCCAGGTGCCCGGCAGCGTGCTTCCCGCATTTCCGCCAGTGCGTGGGTTCAAGGGTGTTTTATCGGGCAGTCGGTAGCACACCCAGCGCGGCAGCGTTTTCAACTCGTCTGGAATATTTTCCGGTTTCAGCATAGGGTGCGCTCCTTAGTCTTTTAATTGAACGGCAGGTCGTCGTTGTCAATGTCTACCGG
>ERZ894229.1357-NODE-1357-length-10576-cov-47.6919_pt1 | contig 10576 bp, 13 predicted proteins | sample MGYA00380295_ERZ894229 | MGnify/ENA primary metagenome ERZ894229 (study PRJEB32331, sample SAMN06328479) | human gut metagenome | biome: human gut microbiome; feature: stool | host: Homo sapiens | collected 2014-09-17 ... | reverse complement strand
CCGCCGGGTGGCCGCTGGCAAACGCACCAGTGGCCGCCGTGCGGCGCAAATTGCACATCCATCCCTTTCGATTTAAGCAACTGTTGATCTGTAAGATAAATAAAGTTTTGGCAACCAGGAAGGGAACAAATTTGAAAGTTTCCTTATATGATGATTTTTATATCCCGCTTTCCACTATTTTTTGAACGTGAAATAAGGAATATTGCGCTACTTATCCAACAATTCTGACAAGATGTGGAGCAATTATGCTGATTCTAATATCGGGTTTTAAAATGATATAGTGTATTGAAATCGAAAAGGTCGCAGAACAAAATGGTGTTAATTTACGCTTATAAAAGGATTCAAGTCATTTAAAGGGAATTATACAAGTCGGAAATCTTAATTTTTTATATTTGTATCAGAACTACGTTAGGGGGCCGGGCTGTTCGCAGTTTGTGAATGGTCTGGTCCTTTTTATGGAAAAAATCCGTTTAAAGTGAATTACAGGTTCAACACAAAAATATTTTGCAGGTGTATAATAAAGACAGTAGGAGGGAAACGGCAGCAGATAAGATTTGCGGGAGATGTTTTATAAGGTGGGGAATATGATTCAGTATAAAGGATATGTAGGCAGCGTTGAGTTTTCAGAAGAAGACGGGATTTTTTACGGTAAGGTTATGGGAGTCCGTTCCTTGATCTCTTATGAGGGCGAAAATGAGAAAGAGCTTCTTAATGACTTTCACGCTGCGGTGGATGATTATCTGAAAACTTGCGTGGAAGAGGTAAAAAGGAGCTGTATTATTAAATGACATTAAGGGGTTATAGCAAACAGAAGGTAGTAGATGAATATATGCAAGATTATAATCTATATGAAAAACATGAGCCGCTGCAATTTGATTTACGGGGATATGCACAGTATGTTAAAGAACGTAATTTAAAGCCAGAAGACATAACATTAGAAATTCTTGCTTTGTTCTCGAAACAGAAAGAGTAAAGGGGCTATTATGAGAAATCGGTTGATTATGGGAAAGATTCAGAAACGCATAGACAGAGCTGTTTCGACGGAAGAAGGACTGAAGGATGTGATTACACTCACAGAAGTGTTTGGTCATAAGACTCTGGAGGAACGGTCAGCTGAATTTGGAAGGAACTTAAATCTTGATGGAGAATATGATTGGGGTGAATCGGTTGGAAGAGAAGTGTGGTAATACCATTGGTATCAAATCAAAGAGATATTTGAGAGAACTAAACATGGAAAAGGTTCAGAAACGAATTGTCAAAAATATTTCGACAGAAGAAGCGCTGAAGGGCGTTGCTCCGTTCCAGTACAGTCAAGAAGTGTTGACTGGACGAAGCAAGATCATATTGACGGTAGATCCTGATTTTGAAGAAGAGAGGACGTAAACTATGACAGACTGTAAATCGCCGTTGGAAATTATTATGTCGCACGATTATTGCTTTGGGGATCTTAGGGAAGAACTGGAAAAGTGGAAGGGCAGAAAATTTCCATATAGAGATAAAGTTAAGAACCTCCAAAATCATGTAGTGCATCAGAAACCGAGGAACAGATAGAAAATCCGGGTCTTTATGAAGCCATATATTAAGGAAGGGAAATAACTTGAAAATTGCTGTGATGGAACTCAGGCTTTACGCTCCGTGGGTTCATTCATTAAAGGAAAAAAGAATGGTGGTAAAAAGTCTGCTGGGAAAGATAAGAAGCCGGTATGCTGTATCTGCGGCCGAAACGGGTGAGCAGGACATCCACCAGACGATTGTGATCGGTGTGGCGGGCATAGTGGCTCATGCTGCTCAGGCGGACAGTATGCTGGATGATATCCTGGCCTTTGTGGAGAGCAGTACGGAGGCAGAGATTGTTTCCGTGGAGCGGGAGATCAGATAGGAAAAGTAAATATGTGGATAAACAGGGTGAAATCCTCCGGGAGATATTGGTCTTTCGGGGGATTTTTCTGTCATGGGCCTCAAATTTAGGGAATTTTAGGCCAAACAAAATAAATTTTATTGTCTGACCCATAATCCGTAAATTCCTCACATAATTGAAATAACAGGATGAGGGAAAGCAAAGGATCAATAATTGAAGATTTTATATTGAAATATGTTGATAATTCAATATATATATTGTATATTAAAAATAAGATTGCAGAATGGAGGAACCATTATGACTGAAAGTAATAAGCAAATTGTAGCTGTGGGAAAAAACATTCAAGATAAAGCAACCCTCATATGGAATGTGGCCAATACTCTTTTTGGAGCTTTTAAACCGCATGAATACGGTCTCGTGATTCTCCCTATGGTAGTTATAAAGCGTTTTCATGACTGCCTGCTTCCAAAGCGTGAGGATGTACTAAAAACATATAAGAAGGTTCAGCACCTTGCGGTAAAGGACGGCTTTCTGAAAGCCGCTGCAGGATATCAGTTTTATAATACCAGCCGTTTTACATTTGAGACACTTAAGGCTGATCCTGAAAATATCAATGACAACTTCCGTGCCTATATAAACGGATTCTCCGACAATGTGCAGGATATCCTTACCCGCATGGACTTCAATGCCCAGCTCAACCGTATGGAAGAGGGAGGGCTTCTTTATCAGGTCATCGTGGACTTCTGCTCTGAAAAGGCATACATGGGACCGGATAAGATCAGTGCGGTGGACATGGGTTATATCTTTGAGAACCTCGTACAGAGATTTTCAGAGTCCTATAACGAGGAAGCCGGAGCCCATTTCACGAGCCGTGACATCATCTACCTCATGTGTGACCTGCTGGTGGAAGGTGATACCAATGCCTTTAATAATGACGGCATTACAAAGACCGTCTATGACATGACCATGGGTACGAGCCAGATGCTTACCTGTATGGAGGAGCGCCTTAGACAGCTGGATGCCGATGCCGATATCACGTTGTTCGGACAGGAGTTCAATCCTTTCACCTTCGGCATTGCAAAGGCTGACATGCTGATCCGTGGCGGAGACCCTGACAACATGCAGTTCGGAGATACTCTGAGCGATGATAAATTTAGTGGATATGAGTTTGACTACATCATATCCAACCCGCCCTTCGGTATTGACTGGAAGCGGGAGGCGACAGCAGTGGAGGCGGAACATAAGAGAGGCACTGCAGGACGCTTTGCTCCCGGACTTCCAGCAAAGAGCGATGGTGTTTTTTGGCGAGCAATTTTCCCCATTTTCATCGTTATGATTCCCTATAATCAGCACTATATATTCATGCAGTTTTGCAGAATATCAATACATTACCGTAAAATCAAGGACGCATTCGCGCCGCTATCGCGGTTGAAATCCTTGATTTTACGGTAATGCATCGATAATGGTAATCAAGGCATGAATGAGTAATTATAATTATCTGACAATGATAATTTTAAGGAGGTGCCGCGCCAATTATGGGGAATTGACCTCGCTCATAAACAGCGATGGACAGATGCTGTTCCTCATGAATGGCCTTGCAAAGCTTAAGTCTGAGGGACGCATGGCTATCATTCAGAATGGATCTTCCCTGTTTACGGGAGATGCAGGCTCAGGACAGTCTGAGATCCGTCGGTATCTCATAGAGAATGACTGGCTTGATGCCATCGTGCAGCTTCCAAACGATAGCTTTTACAATACTGGCATCGCTACTTATGTGTGGATCATCACAAAGGATAAGCCTTCGGAGCATATCGGAAAGGTGCAGCTTATAGACGGAAGCAAGTGTTTTGAGGCCCGTAGGAAGTCCATAGGTAATAAGCGTGTGGATATCACGGAAGCCTGCAGGGAACTGATCGTAAAGGCTTATGGCGAGTACACGGATAAGACATATGAGCAGGATATTGAGACCGGTGGGCATATTGTATGCAAGAGCAAGGTATTAGACAGCGTATCCTTGGGCTACTATAAGATCACCGTTGAGAGCCCTATGCTTGATGATGAAGGCAACAAAGTCCTTAAGAAGGGAAAGCCAGTGGTTGATCCATCAAAGAGAGATACGGAAAATGTGCCTCTTGATGAAGATATAGACGCATACTTTGCCCGTGAGGTATTGCCTTACAATCCAGATGCTTGGATCGATAAGACAAAGACTAAGGTGGGCTATGAAATACCCTTTACCCGTACTTTTTATGAGTACAAGGAGATAGAGCCTGCCGATCAGATTGCAAAACGCATCGAGGAACATGAGCATGCCCTGATGCAGAAGCTCCATGAGCTCTTTGGTAAGGATGGTGAGTGATATGACACCTGTAAGAGGCTACAGTGAGATGAAGGATAGCGGGATCGAATGGGTAGGAGAAATTCCGAAACATTGGCAGATAAAGGTTCTTTTTCAACTTGCTACACAAGTGAAAAATAAAAACAAAGACCTTGTGGAAAAAAACTTACTTTCTCTTAGCTATGGAAAAATTAAGAGAAAAAACATTGAAAAGTCTGAAGGATTATTACCGGCTTCATTCGATGGATATAACATAATAGAAGAAAATGACATAGTCCTGAGATTAACAGATTTACAGAATGACCATACAAGCTTACGAGTAGGTAGAACAACTGAGAGAGGAATTATCACTTCAGCATATGTAACAATTAGACCTATTAATTCAAATGCTTCGAAATATTTATATTATTTATTGCATTCTTTTGATATAAAAAAAGGATTTTATGGAATGGGAGCCGGAGTCCGTCAAGGACTTAATTTTGAGGAAGTGAAAATGCTTAAAATTCCTGTTCCTCCTATAGAAGAACAAATATCAATCGCTGCCTACCTCGATGAAAAATGTTCAAAAATAGATGAAATAATAGCCTCAGCAAAGGCAAGCATTGAGGATTATAAGCAGTGGAAGACATCCATTATCTATGAGGCAGTTACAAAAGGCCTTGATCCGGATGCGGAGATGAAAGACAGTGGGATAGAGTGGATCGGGAAAATACCGAAGGGGTGGAAAATTTGCAAAACATTATATGCATTATCCATGCCAATCACTGATGGGCCACATACTACACCTGAATTATTTGACAGTGGAATCCCTTTTATATCAGCTGAAGCAGTATCCTGTGGAAACGGAAAAATCGATTTTTCACATAAAAGAGGTTATATATCTCAGGAGTTTTATGAGGAATGTTGCCAAAAATACATTCCACAATTTAATGATATATATATGATAAAGTCTGGAGCGACAACGGGAAAAGTGGCTATGGTTGACACAGATGAAGTATTCACAATTTGGTCTCCATTGGCAGTTTTTAGAGTGAATAATGATAGGGTTTTGCCTAAATATTTATTTTATTATTTGCAGTCGGATGCATATCAAAAAGAGGTTGAACTTGGTTGGACATACGGTACGCAGCAAAATATAGGAATGAGAACTTTAGAAAAATTAAAAATATGTATGCCTCCTATAAGCGTTCAAGAAAAAATTGTAAAATACTTGGATAAAAATTGTATTGTGGTTGATAACTTAATAAGTACTAAAGAGAATCTTATCACAGACCTCGAATCCTATAAAAAATCCCTTATATATGAGGTCGTAACCGGTAAAAGGAAGGTGACATAAATTGAATTCAAGAATAATATTTAATGAATTTGCAAAAAAGGTACAATCAGATCGTGATTATTATATATTTGGAAAGCCTTCGCAAATTGGAATGATTGAAGACGCACTTGCGTTCTTTGGACTTGATTATGAAATTAAATCTCATAGTGGATCTATGCATGAGAATAATCTTAAGATACTTCGAGACTTTATAATAAATAAAGCAAGTGATGAGCAATTAAAACTCATAAATGAATTTGTTGGAAATAATAAACCGTTGCCTATAATAAATCCTTTGTCAGATACAGCAGGGAAGGTCTTCGTATCTATGCCTATGAACCATGATAAGTGTGCTGATGTCGATATTATAAGAGAAGGAATAGGTCGTGGAATAAGAAAAACCGGTAATGAGCCGTATTTTCTTGACAAGGATGCACATAATATGAATATTACTGTCAAGATGATTGATGAAATTTCTTCATGTAAATTTTTGGTGGCTGATTTTACAACTCATAATACTGGTGTTTATTATGAAGCTGGGTATGCAAGGGCACTTGGAAAAACAGTTATCCACACTTGTAAGAAGGACGATTTTCAGGGATTGCATTTTGATGTAAAGCAGATACAGACATTATCATGGAGTAATTCTGATGAACTGGCGGATAGTTTATCAAAACAAATAACTGCCTCAGGATTAGGAATAAAGAATGAATAAGCAAGCTGAGATTTATAAAGCTGAATTATGAAAAGAGGAATAATATAAAATGGCAAAGAGCAGTTTACAGAAAGCAATAGAAAAGCAGCAGAAGGAGGCTAAAAGAATGGCGGAAAATGAAGCACGCAGGCAAAGAGCGAGTCAGGTAGTAAGCGGTCAGCCCATAGTTGGTGGAATGCGTATTATGGATCCTTCGGCTGAGGACCTGTTTAAAATTATGTTATCTAAATATGAGCCAAATGACAAAATGCTAGTATCGGGATCAGACGATAGCTTTCCTTCACAATATCATTTCTCATTATTGACAGAGTTTGAAAAACTTGCAATGTATGGGGTTGTCTCAAATCCACATCATTATATTGGCGGATGGTCGGCAACACTGACACCGCAGGGGCTAACATATTTCAAGAACAAGGAGATTGCCATGGAAAAGGAAAAGCAGACATCCAATGCAATACATATAGAAAATCTTAATGCAACAGGTAGCAACGTGGTACTTGGAAATATAATAAATTCTTCGCTGTCCATAGATAACTCCATTAGTCAAATAGAAAAGGAGATAGAAAAAAATGGCGGTGAGGACAAGGAGGAACTGAGGGAGATACTGGTCGAAGTAAAGGAACTTACGGAAAATATTCAGAATTCAAGGTGCCTCCCGAAAAATTCTGGTTTATTTAAAAGATTGTCAGGTCATTTATCCAAACATGGGTGGTTTTATGGTGAGGTGACCGGATTATTAGGTAACGTAGTTATAAAAATGCTCCAAGGATAGAGGGATATTATATGCAGGATAATGAAAAAAGATTTGAATCAGATATTGAGGAGTTTCTGGCCTCTCCGGAAGGAGGCTGGGATAAGGCCTCCGATGCTGGATATTGTGCGTCAAAGGGGTCAGGCATGGCGCTGGACCTTTCCACTTTGATCGAGTTTATAAAGGATACGCAGCCGGTCGCATGGCAGCGTTTTGAGAAGCAGTGCAACTCTGATCCGGAGAAGAAATTCTACCGTGCTTTCGAAAATGCCGTTGAAAACGACGGTCTTATCAGCGTGCTCAGACATGGCTTCAAGCACCGCGGTATAGATTTTAGGGTATGCTATTTTAAGCCGGAATCCACACTCAATGACCTTGCCGTGAAGCACTACGGACAGAACATATGCCAGTGTATCAGGCAGTGGCATTATTCCGAGCAGAATAATAACAGCGTGGACATGATGCTTGCCGTAAACGGTATTCCGGTAGTGGCTATAGAGCTTAAGAACCAGCTTACAGGTCAGAGTATCGACAATGCAAAACGCCAGTGGATGTTTGACAGGGATCCGAAGGAGCCTGCTTTCAGGCTCAACCACAGGATATTGGTATTCTTTGCCGTGGATCTTTATGAAGCAGTGATGACAACGAAACTCAACGGCGCCAAGACTTTCTTCTTCCCCTTTAACCAGGGCTCAAATGGCCCCGGAAACGACGGCGGAGCCGGAAATCCGGAGACCAAGGACGGCGATTATGTGACTTCTTACCTTTGGAAAGACGTGCTGCAGAAGGACAGCCTCCTTGATATACTGCAGAAATTTGTCAATTTTGAGGTAAAAAAGGAAAAGACAGTCCTTGAGGACGGCACCTATAAGGAAGTGACGAAGAAGTCCCTGATATTCCCGAGATATCATCAGATGGATGCGGTAAGGAAGCTTGTAAAGGATGTTAGAGAGCATGGCCCCGGAAAGAACTATCTTATCCAGCACAGTGCAGGATCCGGTAAGTCGAATTCTATCGCATGGACGGCATACCGCCTTGCAAGCCTTCATAACGATAAGAATGAGCCTGTTTTCACATCTGTTGTGATCGTCACCGACCGTACCGTTCTTGATCAGCAGCTGCAGGATACGATCTCAGGCTTTGACCATACCCTCGGCTCAGTGGTGACCATAGATGAAAAGAAGAACTCAAAGGACCTGAGGGATGCCCTTAACGACGGCAAACGTATTATTGTGACTACTCTTCAGAAGTTCCCGGTGATCTATGAAGAAGTCAACGATACTACAGGTAAGGCATTTGCCATTATAGTGGATGAGGCTCACAGCTCTCAGACGGGACAGAGTGCCATGAAGCTTAAGATGGCTTTGGCTGATACCCGAGATGCTCTTAAAGAGTATGCAGAGCTTGAGGGCAAGGCTGAGGCGGAGATGGAAGACGGTGAGGACAGCCTTGTCAGGGAGATGATCTCCCACGGAAAGCATAAGAACTTAAGCTTCTTTGCATTTACCGCTACGCCTAAAAATAAGACTCTTGAGATGTTCGGAGATGAGTACGATGACGGATTCTTCCATCCGTTTCATATCTACTCTATGAGACAGGCTATAGAAGAGGGATTTATCCTTGATGTGCTGCAGAACTATGTGACCTATAAAACTTGCTTTCAGATTGCAAAGAGTACTCCGGATAACCCGGAAGTGCCTACCACAAAGGCGATAAAGACTATCCGCCGCTTTGAGGAACTCCATCCTCATAACCTTCAGCAGAAGGCTGCTATTATTGTGGAAACCTTCAGGGATGTGACAAAGCATAAAATTGGCGGAAAGGGCAAGATGATGGTCGTTACCGCATCAAGGCTCGCTGCAGTCCGCTATTATCATGAGATCAAGGCATATCTTGAAGCCAATCACTATGACGATATAGAGATCCTGATCGCATTTTCTGGCAGTATAAAGGATCCTGAGGAGGATAACGGACCAGAGTACACCGAGAGCGGCATGAACGTGGATAGGAACGGTAACCGCGTCAGTGAAGCCCAGACCAAGGAAGTGTTCCATAACGAAGGCGATGTGCTGATCGTTGCGGAGAAATATCAGACAGGCTTTGACGAACCGCTCCTTCATACCATGATCGTAGATAAGAAGCTCAGAGATGTTAAGGCAGTACAGACCTTAAGCAGATTGAATCGTACATATCCTGGCAAGGAAGATACGTTTATTCTTGATTTTGTCAATACAAAAGATGAGATTCTTGAAGCCTTTCAGCTATATTATCAGGAGACAAGCCTTTCTGAAGAGATCAATGTAGATCTGATCTATAAGACTCAGAAACAGCTTCGTGATTTCAAAATCTACAACGATGATAATATAGAGGCCGTAAGCAAGATATACTTCTCACCTGACGCAAAAAAGGTGGACTCTGTCCAAGCAAAGATATCGAATGCCCTACTTCCTGTGGCTAAGGCTTACAATCAGCTTGATAAGAATGAGAGATACCAGTTCAGACGCCTTATAAGAGCTTTTGTTAAGTGGTATAACTATATCTCCCAGATCGTGCGTATGTTCGACAAGAATCTTCATAAGGAGTATCTTTTTTGTTCATATCTTTCAAAGCTGATACCATCTGATCCGGTGACTCCGTTCGATCTTGATAATAAGATCAAACTTGAGTATTACAGGCTGGAAAAGACATTTGAGGGTTCTATAGAACTCAAAGACAAAAAGGGAGTGCTTGATCCGGCAAAGACCAAGAAATCTGTAAAGATGGATTCTCAAAAAGATCCGCTTGATGTAGTCATAAGCGCCATCAATGAGAATTATAAAGGCTCGTTCACTGACGCTGACAGGGTACTTGTAGGCACTCTTCGAGAAAAGCTTAAGGCTGACAAGAAACTCAGGAAAGCTGCTAAGGTCGACGGACAGCAGATTTTTGAAAAGAACGTCTTCCCTAAAATTTTCGATCAGACTGCGCAGAAGTCATATATTGAGAGTACGGAGACATATACATCTCTGTTCGAGGATCAAACCAAGTATAAGGCTATCATGACTGCTCTTGCAAAGGAGCTTTACAGAGAGCTCAGGAACGGCCAGGAGGTGTAATATGGCACGGGTAAGGAAAGATGGAAAGTATATAAATTATTATATAGATAGGATTCTGTATGAGCGCTTAAAGTCCTATGCGGATGACAAGGGACAGACTGTAACAACGGCCCTGGAACGCATTCTTAAACAGTATTTTGACAATTTGGATAAAACAGAGAAAAGTGATTAAATAAGAAATAGCAGACGGTAATCGAAAATAGTTTTCGTTTATGGTCTGCTATTTAAAAGAATATAATATCATTCTTGAAATTCTTCCTAAAAAGATGGGAGATAATTGTCATTTACTATGCGCCAGCCCCTTAACAATAGCCTTCACGTTCTGAAGACTGGCCTGATCGAGATGCTTCAAATCGGACAGAATTTCCTGGTATTCACCAGGATACCGGTTTCCATCCTCAAAAAATTCCGCAGGTGTGACGCCGAGGTATTCGCAGATATAGAAGAAGACCTGCATGGACGGGAAGCCGTTCCGATTTTCGAGCGCATTAATGTAACCGGCAC
>ERZ894229.1356-NODE-1356-length-10586-cov-7.68844_pt1 | contig 10586 bp, 10 predicted proteins | sample MGYA00380295_ERZ894229 | MGnify/ENA primary metagenome ERZ894229 (study PRJEB32331, sample SAMN06328479) | human gut metagenome | biome: human gut microbiome; feature: stool | host: Homo sapiens | collected 2014-09-17 ... | reverse complement strand
AAAGGCGTAACGTCTAAAGATTAAAAATCTTTATTCGTTACAGCCCCTTTATTAATATATGCATGCATAATTGCAATTATTGTTTTAGAATCAAAAATTTCTCCACTAACAACTTGTTTGTATGCTTCATCAATATCTAAAGCAATAACTTCAATCATTTCATCATCATCACAAGCACGAGGATTTTCTACTTTAAAAACATCTTGCGCTTGATAAATATATAACCATTCATCACTATAACCTGGAGTAGGTAAGAACTTTGAGATTTTAATAGCATCTTTAGCGCTATATCCTGTTTCTTCTTCTAGTTCTCTAAGTGCACATTCTTTTGGATTTTCATTTAATTCTAGTTTTCCAGCGGGAATTTCTAATGTTGTAATGGCATTTGGATAACGAAATTGTTTTACTAATAATATTTTGTTATCAACGATTGCTAGTATTCCTACACCGCCATTATGTCTAACTACTTCTCTAGTAGCTTTATTGCCATTATCACAAAGTACACTATCTTTATATAATTTAATTATTTTTCCATCATAGATCAATTGACTATCAAGTTTCTTTTCCATCTATTTCACCTCGTTTAAATTATAACAAAAAAAGTATGCTAAGCATACTTTTTTAAATGATTTTATATAAGGGTGATAAATAGGGGGTATTAAAGTGAATTAACTTCACTTGACAATGTCATTATAACATCAAATGATAAAAATGTAAAGGGTTTCATTTTAAAAAGATTAGGTGTTTTAAATAAAATTTGATATAATAACTGCGGTGATAAAATGAAGAAAATACAAATAACAGAAAATGATGCTAATCAAAGAATTGATAAATATATAAAGAAACTATTGGTAAATGCACCAACTAACTTTATTTATAAGATGTTTAGAAAAAAAGATATTAAAGTAAATGGAAAAAAAGTGAATGAAAAATATATTTTAAAGAATAATGATGTTGTAGAGATGTTTTTATATGAAGATAAATTTAAAGAATTTACAGCTACAAAGGACATTTATAATGTAAAAAAGACATTTAAAGTTTTATATGAAGATAATCATGTATTGATTGTTTATAAACCAGCAGGTCTATTAGTTCATGAAGATAAAAATGAAAGTGTTAATACACTTACAAACCAAGTATTAAGTTATTTAGCTAATAAAAATGAATTGGATTTAAGTCGTGAAAATACTTTTATGCCAGGACCGGTACATCGATTAGATCGTAATACGAGTGGGATTGTAATTTTTGGAAAAACCTTAGCTGCTTTGCAAGTATTAAATGAAATGATTAAGCAAAGACATTGTATTGAAAAAAGTTATTTAACTATTTGTAAAGGAAAAGTTAATCAAAAGCGTAACTTAAAAGGATATATAGTTAAACTTGATGATCAAGCTCAAGTAAAACTAGTTAGTAAAGATTATCCTGGAGCTTTAACAATGGAAACAATCGTTAAACCAGTTAAATATAATAACGATTATAGTAAAGTCGAAGTTACATTAATAACTGGTAGAATGCATCAAATTAGGGTGCATCTTAGTAGTATTGATCATCCAATTATTGGTGATCGTAAGTATGGTGATTTTGAATTGAATAAATTTGTTAAAAAGGAATTTGGTTTAAATCATCAATTATTACATGCTTATAAAATTAGATTTGTTAAAAGTTTTGGTATTTTAGCTTATTTACAAGATAAAGAAATTGTTTGTCCAGTTCCTAAACTATTTGAAAAAATTGAAAATAGATTAATATAGATATCTTTTAATATAGTGTGTATAATTATAATATATGCACAGGAGGGAAGATATGAAATATTATATTGGAATTGATTTAGGAGGAACTAATGTTCGAACTTTATTAGTTGATGAAAATGGTGTTGTCCATAGTGAAGTAAAAGATAGCACAGAAAGTAATAAAGGGCCTGATTATGTTTGTGATAAAATCATTAAGCAAATAGAAAGTTTAGATACCGCAGTTTGCGATGGTTTAAAAGGTGTAAGTGGAATTGGAATTGGAGTACCCGGACCAGTTGATACTAAAAAAGGATATATGATCATGGCTACTAATTTACCTGGTTTTAAAGAATATCCAATTTGTGATAAATTAACTGAACATTTTAATCTTCCGGTATTTATTGATAATGATGCAAATGTTGCTGGTTTAGCTGAAGCTTTGCTAGGAGCGGGAAAAGGTTATCCAACTTGCTATTATGTAACGATTTCAACAGGTGTAGGTGGTGCGTTTATTGTTGATGGAAAATTAGTATCTGGAGGACGCGGTCATGCTGGTGAAATTGGGAATATTATTGTAAAAAATAATGGTTATAAATTTGGTGCTTTAAATCCTGGGGCCGTTGAAGGTGAAGCTAGCGGAACAGCGATTACTAGAAAAGGTAAAGAATTATTAGGTGAAGATAAAGTTAAACATGCTGGAGATGTTTTTGAATTAGCTAGTAAAGGTGATTTAAAAGCTCAAAGTATTGTTGATGAATGTGTTTTACAGCTAGCAACAATGTTTGCAAATATTGCTCATACTGTTGATCCACATTGTTTTATTGTTGGTGGTGGAGTAATGAAATCTCGTGAGTATTTTTATGATCGTCTAGTTGAACAATTTAATGAATTGATTCATCTTGGAATGAAAGGACATATTCCTTTATTAACAACAAAATTAGAAGATAGTGGGGCAATTGGAGCAGCAATGTTACCAATGTCAAAACTTAAGTAAGAAAGAATTTAATTTTCTTTCTTTCTTTTTTTTTATAGAAATGTTATTATATGCAAGTGAGGTGACGAGAATGTCAAAAAGAGTAGTATTAGGTTTAAGTGGCGGTGTTGATTCAGCTGTTGCTGCTTATTTATTAAAAAAACAAGGTTATGAAGTTATTGGGGTGTTCATGCGAAATTGGGATAGTCAGCTTAATAATGATATATTAGGTAATCCAACTAACGATAATGATATTTGTCCTCAAGAACAAGATTATAATGATGCTAAAGCTGTAGCGAAATGCTTAGGAATCGAAATTAAAAGAGTAGATTTTATTAAAGAATATTGGGATAATGTATTTACATATTTTTTAGATGAATATCGTAAAGGAAGAACGCCAAATCCAGATATTCTTTGTAATAAACATATTAAATTTAAAGCATTTTTAAATTATGCTAAAACATTAAATGCCGATTATATTGCAACTGGTCATTATGCAAGAGTAGTTCATAGTGAAAATAAAGATTCAATAATGTTAAAAGGAATCGATAATAATAAAGATCAAACGTATTTTTTATGTCAGTTAAATCAACAACAATTACAAAATTCATTATTTCCATTAGGTGAAATCGATAAAAAAGAAGTTCGCCGATTAGCTCATGAATTACAATTACCGGTAGCTGATAAAAAAGATAGTACAGGAATTTGTTTTATCGGTGAACGTGATTTTAAAGAATTTCTTCAAAACTATATTCCTGCTCAACCTGGTAAAATGGTTGATATTGAAACTGGTGATATTATTGGTGAACATTCAGGAATTATGTATTATACGGTTGGTCAACGTAAAGGCTTAGGAATTGGTGGACCTGGTGGAGCCTGGTTTGTGGTAGGAAAAGACTATGATAAAAATGTTTTATATATCTGTCAAGGTGATCAAAAAGATTGGCTATATTCAACTGGAGCACTAATTAGTGATGTAAATTGGATTGCTTCTAATAAACCAACTGAAAAAATTGCATGTAATGCAAAATTTAGATATCGTCAAGCAGATAATCCAATTAAATTAGAATTTATTGATGAAGATAAAGTTTATTTAACTTTTGATAAACCAGTAAAAGCGGTAACTCCAGGGCAAGCAGCGGTATTTTATGATGGTGATATTTGTTTAGGAGGAGGAACAATCGAAACTGTCTATAAAGATGGCAAACCGATTGAGTATTTATAATGATTGAATATACTGGATATATTAGGAAGATTCGTTTTTATAGCGAATCTTCTAATTATATAGTGGCATTAATTGATGTAGAACAAGAAGATAAGCTAATTACAATGAATGGTTATATGAATAATTTTAATGATTATGATAAGTATTTATTTGTTGGTGACTATGAAATTCATCCTAAATATGGAAAACAATTTAAACTTAGTGAATATCGCATTATTTTAGCTAAAGAATCTGATGAAATCATCAAGTACTTATCTAGTCCGTTATTTAAAGGAATAGGTCAAAAGTTAGCTAAACAAATTGTTGATAGTTTAGGTGAAGATTGCTTAACGATGATTAAAAATGATAAACATAGCTTAGATTGTGTTATGGGAATGACAGAAAAAAGACGTGATTTGATATATGAAGTTTTAACAAATAGTGACTATGATCAAGAAGTTATGCAATTTTTTATGGGACATGGTATTAGTTTAAAAAATTTAGGTTTGATTCAAGCATTTTATAAGGAAAAAACATTAGAAGTTCTACAAAATAATCCTTATCAATTAATTGAAGATATTGATGGGATTGGATTTAAAACAGCTGATGAACTGGCTTTAAAAACTGGTGGCACTTTAGATAGTCCTCATCGTATCAAAGCAGCAATCGTCTATAGTATTAAACAATATGGTTTTAATACAGGAAGTACGTATTGTTTAATTGAAGAAATAATTAAAACTTTTAAACAACTTATTTATAGTATTGAAGAAAATGTTTTTTATGAATATTTAGATGAATTAATTGATAATGGTTTAATTATTAAAGAAGATGAGCGTTATTATTATCATGAAATGTATGAAGCTGAAGTAAATATCGCAAACTATTTAAAAATGAGAATTAATCATGATGATGAAAACATTGATGAATCAAGAGTTAATCAATTATTACAAGATTTTGAAAAAAATCAAGGAATTACTTATGCTAAAAAGCAAAAAGAAGCACTGTTTTATTTTTTAAAATCATCAGTGATGATTTTAACAGGTGGACCAGGAACAGGAAAATCAACAATTGTTCATGCTTTATTAAAAATTTATACATCACTATATCCAGAAGATCGAATTGGATTAGTTGCTCCTACTGGTAGAGCTGCCAAACGATTAACTGAATTAACAGGAATTGAAGCTTGTACGATTCATCGTTTATTAAAATGGGATTTACATACTAATACGTTTGCGATGAATAAAACTAATCCATTAGATATAGATGTATTAATTATTGATGAGTTTTCAATGGTTGATTGTTTACTTTTAAGTAGACTATTTGATGCGGGAAGAAAGATTAGTAAGATTTTATTTATTGGCGATTATTATCAATTACCATCAGTTGCTCCTGGTAATGTGTTAAAGGATTTAATTGAAGCTGGTGTTAAAACAATTGAATTAGATGAAATTTTTAGACAAGCTAAAGATTCAGGAATAATACAATTGGCTCATCACATTATAAATAATGAAATTGATGATACTGATTTATTTAGTCAATATCAAGATATTAACTTTTTTCCAATGTTAAATTATGATGTAATAAAAAATGTCAAAACAATTGTTAATAAAGCATTAGAAGAAGGTTATGATACAAGTGATATTCAAGTTTTAGCACCAATGTATCAAGGCGTTGCGGGAATTGATGCATTAAATGATGCTTTACAGGATGTATTTAATCCTAAAGATCAATGTGTAGATAGTTATAAAATTGGACGTATAGAGTATCGAATTGGTGATAAAATATTACAGTTAAAAAATCGAGTTGATGATAATGTTTTTAATGGTGATATTGGAATATTGATAGATATTTGTCGTAAAGATAACTTTGAATATCTTCAAGATACTTTGATTGTTGATTTTGATGGAAATATTGTTGAATATACGTCACAAAACTTTAATACAATAACGCTTGCTTATTGCATGTCGATTCATAAGTCTCAAGGTAATGAGTTTAAAATTGTGATTATGCCAGTGTTAAGTGATTATTATATTATGTTAAGAAGAAATTTATTATATACAGCTATAACCCGAGCAAAACAGTCTTTATTTATTTTGGGTGATTCTAAGGCGTTTATGCATGGTTTGCATAATTATCAAGATAATCGTCGCAAAACTACATTAAAATTGCGTTTTGAAGATAAACCTGAAATTAGTGTGTATGATTTTTTATAATCTTTACAAACTATAATGAGGTGAGATTATGTTATCTAGAAATAAATTGTTAATTGGTTTAAGTGTTGCTTCATTAATGATTTTATTTAGTGAATGTGATTGTATAGAAGATATGATGGATAATTTAAAAGCAAAAATGTAAAATTATTATGTGAAATTAAAAAGACAATGAATGTTGTCTTTTTAATTAAATCAAAACTTGAAAAATAAATAAGAATAGTTTATAATTTGGTAAATCGTTGAAAAAGAAAAGTACTATAAAAAATGTTTTTTAGAGATAGTATGGCTGGTGAAAATACTAATCATGTTTATAGGAAAGCTACTTTGGAGAGTAATTAAAAATTACCGTTTAAGCTACGTTATAAGCTAATAAAGGGCATGAGTATTCATGAATTAGGATGGTACCGCGATTTAAGTCGTTCCTAGTAATAGGGCGACTTTTTATATTGGATAAAGGAGATAAATATGAAGCAATTAACTGGAAATCAAGTAAGAAAAATGTTTTTGGATTTTTTTGAAAGTAAGGGTCATAAAGTAGAACCTAGTCATTCATTAATACCAAATGACGATCCAACTTTACTATGGATCAATGCTGGAGTAGCAGCATTAAAAAAATATTTTGATGGAACAATCAAACCTGAAAATCCACGTATTACTAATGCACAAAAATCAATTCGTACAAATGATATTGAAAACGTTGGAAAGACAGCTAGACATCATACTTTTTTTGAAATGTTAGGTAACTTTTCAATTGGAGATTATTTCAAAAAAGAAGCAATTGATTTTGCTTGGGAATTATTAACAGATGAAAAATGGTTTGCTTTTGATAAAGACAAATTATATATTACTGTTCATGATCATGATGAAGAAGCCTATAATTATTGGGTTGATGTAATTGGAGTGGATCCAAGTCATATGTTAAAAACACCAGGTAATTTCTGGGAAATTGGAGAAGGTCCATGTGGACCAGATTCAGAAATTTTCTATGACCGTGGTGAAAAATATGATCCTGAAGGCTTGGGGATAAAATTGTTTTATGAAGAATTAGAAAACGATCGTTATATTGAAATCTGGAATTTAGTATTTTCACAATACAATTCTCAAGAAGGTGTCGATCGTAATGATTATGAAGAATTGCCACAAAAAAATATTGATACTGGAATGGGATTAGAAAGAATTACTAGTATTATTCAAGATGGTGAAACAAATTTCGATACAGATTTCTTTTTACCAATTATTCATGAAGCTGAAAAGCTTGCAAATGTAAGTTATCAAGAAAACAAAATGGCATATCGTGTTATTGCAGATCATATCCGTACCGTTACTTTTGCATTAGCTGATGGAGCATTATTTGATAATGCTGGACGTGGTTATGTATTAAGAAGAATTTTAAGAAGAGCGGTTCGTTATGGTAAACAAATCGGAATTGAAAAAGCTTTTATGTATAATCTAGTTGGTGTAGTAAGTGAAATTATGAAAGAATTTTATGATTACTTACCTGAAAAAGTTAGTTATATTAGTGATTTGGTAAAAAAAGAAGAAGAGGCTTTTCATAAGACATTATCAAATGGAGAAAAGTTATTAAGTGGATTAATTAAAAAGAATAGTGATGGCATTATTAGTGGTAAAGATGCTTTTAAATTATATGATACTTATGGTTTCCCATTTGAACTTACATTAGAAATTGCTCAAGAATCTAATTTGAAAGTTGATGAAGAAGGGTTCAAAGAAGAGCTTAAATTACAACAAATGCGTTCACGTGGAGCAAGAGTTGATAATGAATCTATGACAAGTCAAAAACCAGATTTAATGGCTTTTGATTTACCATCAACATTTGAATATGACCCTACTAATATTAGAGGTGTTGTAATTGGATTATTTAAGGATGGTGTTAAAACAGATCAATTAGATGATTATGGTGAAATTGTTTTTGATGTAACAACTTTCTATGCTGAAATGGGTGGACAATGTGCTGATACAGGAATTATTTATAACGATGAATGTAAAGCTAAGGTTGTAAATGTATTAAAAGCACCAAATCAACAACATTTACACTTTGTAGAACTTGAAAGTGGAAATATTAAAGTTGGTGATGTTTTAACTTTAGAAATCGATAAAGAAAAACGTAGTAAAATTACAGCAAATCATACAGCAACACATATTTTACAAGCTGCTTTAAAAGAAGTAATTGGAAGTCATATTAATCAAGCTGGTTCATATGTTGATGATAGTCGTTTAAGATTTGACTTTACTCATTTTGAAAAAATCACTAATGAACAATTAAAAGCAGTAGAACAAAAAGTCAATGATGTTATCTTTAAAGGAATTGATGTTGAAATTGCTAATATGAGTAAAGAAGAAGCATTAGCTAGTGGAGCAATGGCTTTATTTGATGAAAAATATGGTGATACTGTAAGAGTAGTTTCTGTAGGTGATTATTCAAAAGAGTTATGTGGTGGATGTCATGTAACTAATAGTTCAAATATCGGATTATTTAAAATTGAAACTGAAGAAAGTGTTGGTAGTGGAATTAGAAGAATTGAAGCAGTTACTGGTAAGGTAGCTTATGAAGCATTAGTATTAGAAAAAGAAACAGTTGATACAATCAGTTCGGTTTTAAAATTAAAAAATCGTAAGGAAGTAGTTAACAAAGTTACAAGTTTAACTGAAGAATTAAATGCTGTTAAAAAAGAAGTAGAAGCATTGAATTCAAAATTAAATGCTTTAAATGCAGCAAATAGAATGAATGATATTCAAGATATTAATGGTGTAAAAGTATTATTTGTTGAAGAAGATATGGAAAGTAATAAAGCTAAACAATTAGCATTTGATCTTAGAGATAAAATTGATTCTGGAATCGTTATTTTAGTATCTAAATTTGAAGAAAAATGTTCATATTTTGTTGGTGTAAGTAAAGACTATGTTACAAGTGGGATTAAAGCTGGTGATGTTGTTAAAAAGATCAATGCTATTGTTGATGGTCGTGGTGGTGGAAAACCTGATTTTGCACAAGGTGGTTGTCCAGTTAATGAAAAAATTAATGCAATCAAAGATGAACTTAAAAACTTCTTTTAATTTAAGATTATTTGGTGTAAAATAGTTTTATAGGCAAAGCCTTAAAGGAGGTCGAATAATATGCATGATTTAACAAAGACAAAAGTATTTAGTTCTGAAGATATGCGTCGAGAAATGATTCGTAGTAATCTTCAAACTGTAATAGATGCTTTAAATGAAAGAGGGTATAATGCAGTACATCAGATTGCAGGTTATTTAATCTCTAATGATCCTGCTTATATTTCAAGTCATAAAAATGCTAGAAACATAATTCAACAAGTTGAACGTGATGAAATCATTGAAGAGCTAGTCAAATCGTATTTGGAGAAATAGGATGGAAAAAATATTAGGACTAGATTTGGGTTCAAGAACTTGTGGTATTGCCATGAGTGATGCACTTGGTATGCTTGCTCATGGCTTAGAAACATACCGTTTTAATGATGGTAATTATAAACAAGCAGCAAATTATGTTGTTGAAATAATTAATAAAAACCAAATTAAAACAGTTGTATTAGGTTTGCCTAAACATATGAATGGTGATTTAGGTGAAAGAGCACAAATTTCGATTATGTTTAAGGAAATGTTAGAAAAAAGAGTTGCAGGATTAAATGTCGTGTTGGTTGATGAGCGTTTGACAACAAAGGTTGCACAAGATCGATTGATTTTTGCTGACGTTTCGAGAAAAAAACGCAAACAAGTAATTGATAAAATGGCAGCTGTTGCAATATTGCAAGGTTATTTAGATGCCAATTAGAAAGGAAAAAAGATGGAAGCAAATAAAATCCAAGTTATTGATGATCAAGGAAATGAATTAGAATATGAAGTGTTATTCACTTTTAATAATGATGAATTAAATAAACAATATGTTTTATATTATGATTCATCATTAGAAGAGCCAAGTGTATTTGCATCAATTTATGATGATGAAGGAAAACTATATTCAATTGAAACTCCTGAAGAATGGGAAATGGTTGAAGAAGTTTTCCAAAGTTTTATGGCAGAAAGTGAAGAAGGTCATGAATGCTGTGGTAGACATAAAGATGGTGGATGTTGCCACGAAAATGATGAAGATCATGAATGTTGTGGGGGACATCATCATGATGATGATCACGAATGTTGTGGAAAACATGGTGATCATGAATGTTGTAAAGATAATTAGTTATTTTAAAGTATGGAATGATGTAAAATCCATACTTTTTATTATTATAGAATTATTTAGTAATAAAAATATTATTAGGAGTGTTTAATATAAATAAAAGTTTTACGAATTTATTTGATTTTAAGGCGATGATTTTAATATATGAGTATGATATGATTAATTTATGTTAGGCTAAGAGGAAGTAAGATTATTTTAGTTTTATTAATATTTAATAAAAATTTAATTGATAATGATTGAAAATTAAGTATAAATG
>ERZ894229.1355-NODE-1355-length-10591-cov-10.3467_pt1 | contig 10591 bp, 9 predicted proteins | sample MGYA00380295_ERZ894229 | MGnify/ENA primary metagenome ERZ894229 (study PRJEB32331, sample SAMN06328479) | human gut metagenome | biome: human gut microbiome; feature: stool | host: Homo sapiens | collected 2014-09-17 ... | reverse complement strand
ACCATTTTCTGGTGATTTATCATAACTGCGGAAACAGCACGATCCAGATGATCGACTCCATCCTGGATACGGGGGCTGCGGCATACCATTTTGGAAATGCCATTGATATGGCGGAAATGCTGAAGCATATCCCGGCGGATACGATTGCCATGGGAAATGTGGATCCGGCCGGACAGTTTCGGAATGGAACGCCGGAGAGCATCCGGACAGCGACGCTTTCGCTCATGGAAAAGTGCTGCACGTATCCCAACTTTGTGATTTCTTCCGGCTGTGACATCCCGCCCATGGCAAAGTGGGAAAACATTGACGCCTTTTTCCAGGCGGTGGCGGATTTTTATGGAAAATAAAGAATTTGCATACAAAAAAAACAGGGCGGAAGGTGCGGCTGAAGAAACCGATGTGACGGTAAACGGCAGGATCCTCCGGGCCGCAAAGGGAACGACCCTGGGAGAACTTTTGAAAAAAGAAGGGCTGGCCATGCCCTGCGCAGGAATGGGGCGCTGTGGAAAATGCCGGGTCCGTGCGGAAGGCAGGCTGAGTGAGCCGGACGCCGTGGAACAGCAGAAGCTTTCGGCGAAGGAACTTTCCGGCAACATCCGTCTGGCCTGCCGGACCGTGATTCTCGGCCCCTGTCAGGTGGAATGGGAAACGGAAAGGGATATGGAAATCCGGCTTGGCGACAGGGCTTCCTTCGGAGGCGGAGAGCCTCTGTTTGACAGGCTGGGAGCGGCGGTGGATGTGGGAACCACCACGCTGGCGGCACAGCTTTATGGGAAAAGCGGATTGCTGGCCCAGACGGGACTGGAGAATCCCCAGAAGGCCTACGGCGCGGATGTGATATCCAGGGTGGAGAGAAGTCTTGCCGGAGAGGGAGAAGCGCTGAAAAAAGCCGTGTGCGGCGGGATCGGAACGCTGCTTGATGAGCTTGCGGCTCATGCAGGCGTTTCAGCGGAACAGATCGATACGCTTGTGATCACAGGCAATACCTCCATGCTGTACCTTCTTACGGGCAGAAGCCCGGAATGTCTTTCCCATGCGCCCTTTCAGGCGGACTGGCTGGCGGGAGAGTGGACGGACGGAAAAGCCCTGGGGCTGCCCTGCCCGGATGCAAGAGTGTATTTTCCTCCCTGTATTTCTGCCTTTGTGGGGGCGGATATCACCTGCGCCATGCTGCACACCGGTCTGGGAGAATCTGCGGAGCCGGAGCTTCTTGCGGATATCGGAACCAACGGGGAAATCGTGCTGAATCAGGGCAGGGAGTTGTTCTGCTGTTCGACGGCGGCGGGCCCGGCCTTTGAGGGAGCCGGTTTAAGCTGCGGAATGCCGGGAAAAGAAGGGGCCATTTTCCGTGTGGAATGGAAGGACGGCCATCTGGAAAGCAGCGTGATCGGAGGCGGACCGGCAAAAGGAATCTGCGGAAGCGGCGTGGTGGACGCCGTCAGCTGCCTGCTGCAGAGCGGATGGCTGGATGAAACCGGTTTTCTGGAAGAGGATGCGGTGCTGGCGGAGGGCGTGGAGCTTCTTCAGGAGGACATCCGGAAGATCCAGCTCGCCAAGGGAGCCATTTCTGCCGGAATCTGGACCATGCTTCACCGGGCGGGTCTGCCTGTGGAGAGGCTGGCAAAAGTGCTGGTGGCAGGCGGCTTCGGGAGCAGCCTGAATATGAAAAATGCCATTTCCATCGGCCTTCTGCCCGACATGGAGAAAGAGCGGGTTGTGATCTGCGGCAATGCGGCGCTGAACGGAGCGGCAGATCTGCTTCTGGACGGCAGCAGGCGGAATGCAGCGGAGGAACTTGCCCGCCGGACCGTTACGGTGGCGCTTGCCGCGGATGAGTACTTTAAGAACAGTTATATGGAAGGCATGCTGTTTTCAGATGAGGAAAATGGCTGGGAAGGAGAGGGGTTATGACTTCAAGAGAGCGCGTGCGCGCGGCGATTCTGCATCAGAATCCGGATCGGGTGCCGGCCGCTTTTGAAGCGGTAGGCTCAGTGAATCAGAAGCTGATGGAGCACTACGGTTTTACGGATTATGACCAGCTTCTGGAAAAATTTGAAATCGATGTGGTCCCGGTGGGACCCAGATATATCGGCCCTGAACTTCCTGTATGGAAGAACGAAAAGGGGGAGACGGTGACAAAGTCCTTCTGGGGCTATGAAACCACGGAGCATGTGACGGATATCGATACCTACGGGGTGACCACCTTTTTCCCGCTGAACGGGGTGGAGTCCATTGAGGATGTGAAGGCGCAGTATACCTTTCCCGATCCCGACTGGTTCGACTATGATTCCCTGAAGGAGCAGTGCGACAGGTATCCGGATAAGGCGCTGATCATGGGACATGAAGGCCCCTTTCAGATGGTGACGTTTCTCATTGAAATGGATCAGTTTTTCATGCTGATGGTTGACGAGCCGGAAACGGCAAAATATATTCTGGACAAAATGGTGGAATTCGAGCTGGAATATTACCGCAGATGCTTTGAAGCGGTGCCCGGCAGAATCGATATTTTAAGACCCCACGATGATTATGGAACGCAGATTTCCCTTCTTTTCAGCGTGGATATGTGGAGAGAATTCTTCCAGGAAAACACGGAAAAGCTGGTGCGTCTCGCCCACAGCCATGGCGCCTTCTATCAGCAGCATTCCTGCGGGGCGGTGGGACCGCTGATCCCGGAATTCATCGCCTGCGGCGTGGATGTGCTGGAGCCGGTCCAGAAGGTGCAGAGTCTTGAGGTGGAAACGCTTCGGGAAAAGTATGCGGGAAAAATCACTTTCCACGGCGGAATTGACACCCAGGGAGTGCTCCCTTACGGCACGCCTGAGGAGGTGGAACGGGAGACCCGGCTCTTTATCGATACGCTGGGGGAGGGCGGCGGCTACATCCTGATGGCCAGTCAGGCATTTGAGGGAGACGTCCCGGTCGCAAACATCGAGGCGCTTTATTCCGCAGACAGGCATGTGCATGCGCGTCCGTCCGCAGAATAAAGCCGGTCGGAATGGGCCGTTACTCGATACTCTGTGCAGTACAAATTTTAAACGGAAGCATCTCTGTAACAGGAGGTGCTTTTTTTTACATAAAACCTTCCGGTTTATACTCGGAAACTCATCGGTTCTTCCTTCCGCGAAAAGGATGTTTTATGATAGTCGGTGTGGAAAGCTGTAAAGGGCTTTTCAGGAAATTCCCTGCAGGCAGCAGGAGGAAGCATAGTGGATAGAGGGGTCTGTGAAAGGCACCGGAAGAAATGAGGTGAACATCAGGATGAAGAGAAACAGATGGATGATTTTGGCGGCAGGCAGCCTGCTTCTGCTCGGAGCCTGTGCCAATGTGGGAGCAATGCGGGAATCGGACGGAAGCACACAGGCTGCCGTTCTGGAAGCGGAAGACTCCGGGCTGGTACAGGAAGAGGCGGAGCGACAGACAGAGCAGCCTGTGGAAGCATCCGCCGGACCAGAAGAGACATCGACCTTTGATTTTCAGACGGACCCTTCTCAGGCAACGGTGACGGAGGGCACGCAGGAATACCGGGATTTTCTGCTGGATAATGTGCTGCATTCGGCAAATGACGGGGACATTCATTACAGCGTTTATATTCCCGACAGCTACGACGGCAGCGAGCCCTATGCGGTTTTCTTCACCCTGCCGGGATATGAGGGGCTGTATTTTCAGGGCGTGGGAGAGAACCTGTACAGCGAGAACTTTGCCTTTGAGGCGAAGAATTACAATTCAAAGATGATCATTGTGGCGCCTCAGCTTTCCGACTGGGGAGAAACATCGGCCAGGCAGACCATCGCCTTGGTGGAGTATTTTCTCTGCCACTATAACATTGATCCGGAAAAGGTCTATGCGGAAGGCTACTCCGGCGGCGGAGAGACCATGTCCCAGGTGATGGGAATGCGGCCGGAGCTTTTTACCGCGTATCTGCAGTGCAGTTCCCAGTGGGACGGCGCGTATGAGCCGGTGGTGGAAAGCCGGACTCCGGTCTATCTGGCGGTGGGAGAGAGCGATGAATATTATGGCTCCGGGCCATCCGAGGAGGCTTATGAGAATCTGTATGGGCTGTACCGCCAGGAAGGGCTGTCCGACGAGGAAATCGGGGAGCTTCTGGTGCTGGATGTGAAGGACGCGGCCTGGTTTGAGAGCCGGGGCTGGAGGAATCAGCATGGCGGAGGCGGCCTGTTCGCTTCGGATGAGGAGATTATGGGGTGGCTCTTTGACAGATGAGGCGTTTTTGGTATTATCTTTTGGTTTATACCGCATGGCAAACTGCGCAATTCCATGAGAGTGGCGGTACAGATATAATGAAAACAGAACAGGTTTGGCCGGCAATTTGCGTGGGAGCGTCGCAGATTGTTTCTGGCACCCATCGCCCCGATCACGGCAAATCGATGTTTTGCTACGCTCCGGAACGGAGGATTTTATGGAGTACAGACAGCTGCCCCACGGAACCGCGCAGGAAAAATTCAGCGCCCTCGGCCTTGGAATGGGCGGCATTCAGAACAGCCCGGATGCGGAAATAGAGAGCGTGGTGCGCACCGCCATTCAGAACGGCATCAATTTTTTTGATCTGTGCGCGGGCGGGAAAAACGTTTATGAGCCCTTCGGGCGAGCCATTGCAGAGCAGCGGGAAAAGGTGTTTTTTCAGCTGCATTTCGGCGCGGTCTATAATGAGAAGGGCGAATACGGATGGTCCCGGAACCTGGACGTCATCAAAGAAACCTTTGCCTGGGAACTGGAGGCGCTTGGGACGGACTATGTGGATTTCGGATTCCTGCACTGTGTGGATGAGGACGAGGATTTTGACGAACTGATAAGCTCCGGTATTTTTGATTATATTAAGAAACTGAAGGAAGAGGGAAAGGTGCATCATATCGGATTTTCCTCCCATACCCCGTCCGTCGCCAACCGGGTGCTGGATACGGGAGTTATCGATATGATGATGTTTTCCATCAATCCGGCTTATGACCTGGAGCAGGGCGACGAGCTCGGCATCGGTTCCACCTCGGAACGGGCGGCGCTTTTTTGCCGCTGTGAATCCATGGGAGTCGGCATTTCCGTCATGAAACCCTTCCATGGAGGAAAGCTGCTGGATGAAAAGACCTCCCCCTTCCATACGGCGATGACCCGGTTTCAGTGCATCCAGTATGCTCTGGACCGGCCCGGCGTGCTTGCTGTTGTCCCCGGTGTGCGGGATCTGAAGGACTTAAACGCCCTGCTCGGCTTTGTCGACGCGCCGGAAGCGGAAAAGGACTACTCTGTCATCGGAGAATTTACCCCGCAGGCGGCGCAGGGAAACTGTGTGTACTGCAATCACTGTCAGCCCTGTCCCGCAGGAATCGACGTGGGGCTGGTTAATAAATACTATGACCTGGCGCTCGCCGGCGATCATATGGCGGCGAATCATTACGAAAAACTCGCCGTGAAGGCGGACGCCTGCATCGGCTGCGGCCACTGTGACAGACGCTGCCCGTTCCACACGCATCAGAGCGCGAGGATGAAGGAGATTGAGGCGTATTTTGGAAAACTATGATTCCATCCTTGTGCTGTCCCATTTCAAGGGGCATGCAATGGGCGGTTTCGGCGGCGCGCTGAAGAACATCAGCATCGGTATCGCCTCCACCCATGGAAAGACCAATATCCATACGGCAGGCGTGACCACCGAAGCGGCGGAGCTGTTCAATAACCTGCCGCCGCAGGATCATTTTCTGGAGAGCATGGCGGATGCCTGCAAGGCTGTCATCAGCCACAAAGGCGCGGAAAATATGCTTTATATCAACGTGGCGAACCGGCTGAGCGTGGACTGCGACTGCGATTCCCATCCTGCGGAGCCGGAGATGGCGGATCTGGGCATCTTTGCATCCACGGACCCGGTAGCGGTGGATCAGGCCTGCTATGACGCGGTGGTAAATTCCCCCGACCCCGGCAAAAAGGCGCTCATCGAGCGTATGGATTCCCGCCACGGCATCCACACCGTGGAAGCTGCCGCACAGCATGGCCTGGGAAGCCGGGAATATGAAATCGTCTCTCTGGAGGACTGAACCGGATGAGGATGATTTTCTGAAAGAGAATTTTCATTAAAGAATAAAAAGGACGGGCCGCCGGTTTATCCGGCGGCCCTGCTACATATCTGATGGTATGTCATTAGCGTTACATTTCCAAGTTCTTTTGCAGCGTCTATGCATCCTTTTGTGAATCCTTTTTTGGCAAACAGATACAGGTGCGTTTTTTGATAGGAGAACATCCGGCTGCGTTTTACCAGAGTGTTCAGAACGCCCGTATCCACATTTTCGTTTATCCACTTACACTCGCCGAATACTGCGGTATCCTTATCCTGCTCTCCCATAATATCAATTTTCGTCTGGCTTCGTGTGGATGGATCCGTACCCCACCACCGTCCGAGATTCCCAAAAAGAATGGGAGATTCTCCATCAAGCAGAAGCCTCCACAGGTACTGTGTGCAGATATCTTCAAATACCTTTCCCATATAGTCGGACAGGTGTGGCTCGATTCTCCGGTAAGCAAGGTCCGCGGCACCGAGGGCAATGATGGAGTTATTTTCCGGTATAAACCGATACCAGAAACGGAAGAGGTTGTCTGCAACGGTATAAATGGATTTTCTGGAGGCTTTTTCTCCATAGGGCGTTTCTTTTCTGATCAGGCCGAGCGCCGTCAGGTTCTTCAGATAACCGGAACAGACGCTGGTATCCTCTCCGGTCTTTGTGGAGATTTCCGCCATGCGGGAGGCACCGGAGGCGACGGCGGTTATGACCGCATTGTAAAGTGCCGGTTCCCGTACTTCCTGTTTAAGCAGGTTTTCCGGTTCTTCGAAAAGAAATGAGGCCGGATTCAAAAGGGTATTTTTGATATTTTCCGATACGCTCAGTCTGTCATCCATCTGAAGAAGGTATTGGGGCGTTCCGCCCATGATGCCATAGATCAGCGCCAGATCCTCTTCGGAAAAGTTCATGAAACAGCGGCAGGTATCCGTAAAGTCAAAGGGAAGGATTTTCAACTGAGCGGTTCTTCTTCCATACAGGGGAGCTTTGTAGGAAAGAACGTGATCTTCCATGTAGGACATGGAGGAACCGCACAAAATCAGCATCAGTCTGGAAGCGTCCTGATATCTGTCAATCAGCATCTGGAGCGTGGAAGCCAGGCTTTTGTCGGAACGGGCGACATAAGGATATTCATCAATGACAAGGATAAGCCGTTCCTTTTCCGCCAGCCTGAATACATATTCCATAGCGGCCTGAAAAGACGAGAAGACAGTGTCTGCCGGAATTCCTACGGCGTATTCCAGGATACTTCTGCTGAAGTTTTCCAGATTCTGCTGCAGATTGCTCTCCACCCCCATAAAGTAGATTGCTTTTCTGCCTTTTATGAACTGGTTAATAAGGGCTGTTTTTCCCACACGCCGGCGTCCATAAATGACGGCAAATTCAAATTTATCAGAAGCATATAGATGATTCAGGGAAGCGAGTTCACGTTCACGTCCAACAAACATATTTCCCCTCCTTTCACTGCCGAATGGCGCCAGTCATTCTTTGGCTGCATCGGGCAGTGATGAAACTGTGAGAAACAATCGTTTATCGGTACAGCCTGGGAGCTGTACCAATTTGATTATAACATGTCATTCTAAATTAGTAAAACATAAACTACTAAATTATATTTTACTAAAGTATACTCAATTAATTTCAGGGTCAATCACGCTTTTCACCAGCTGCCAGGCAATGCTCCCTTCCCGCAGCTTTTCCAGGGCATGTCCGAAGGGAACCCATTCGGCGGAATCCACTTCGCCGGAGAGGGTAAAATCCTTCTTTTTCACACGGGCCCGGTAGCCGAGCATGAGCATTTCCTTTTTCTCAAAGGGATAGCTTTTGACAAAATTCAGTTCTTCCACATCGAGGCCCAGTTCCTCCTTCACCTCGCGGACGACCGTATCCTCTGCGGATTCTCCCATTTTCATGATTCCTGCGACACACACATGGCTGGCGGTGGAGACATAGTCCTGCCGCAGCAGCGCGACTTCCTTCTGTTCATTGACCACCGCAGCGATGATGCTGGTTGTGAACATATCCCACAGGGGAACGCTGCAGGTTTCACAGAAGGGGATCAGCCCTTCGTCGCCGATTTCCTTTTTTACCAGCCTGCTTCCGCAATGGGGACAATATGTGAAATGCATGTGAGATTCCTTCTTTCTTCCATAATTTTTGTGACTGAAATGAAAAAGCTCCGGTAAAATGCGGCCCTTCCCGGCAGCCGCCGGAACGCAGCCACGATTTCATTATAGCAGATCTTTATTTTCTGACAACTTGGGGAGAGCAGATATCGTTTGAATTCATCCCGGCCTTCTGATAGACTGAAAACAGCGGGCTTCAGACAGAACACAGGAATCGGAGAACGCATTTTGGAAAGGAGGCAGATTTTCTTGCTGCTTCGACAGATCAAATATTTCGTAACCGTCGTTGACTGCAACAGCTTTACGGAGGCGGCGGAGCGGCTGTTCATTTCCCAGTCCGCCATTTCCCAGCAGATTCAGGCGCTGGAAAAGGAGCTGGGCGTACAGCTCATCATCCGGCAGAACCGCCGTTTTTCCCTGACGCCGGCGGGGGAATATTTTTACAGACGGGGAAAGGGACTTCTGGACGAGGCGGATGAGATCTGCCGGGAGACCATCCGTATCGGACAGGACGACGAATCCACGCTTCGGATCGGATATCTGCGCTGCTACAGCGGTCAGGAGCTTTATCAGGCAGTCGCGGAATTTTCCCGGCTGTATCCGGAAGTCTCCATTCATATCGTCAACGGCACCCATGAGGAACTGTATGATCTGCTGCGTTTTGGCGGCGTGGACGTGATTCTCAGTGATCAGAGACGGGCCTTTTCCGAGGAATACGTGAATTTCCAGCTTCTTTCCTGCGGCTGCTACGCGGAGCTGTCCGTACAGAACCCGCTGAGCGCAGGGCAGTCCGTGCAGCTGGAGGAACTGAAGCGCCTGCCCTGTATTCTGATTTCTTCCAGAGAGCAGCAGAACGTGGAACAGGACTATTATAAAAATACCCTGGGTTTCGGAGGCAGCTTTCTGTTCGCGGAAAATCTGGAGGAGGGCCGCCTGATGGTGGTGGGAGGAAGGGGCTTTCTGCCTGTCGAAAGCATCGGCACGCTTCCTACGGTGGGCGCTTCCATCAGAAGGCTTCCGGTCTGCCGCAGGGACAGACAGATTTTCCGGAATTACTGCCTTTTCTGGAACAAAGAGCACAGCAACTATTACATCGAGGAATTTGCCGGACTGCTGAAAAAACTGATCCTCAGGGAATGAAACGAGGTTGCATGTCAGACCCTGACCGTACTTGGTGCGGGGGCAGGTGCCGGAATGATCCGGCAGGAGCAGAGTCCTGGAGGCCGCAGCCGTTTTCATATAAGCTGTACTGATCTGAAAACCGTGAAAGGAAAATTGCTGATTTTTCAATACGGATTAAAATATAAATCAGGATTTAAGTGCCGCCTGCGGCGGCAGAACAGGAGGAAGCGCTTATATGAAAAACGTTATGATTTTAACTGGTGCGGGGCAGATCGGCATGGCGATTGCCCGCAGAATGGGATATGGAAAGAAGATCTTCATTGGAGATAAAAAAATGGAGAATGCCAGGACCATTTCCGGGATCATGAATGAGGCCGGATTTGATACCGAAGCGCTGGAAATGGATCTTTCCTCCCGCGAATCGATCCGCAATCTGATCGCGGAAGCACAGAAAGCAGGCCCCATCACCATGCTGGTGAACGCTGCGGGCGTTTCTCCCAGCCAGGCTCCCATTGAGGCCATTCTGAAGGTAGATCTGTACGGCACTGCCGTACTGCTGGAGGAGGTGGGAAAGGTCATCGCTCCCGGCGGCGTGGGGGTGACCATTTCCAGCCAGTCCGGGCACCGGATGCCTGCCCTTACTCCAGGGGAGGATGAGCAGCTGGCCTGTACGCCCACGGAGGAACTGCTAAATCTGAAATTTCTTCAACCGGAAAACATCCGTGACACCCTTCATGCCTACCAGCTGGCCAAGCGCTGCAATGAGAAGCGCGTTATGGCGGAATCGGTAAAATGGGGAGAAAAGGGCGCAAGGATCAACTCCATATCCCCCGGCATCATCGTCACGCCGCTTGCGCTGGATGAATTCAACGGGCCCCGCGGAGATTTTTATAAGAACATGTTTGCCAAATGCCCTGCCGGCCGCCCCGGTACTGCGGACGAGGTCGCCAATATGGCGGAGCTTCTGATGAGCGATAAGGGCGCCTTTATAACGGGAGCGGATTTCCTCATCGACGGCGGCGCGACAGCTTCTTACTTTTATGGGCCGTTGAAGCCGGAGGGGTAAAACCGGATCGGATATGGGGAAGGGGGCTCAGGAAATCCTCCAGGTTATACATCCCGAAATTAAGAAATTCTTTTCTTGTGTGTAAATCGGGGAGATGCTACAATACAGCCAGGCATAAATTTCTGTGAAGCCGTTCGGCTTTGGCAGGTCTCCGCCATCTGTTCATTCTGGTATTCATTTCGGAAACTCTATGCTGATTTTCAATTCCCAATGCTGTAACCCATAGA
>ERZ894229.1350-NODE-1350-length-10652-cov-7.05983_pt1 | contig 10652 bp, 6 predicted proteins | sample MGYA00380295_ERZ894229 | MGnify/ENA primary metagenome ERZ894229 (study PRJEB32331, sample SAMN06328479) | human gut metagenome | biome: human gut microbiome; feature: stool | host: Homo sapiens | collected 2014-09-17 ... | reverse complement strand
ATGTCGATGAAAATGCGGTTCAGTTCTTCCTCGTTGGCTTTCAGCTGAGCAAATCGGTCATCACACTCGGTTTCCCATGCACGGTATGCACCTTGCAAGAAATAAGATACAGTTTTGCTATCTCCATCTGTTACAATAAATTTCATGCTGTCTTTCAGGCGGACAAGCGGATGAATTTTGAAATCCCAAGAGGTTTCAAAGGAGTCCCAATCCTTCCTGCTAATTTTGACAGTTCCTTCAGTCAATTCATTCACTCGCTCAAGTAAATCTGGTCGATAAAGATATGGTATCTTGCCCACATCCCCAGCTTGAAAGTTAATTGTCGGACTGAGCAAGTCTAAGTAAAACTTAATAACGCAAGTGTTTAGAAGGGCAAGTGTATATTTCTCCAATTCCTTTTTCACAAAAACTGTTGGACACGCTGAATTAAAAACCATACCCGCCGGGGTATATCTTACTGCGAACTTACTCGATACACGAGTCCAGTTCATACCTTCTAAAAAATAAAATTGTCTCGAGGGCAAATGATTCCCCGATTCCATAAGTAAATTATAGTTTAATGAATCAAAAGCAATTACATACTCAAAATTTCCATACCATTTCCTATATTCTCCGCCTTTAGTGTGCGGGACGTACTTTTTCCAAGAATTTCTGTGTAGCTGTTCCGTTGAAGTCGCATTAAACTCTATCTGTTGGTAATCAGGTTCAAACCACAGTCGAAGAAATTTATCATTATTTCCGGTATCCAATCCAACACGACTATCAGCAATATCATTAAACGCTTTTTCAGAGAAATTATTTATAAAATTGTTGCTTATCCAGTAAACAACAGGATTTCCAGGGATCTTTTTGCAGTTATCCTGTTTGAAATCATAAAAATCTCGACTCAAAAATAGTTGTTCTTTCCCATCTTGAGTTGTGGGATCAACCAGGCGTTTGTATCGTCCCACGTAGTTCACAATTTTGCTTTTTTGCAGGACAAAAGATGTAGTTTGAACGACTTCACCCCCTATTTCCTCAAAAGCTCTTGCCCCAAGATGAGCCATGGATGTTATAAGGTTATTTTGTACTTTCAGACGCAATTTTTCCGAGCGAGAAAGGAACATCCAAGAATGCTGCGTAATCATTGCTTGGAATCTATTCCGTTTGCAAAGTTCATTGCATTTTTCAATAAACACCAGATACAAATCTTCTTTTGCATCATAGTAGTTATCTTTGATATATTTGTTTAACCGTTCTTTTGCAGTACTAACACCGAGATATGGCGGATTCGTACAAACCACATCATACTTCTGTGCCAAAGCTTCCGCTACCTGCACCAATGGCAGCAGATTAGTCAGCACACTATCTTTGCTCATGCTGATGTCATCCCGTACCTCATCAAAGCGGGCATAAAGGGTGGCAAAATCCACAGGGGTAATATTCAAGATAGAACCGTACTCCTTGGCATCGTGCATTTCCTTGATGATGCTATCCATCGCCGCTTTCAGCTTGGCATCGCCGTTGCAGAAGTATTCCAGCGCATAGCGGTCAATCAGATTGCTCTCCTGAATGGCATAGACATTGGGCTGAATCTGGCGACTGAAAAAGCGGCGGTCGTACTGGCGGGCTTTCATCATCACTGCAAAATAGGCAAGCTGCGCCGCACGGTCGTCAATATCCAGACCGTACAGGTTGTTCTTCACGATGCTTTCCACAGCTTCACGGGTAGTGTAGCCGTAGCTCTCGTAAATCTGCACCAGCACGTCAAACAGGTAGGCAAGGATATGACCGGAACCACAGCAAGGGTCAATGCACTTGATCTTCTCCGGGGTCATGGCAGTGTATTCCTTGCGGATTTCTGCAAGCTGTGCCTGCACTTCCGGTTCTTGCGGGGCTTCTTCCAGATAATATTTCCAGCCGGATTTCAGTTCGTCATTGGGGTGTCCTTCCACCCACAGACGACCCAGACTATTTTCCACCATGTAACGGACGATCCAGTCCGGGGTAAACAGCTGGGTTGCCGCTGGAATGTTCTCCTTGATGATTTTCACATTCTTTTTGAGGGCAGCAAACACCTCGTCCTTCTTCTCAGCATTGTAATATTGGTACAGCCAGCCTATGATCTGCACCGCATCCTGCCAGTCTTCCTCCGGAATAGTGGAAATCATCTGCTCGATGACGCTGCCTTCACGAAGCAGGTTATCCGGCAGCAACAGCTCTGTGCAGTCAGAAATACGCTGGAACATCCCCGGCAACACGCTATTCAGGGCGTTGCACTGGGTAATCAGCAGGTATTTATAGAGTTCCTCTGTCTGGTTAGCGTTCTTGAACTCATAGATCTTATCCATGTTCAAGCCGTCCAAATCCAGATGCAGGGCTTCATCAATGATCTGCGGCTTAAAGTTGTTTTCCTGGTCCGTGAAGACACGCACACGGGTAGGGAGATAGCCGTTGACCTCCATAAAGCGCAGAGCGATCAGGCGGTTGAACCAGGTGTATGCAACCTCCTCTATCACTTCCTCATAGCCCTTGGCATTGATCTGGGAAATCAACGCTTTACGCTGATTCTTCTGTGTATCAGTCAGGACTTTTCCGCCCACGCTGTCAGCATCAGCAGAGATTATATGATCCTTTTCAATTCCATATTGCATCGCCTTCTGGGATACACGCTCGATCAGTTCCCGACGTGCCCAGACAGCGAATTTTTTAATTGCATTCTTGTCCATTACTTTTCTCCTCCTGCATTTTTCTGAGCAAGTCTAAAATCTCATTATATTGGTCAGCAGCATTCCCTAATATAATATCATTGATCGCAGACAAGATAAACGCTTGTCCGCCGAACACTTGGTTCCTATCATAATCAGTAGGAATTTCATCAGCTGATGTGGGAATTTCTATTTCATTTATCCACCAATTATCAATTTTTCGATACAAGCAAATCATATTTTCGAAAAGTTCTACATCACTTTCGCTGAATCCACGGCACAAATTTTTCAGGAACTCATGTGTTATATCGTCTCGTCTGCATTTGCACTTATTATATATATCCAACTCTTGCTCAGTAATTGCACCTGCTTTCAAAAACCATTTCATAGAAGCAATATCTGCTTTTTTGTCTAAACTACGTACTTGTTTTTTATATGAATTAGACCTTTCGTATATCATCTTATTTTCTTTCATTTTGATTGAATCCGCATAAAAAGCTATGACGTGATCTATTACAAATTCTTTTAAACATTCATAATTGAGTACAAAAAGAGCAGCAAACTCAACATTATTTCTCAATATACGGTCATCAAACAGATTTTGTAATTCCTCCATAGTTAAGCCCTCATTACTTAATTCAGCTTGATTCCGTCGCAGTCCTTCATCATCGCAGTCAGGTAGCTTCTCATGCGCTCTACATAAGCGTCAATATCTTCCTGGCTCTCCAAGGTCTTTGCAGGAAACGCCATCTGGCGGTACACATTCTTAATCACTTTCTTCGGAGCGGGCTTTGTCGGGGAATCCGGCTGCTTTTTCTCGACCGGCTTTGGCGGCTGCTTTGCAGTCTCGATGCGCTCGCAGATGTCGTCCTTATAAGACCAAATCTGCGGAACCAGACCGTCCAGCAGGGCAAGGCTCTGAAGCTCATTGATTTTCTTTTTCTGCTGGTCGAAGTAGGCATCTGCCTTTCTTACTAGTTCAGCACAGTCCACATTTCCATCGGAAAGAGTATGAACTTCTGCCATACACTGACGGACAATTTCCAGCAGATCGGCACGTTTGGAATCCAGCAATCTGCCATGTCCCTCACGGACTTTCTCTATCAGACCATTGAGTTCCGGGATTCTGCGGTAAATGTTTTTCGGGTCATTCTCGACCACGGTAATCAAACGAATCTTGTTCAGGGCATCGTTTGCTTCTGTTTCCTTGCTGAGATAATGCAGATCGTTTCTCAGGTCATCCTCCATCTTAACTGCGGCATCAAACACCTGTACCTGATTTTTGAAGAAGCCCTCAACACGCTGCATTTTTTCTTTGTTGTCAAAAAGATTATCTTCCTCTTTTAGAACAGCATCAATCAGAGCAATGTTATCTTTTCTCTGAGAGAGAACTTTGTCCATCTGCTCAATGGACGTGGCTACAAGGTTCTGATCCGGATATTTATGACCCTCATATTTGCCATTCAGTTCGACATAATGCTCTTTCAGCTCAGTGAACTTCTGCACTACAAATGCCACCAGACCATCCTCATCGTCTGGCACATCCATCACATCGAAGTATTCACGCAGCAGTTCTTTGACAGCTCGCATCTTTGTGGCAGTAATCATCTGACGCTTACTGATGCTGGTCTTGCCGATTTCACTCTTTTTACGGAGCATATCCGGCAGCTTCGGGTTATCCGGCTGAATGGTGGAACCTGCATATTTGATGGTAACTTTCTGGTCATAAATCAGACGGGCAACCACAGCTGCAATGTCGATTTCCTTCCAGCCATAGGGAATCGCACTATAACGGCTCTGAATGTCCGCCATAGAGGTCGGCAGATTTTTCATTGCTTGCATTTCCAGATATTCTTCGATCTTGGCAGCTGCACCTCGGTTCGGCTCCATACCAGGCATGATATTTTCAGCACCAGTCAGGATTTCAATAACATCTGCATCGGTATCAACGTTTTTCTCAATCAGGGAAAGTTCACTGTACACATGGGATACCAGATATTCCAGAGCCTGCTCAATCTTACCTTTGGCATTTCCGCCTTTGAGTTCGATATGTTCACCGTCCACATAGAACTGTGCAGATTCAATGGCTTTTACCAAATCTTCCATCGCAGTCTGCTCATACTTGGTAGCTTCTTCCTGCTGGTCACGGATAATATCCTGAACAGATTTTGGAAGCTGGTTGACATTACGCTGTTTGACATACTTACGAATCTTCATAGCACTTTCCAAAGACTCATAGTAAAGGGTATCCGAAAGCACAACAATGGCTTCTTTCCCCTTGGAATCTGTCATCAGCCGCAGTTCGGATTTTTCTGTATTGTCTGTGGCGACCGTCAGGAAGCGCAGACGCATCCCGCCAGTGATGTTACCAATGGTAATACCATCCACCATCTGGTCAAAGGAAAAGTCGTACTTTCCGTAGCGATATTTCTTAGTAGTAAAAATATCGCCAAAAATCATCTGCCCGATACGATCAACGATGGAAGCAGTATCAACCGGAGTGTTTTTGATCTCTCTCTGAATATCCTGTTCTTCATCGGTCAGGAAGTTGTAAACTTCTCCAGTTCTTCCGATATAGTTCTGGCTCATTAGGCGATTCAAACATTCACGGACAGTCTCACGCATAGTGATCTTGTCCATCCGAATGTCATCCGCCATCAGGATCACGATATTGTCTAGATTGGCAGGAATGTCGTCAATGTAGCGAATCAGGTACAGCAGTTTCAGCACATCCACATCCTGTGCTTCGATGCCATCACCATTATCAGAAGCTTTCTGGCAGCGTTCAATCACACGACGGATGGAGCCGTCCAGGAAAGTATGTACAGTATCATAGAAACGGAAGAACGGAACGAGGGCATACTCGTCCTTTTCCTGAATTTTCTGTGTTGCTTCCTGGAAGCCGGACAGCATGGAACGCTCACCACCGGACAAATGCTTGCCGGAATTACCATGCTTGCGAATTTCTGCAAAAACCTTTTGCATGATGATGAACTGATAAGGCACAAACGGGAAGTTTACAGCAAATTCTCTGGAACCGGAATAGCCCTTAATATCCAAAATTGAGTCAGTGAAGCTGAACAGATTGCGGAGAACAGAATCGTTTTTCTCATAAACTGCTTCCAGTTTGGACTCAGCTTCATTGTTCTTTTTCAGAATACGCTTCTGAATGACTTCATCCACAGAGGAAGAAGAAAGGCTCAAACGGGTTTTGAAACGAGCCTGAATTCGGGAGAACTCATCAGCACGAACCTTGATGATCTCGTCAATGGCTTCCTGTCCGGTGCAGACAACCCACACCTTACCACCGCACTCGCTGCCGATTTTCTCAACGAGGGACTGGAGATTCAAAAGCATATCGGTATCCGTGCCGACATACTGACCCACTTCGTCTACCATGAACAGCAAACGGAAGTTACCTGGTTTGGTATTTAGGTAATCCTTAATATCCTCTACAAGCTGAGCAATGGAAAACTCCGTAGCGGACTTGTCGTTGAACCAAGCCTTGGCATCCTCCTCACTCATATCCAAAACTTCCACCAGAGTAGGAATGATAAACTTGCCATTAAAGGCAAACGCTTTGCGGGAGTCCACCCAGGGCATCCCTTTCTTTTCTTCAAAGACACGGCGGAACTCAGTGGTCTTTCCCTGTTGGTCGATATACTGTTCCAGTTTGGCAACCTTCAGGTTCTCACCAAAAAAACCCAGGTGGTTATAGAAGGTTTTAGCAAACACACGCAGAACAGCAGTTTTATCCTTATTGATGGAACCCTCAATATCAATATTAAACAGAATCGTCTCTGTCTGCACCTTCGTGGAACGGTCAATCAGCATATAGGTTGCAGGGTCATCTTCAAACTTCCTGCGGAATCTCTCAACACTGTGAATCCCTTTGACCTCTTTATTCTCCAGCACATAGGACAGCATTTTCAGAAAGTGGGATTTACCGCTTCCAAAGAATCCGGAAATCCATACGCCGGTATCAGCTGTCGGATCATCCAGAGCATCACTATAATAATTGAAAAAGGTAATGAAGTGCTTCTTCAATTCCTTTGTAATAACATACTCATTTAATTCCTGCTCGATCACATCGTCCGCAGCCTGATCGACTTTGATAACGCCGTTGATTTTACGGTTGATGTCATCGGCAAACATATCACGAATAATCACAATTGTACCCCCTTACACAACATTGAACGCCCTATAATAATCATTGGGCTGTAATCGGTTAAACAATTTTACATGGCGTCCGTCAAACTCACCCGGATACATCACCAGAATTGGAATATCCGAAAAGTGAGGTTGCAGAGCCTCCAATAGAGAATGGATTCTCATAAATGGAAAGACTTCTCCAACGCTGGTAAGCATCAGTACATCCCCACACTCATGCGGTTCAAACTGGATTTTTTCTATAAACTCGCCTTCGCCAATAGCGGAGTGGAGTTGTTCCAAAAGAAAAATACGTCCATCCTCCGCTTCCATATCCGGAATCGCATCTGTGATTCCCATGTCCTCGCAGATGGAAAGAAAAGTCTGATACAGATTACAGATTCTCAGTCTGCAGGACAGAGAATGGTCTGTTTCCAGCTGCTCAATGAAGTGGCGGACAGCCATTTCGTCCTCTGGTTCGTAGCAAAAAATACGAATGTTTACTTCATTGCTGAGTCCTTTGCCCTCTAAAAATTCAGGCTCTTGTATCAGCTCTCTGACTTTATCTAAACGTTCTTCGATATTACTCATCTATCTGGTATCCTCCTTATGAAAAGCAATTAAAGGCAGGTAAAATCATCATGTCGTCGTGGATTCGGATCGCATTTTCCAAAAGAGGATGTAAGTACACCGGATTCAAATGATCTGCACGAACATTATCCAAATACTCATTTTCTACGAGAACTTTCGCAAACACCTGTTTGAGTTTTGTGATCGTACCCTCGCTCCAGGTAGCTACTGCATCGTCCTGCTCTTGTAATCTCATGAAATAGGTATTCAAATCAATTTTACCAAAAGAACTGTCCCTTAATCTGTACTTCTCCCCAACGACAGTTAGCATAAACTCCCACATTAGACGGCTTTGTTTCATCATGGCATAAAGACAAATCTGCTTGGCTACATCAGTCGGTTGCTCTGAAATCGCTCTTATCAAATCAATATCATCCATAGCTGCCAATCGTTTTAAGCAAGCTTTTGCCATCCGGGCGACCGACTTTTCCGTCGGATACTGAAAAAGATTGTCGTTCATGATCTGAGTAACGACATCCTCTTCACTCAAGCCGCTGCTTAATAATTTTGCTGTTGTCCGCATCTCATAAAACAAAAATGGCTCTCTTGTTAAGGATGCGATATATGGATATGTATTGTCCATCAAAAGTCCTCCTTATGATCTTTCTCTTGTTTCAGGAAGGACTTCCATAATATCTTCAATACCGCAATTTAATTTTCTGCAAATGCGCACGATGACTTCCATAGAAACAAGCTCATTCCTTGAAAGTTTTGCGAGGGTATTCGGACTGATACCAACGTCTTTTGCAAACTCCATTTTTTTCATTTCTTTGTCTATCAACAGCTTGAAAAGTTTATTATAGGTTACGTCCATATTTGACCTCCATCTTCAAAACTACTACTAAAAAAGCCTTAATATAAATTATAACACAATTTCATCAGAAAAAGGATAATAATTTTTGTGTTTGCAAAGTTTTTTTCTCTTTCTTATAGCCAAATTGTCTGTTGGAGGAACTATTTCCCACAACATGAAGCTAAAGAGTAAGGTGTTGGCTCCACAACCCTTTTGAACAACATCTCTGACATCAGCTGCACGGTCGTTTCGACCGTTTTGTTCAGAAGAAAAGAAAAACCTGAGTAGTTTGCAAACTACCCAGGTTATATCTTTTTTTGTATTTTCATATATTTATTTTTTCTCTGTCAAGCAATAGATTGTTATGAAATCCATTTTATAAAAGTTTCGACTTTCTCCAATTCTCTATCGTCGAGTTCTCTCAACTGTTCGCAGAGTTTATGGTAGAGAGAATCATTATTTTCCAATGGGGCAAAAAACTCCGCAGGTGTCACATCAAAATACAACATGATATTGAAAAGTTCTCTAAGCGAGGGTAACGCAACTCCATTGGTTATTCCTCGGATATAAGAACCGCTTTTTCCTAAATCTAAACTCATCCTATGCTCTGAAACATCTTTTGCAATACGCAATTCTGTAATACGAGTTCGGATAAAATCTTCATATGACATCTCAGCCACTGCAACTCCTCCCTTCCATAATTATTTTATTACGAATTAGAAAGCGATATCGGTAATATAAAAATCAATTTTCGCTTTTATTCCTTATATATTGGTAGTATAATTATCAATATGGAGAACCGTTGATAGTTACATTACCAATATGTCCTGTGGAGGGGGTTTTATGAATACATTTACGGTCAGTTTCTTTGGGCATAGGCAAATTGACAATCCGTTTCAAGTAGAACTACAGCTGGAGAAGATAATTTGTTCTCTGTTGAAACGGGATGAATACATTGAATTTCTGGTCGGGCGTGATGGAGAATTCGATCAGCTTGTATCTTCAACCATAGCAGTATCGACAATCGCTTGGTTTATCAGCAGAATATTGCGGTTTCATGGGTCGATATATCTCCTTTCTTTCAATCGCTTCAAAGATATCAGGCAACAAAAAAGAGTGTCTATTCACTCCCAAATAAGGAGAAATAAACACTCTATGTAGACGAAAAAATATTGGATTGTATCTGACATAATGACGTAAGACACATAACAGGCACCTTTTTGATTAGCAAGGTTTTTGGCACCATTTTTGCTTCGATTAGCAGGAATGCCTTTTTGATTAGCAAAAACAGCTTTTTTTCTGCTAATGATTAGCAGAAAATTTTGTTTTCTCACAAGTGTTCGGAGCCTGTTTAATATGCAACAAGATTTTTTCAGAAAAATTTTAATGCTAAAATCAAGTGGAGCACCTTTCTGTGTGTGGAAACAAATAAAGCCGAAAACTGATATTGTCAAGATTAGTTGACACATTTATCTCAAAGATATCACTGACTATGCTACCAGTTCCAAAGCCTCATAATACTGCCTGCGTTTTATCATGGGAGGAAGCCCGCCGTTGGCAGAGCAGATCCTCCGGTTATTCCAGTAGCTGAGGAAGTATCTCCAAATGAGTACCTTTAATTCCTCTACAGTCATCTGCTTTGTGTCATAGCGGTCGTAGAGAAGTTCCGTCTTCATTCTGGCCCACATACTCTCACAGCGTGCATTATCATGGCAGCGTCCTCCTGCACTGTTCATGCTTTGGTGGATATGGTGCTCCCGGATGGTCTGGCGGTAGGACTCACTGGTATACTGTGTTCCACGGTCACTATGGATGATCGCTCCTTCCAACGTGGGATATGCAGTCAGGGCATTTTCCAGTGTTTGGATACACAGATCTGCTTTCATGTTTGTCCCCATTGACAGACCGAGGACGCTAAGATCAAAGCAGTCGAAAATCGCAGATACATACAGTTTCCCATTGCGCGCCGGGATCTCCGTGATATCTGTAATACATTTTTCTAATGGGGCATCTGAATGGAAATCCCGCTTCAGCAGATCATCCGATTTCATGGCTTCCCGGTCTGCCTTTGTGAGCCCATTCGGCTTTCTCTTTGGCCGATGGCTCAGGCCGATCTGATCCATAACCCGGTATACGGTCCGTTCACTGGGTATATGTACGCCCTCCGGCTGCTTCAGCAACAGCGCCTGATACATCCGGATCCGTCCATAAGTATCGTTACATTCATCCTCACTGATAATTTCTTTCATTGCATCCGCCAGATCCTGGTACTTCCATGGACGGTCTTTGTTCGCGAGATATTTATAGAAGCCTTGCCGGCTGATACCAAGCATCCGGCAATAAAATGAAATTTTTCCGGTAATCCTGCCGTCCTCTGTTTTCAAAGCGAGAAA
>ERZ894229.1348-NODE-1348-length-10671-cov-7.6413_pt1 | contig 10671 bp, 8 predicted proteins | sample MGYA00380295_ERZ894229 | MGnify/ENA primary metagenome ERZ894229 (study PRJEB32331, sample SAMN06328479) | human gut metagenome | biome: human gut microbiome; feature: stool | host: Homo sapiens | collected 2014-09-17 ... | reverse complement strand
GACTCTAAAAAGAGCCAAAAAAATTTTATTCCCATCTAAAAATAAGTAGCACACCTGCACATTAAGATACAAATCGATGGGTAAATTTGAAATTAATGCCGGGAAGCTTATATAACCACACATATTATAACACTTACTTTGATAAAAAGAAATGCTTGATTTTCATGACTATGTGTGCCTTGGAGCTTCAGGCGGAAAGGAATGTATGGTTATGATGAAAAAACATGAAATAATAGGATTATTTTTATTAATGATAGTTTCTACACTTTATTCGTTTTCAATGCCGGAGACGACAGTTGATAAAATTGAAAACGATCTTAAAATCGTTATTAGTGTAGAAGGAAAATATAACCAAGAACTTACTTTTGATCGAGTTCCTACAATCGAAGAAGTGTTTAAAAAACTCAAGGTTGAAAATGTTTATGGCTTTGATAATAAAACCGTTCTTGCAACAAGAACGGTTTTTTATATTCCTGAAGGTGAAAATTTAATTTCTTTAAATAATGCTTCTAAAGAACAATTAATGACTATTAAAGGAATTGGTGACAAAACTGCCGATAAAATAATTGAGTATCGCCAAAAACAGCGCTTTAATATGATTGAAGATATTAAAAATATTTCTGGTATTGGTGATAAAACATATTTAAGGATACGTAGTTTATTATGTTTATAAAATATCATTTGATTTATTATGGAATTAGCTGTTTGTTGGTTATTATTAGTTTGCTGGTACACCCAATTTTTTGGCTGTTTTTATTTGTTTATGGGATATTTGTTATATATCGTTTAAAATTGCATAATTTTATTGCAATTTTAATTTTTACAATAATTTTTTCTTGTTTGATCAATTGGCCAAAGCCAATTGATGATCCTATTATAAAAGGTGAAATAATTGATCTTGATGAAAATAGTATTGTTTTAAAAACAAAAGAGACGAAAGTTAAAGTATACGGTGAATTTGTGGGATATAAAATAGGCGATTATTTAGAGATGGAAGTAGCTTATTTTAATATTAATGAGCCAACTAATGACCATGCTTTTAATTATAAAAATTATTTATATAGTCAAGGAATCACTAACAATGCTTCGATTAAGCGTCTATTAAATTATGAATCAAGACAAACTTTATTTCAAAAACTACAAGAACGTATTTCTGGTAAAAGTAATGTTGATACTTATGCTTCAATGTTTGTTTTAGGAATTAGAGATGATCTTGCTCAAGATGAATATGAACAGTTAACTAATTTATCAATTATTCATTTATTTGCTTTATCAGGTTTACATATCCATATGTTGATGGATATGATTAAAAAAGTATTAAAATTTATTATGCCAATTAAATTTTGTAATTATCTTGGAATTGTTTTGATTGGTATATATATTTATATTATTCCGTTTAATATTTCATTTGTTCGTGCTTATTTGATTATGGGATTAAGTGTATTGTTTAAAAATTATTTGAATAAGCTAGATTGTTTAGCGATAGTTACAGTATTGATGTTAGTAATTAATCCCTATGTTATTTATAGTTTATCATTTATTTTTTCTTATTTTATTTATTTTGTTATTTTATTAATTAATAAAAATAAATATTTTAATTTATTAGTATATTTTAGCAGTTTACCAATTATTTTAATGGTTCAATATCGCATCAATATTCTATCTTTATTACTTGGAATCATCTTAGTACCATTAATTACTGTTTTATATCAATCAATTTGGTTATATGTTATTTTTGGAAATATGTTTAAGGGGATAGTAGCTATTATTATTTATTTTTTGAATAATATTGTTGTTTTTTGTAATGATTTTTCGATTTATCTTAATTTTTTAAAACCAACTTTGTTTTTTATACTAAGTTATTATTTTATTTATTTTAAAATAATTTTAAAATTAAATGTTAAACTTAAAGTTACTAGAGAGGTATTAATGTTATTTAGTTTATTGTTGATGTTTTATTTAAAACCATATTATAATATTGAAGGAAAAGTAGTAATGATTGATGTTGGTCAAGGTGATTGTTTTTTGATTCAACAGCCATTTAATAAAGGAAATATTTTAATTGATACAGGTGGTTTACAAACTAGAGATCTTGCTAGTACTACACTTGTACCATATTTAAATTCACAGGGGATTTATAAATTGGATTATGTATTTATTAGTCATGATGATTTTGATCATAATGGTAGTTATGATTCATTGTCTAAGCAAATAAAAATTGATCATACAATTACAACTTATCAATCGCAAATGAAGATTGGTGATGTTGAAATTGAAATGCTTGATGATGGAATTAGTCATGATGATAAAAATGATGATTCTTTAGTTATTAAAGCTAAAATCAATAATTTAGTTTATTTGTTTATGGGTGATGCTTCAAGCGAGGTTGAAAAAGAATTGATAAAAAAATATCCAGAGTTAAAAGCCGATGTTTTAAAAGTTTCTCATCATGGTAGTAGTACAGGTACGTGCAGTGAATTTTTAGATGTTGTAAGACCTAAAGTAGCTTTAATTAGTTGTGGAAAGAATAATCGCTATAATCACCCCAATGAAGATGTGCTTTTACGGTTAAAGGATTATGGAGTTAAAATATACCGTAGTGATTTAATGGGAATGGTAAAAATTGTATATTACGGTAATGACAATTATATTTATTCATGACTTTAGATAAAAAGTAGGTTATAATGATGATGGAGTGATGGAAATGATAATTGTTATTTATGGTGAAGAAAGTTTTTTAATGAATCAAAAATTGGAATCATTAAAAAAAGACTTTGCTTGTAATGAAGAAAATATGAATTTCTCTATTTATCGTGGTGATGAAGATAGTATAGAGGCGGTATATGAGGATTTAATTACGCCGCCTTTTTTTACGGATAAAAAGATGGTAGTGTTAAAAAAAGCTGATTTTTTAACTACTAAGAAAATAAAAAAAGATGATATGGCACTAAGTTTTTTTGAAAAGTGTTTGGATAATAATAATGATGATGTGATTTTTGTTTTATATCATGAAGGAAATGATTTCGATGAACGTAAAAAGCTTGTTAAAAGATTACGTAAAGAAGCAAAGTTTTTTGAATATGAAAAAATTAATCACTATAAATTATCTGATAATGTTCGTCAAGCAATAAAAAGACGACAGGCAACTATTGATGAAGATGCTTTAGAACTTTTATTGAGTCGAGTAGGTGATAGTTTGAGTACGGTTGTTTTAGAAGTAGAAAAGTTATGTTTGTATGATAAGCATATTACAATTGAAGCCGTTGACAAACTTGTAAGTAAACCTTTAGATGAAAATGTTTTTTCTTTAACTAGTGCGATTCTTCAAAAAGATCGTCAAAAGATTTTTTCAATCTATAAAGATTTAATGGTTTTAAATGAAGAACCAGTGAAATTAATTGTTTTAATTGCAGGACAATTACGACTTATGTATCAAGTGAAATTATTGGATCGTAAAGGGTATAATGATAAAGAGATTGGAAAAATTTTAGCAATTAATCCTTATCGTTTGAAGTATATTAGACAAGAAGGTAAAGATTTTGATTTAGATGAATTATTGAAGCGTTTAAATGATTTAGCTAAGTTAGATGAAGCGATTAAAACAGGTAAAATAGATAAAAAAATAGGTTTAGAATTATTTTTAATAAAAATATAGGAGGATTTATGGAATCACTAAGAGAATTATATAAAATTGGAGTTGGACCTTCTTCATCGCATACGATGGGACCACAAAAAGCTGCTTTTAAAATTAAAGAAACTTATCAAGATGCAAATCATTATGAAGTATATTTACATGGCTCATTGGCATTAACTGGAAAAGGTCATTTGACAGATAAAATTATTGAAGAAGTTTTAGGTAAAGAAAATGTTGAGATTCATTTTGTCAGTGAAGAATTACCAAAACATCCCAATGGGATGATTTTTAAAGTATATCAAGATGATAAGTTACTTGATAGTATTACAGTATATTCAATTGGGGGTGGAGCTTTACTTTATGATGATGACAATTTACAGCCCCCTAAACAAATTTATCCTCATAAAAATTTAAATGAGATATTAGAGTATTGTGATAAAAAAGGAATTAATTTATATGACTATGTTTTAGAATTTGAAGGTGATGATTTTAAAGCTTATTTATATGAAATAGTTGATGCAATGTTTGCTAGTGTTGAAGCTGGGTTATTTGCTACTGGTGTGATACCTGGTAAATTAAAATTAAAAAGAGTCGCTAAATCAATTTATCAACAAGCAATCAATACCCATCGAAGCGGTGATCGCGATCGTCTTTTAGTAAGTAGCTATGCTTATGCTGTTAGTGAAGAAAATGCGAGTGGTCACCGTATTGTTACGGCCCCAACTTGTGGTGCAAGTGGCGTTTTACCGGCAGTAATGTATTATTGTTATAAACAATTAAATATTTCTAAAAAAGAAATTATTAAGGCTTTAGCAGTAGCAGGAGTTTTTGGTAATGTAATAAAAGCAAATGCCACTATTTCTGGAGCTGATGGAGGTTGTCAGGCAGAAATTGGAAGTGCCTGTTCGATGGCAGCGGCTGGTTATGGCTGGATTTTGGAGTTAAATAATAATTTAATTCAATATGCTGCTGAAATGGGATTAGAACATAATTTAGGTTTAACTTGTGATCCGGTAGGTGGTTATGTTCAAATTCCTTGTATTGAAAGAAATGGTTTTGGGGCTTTAAGAGCAATGGATGCTGCAATGTATGCAAAACAATTAGGGTATTTAAGAAAAAATAAAGTTTCGTTTGATGCAGTTGTTCGAGTAATGAAACAAACAGGTAAAGATTTAAATAGTGCTTATAAAGAAACGTCTTTAGGTGGTTTAGCTAAAGAATTTGGTTTTGAAGATGAAAACTAGTTCTTTATATATTCATATTCCTTTTTGTTTACATATTTGTACATATTGTGATTTTTGTAAAGTTTTTTATAATGAGAAATTAGTTGATGATTATTTAGAAGTATTAAAAAGAGAATTAAATGATTTAAATCTTAATATACCATTAAAAACAATATATATCGGTGGCGGAACGCCAACTAGTTTAAACGATGAGCAGTTAAAATCATTAATGGATATGATTAGACCATATATAAATAATGATTGTGAAGTAACAATCGAAACCAATCCTGAAACATTAGATTATTATAAGTTGGGAATTTTAAAAAATGGTGGCGTAACAAGATTAAGTATTGGTGTCGAGACATTTAATGATAATATATTAAAAAAGATCAATCGTAAACATACTAGTGATATGGTTAAGCGCATTATTCGCTATGGACATCAACTTAAATTTGATAATATTTCAATTGATTTAATGTATGGTTTACCTGATCAAACACTTCAAGATATTAAAGATGATTTAAATATTATTGAATCATTAAATATACAACATGTTTCATATTATTCATTGATTTTAGAAGATCATACTGTATTAAAAAACCAAAACTATCAACCACTTGATGAAGATAGTGAAGCGTTGATTAATCAAATAATTGATGAAAAATTAGAGAGTTTAGGATTTATGAAATATGAAATTAGTAATTATTCAAAAAAAGGTTTTGAGTCATTGCATAATTTAACGTATTGGCAATATGATAATTATTATGGAATTGGTTTAGGAGCAAGTAGTAAAATTGATAATTGTATTATTGAACATAATCGTAATTTAAATGCTTATTTAAATTATCAAGATACTACTAGTAAAATAGAATGTTCTAAAGAAGAAATAATGTTTAATCATTTAATGATGTCGTTAAGATTAGTTAAGGGATTGGATTTAAAAGAATTTAAGGAACGTTATAATAAGGATATATATGATGTTTATCAAGTAGCGCTTGATAAACATTTAAAACTTAAAACATTAGTAATTGAAGATGGTTATTTGCGTTGTAATAAAGAATCAATTAAATTATTAAATATAATTTTATTGGATTTTATGTAAAATATCATTCTAAATTAGAGTGATATTTTTTCTTTTCTTTTTTTTATAATTTTTAGCACAAAGTTGTTGACAGTGCTAAAAATTGATGTATAATGTATTTAGCACAAAGGAAGAAAGAGTGCTAAGGATGGTGAGAAAAATGCTAACAGCGCGGCAATTACTGATTTTCAAATGTATCGTTGATGAGTTTATTGAAACGGCAGAACCAGTTGGTTCTAAAGCTTTGATGACAAAATATCAATTGCCATATTCTAGTGCAACCATCCGTAATGAGATGAGTTTTCTTGAGGATTATGGATATTTAGAAAAAACCCATATTTCTTCTGGAAGAGTTCCTTCAGTAGAAGGATATCGCTTCTATGTTGATAATCTTGAAAAGCGAGATTTAGATGATGGGTTGAAGAATCAAGTCGCACAAATATTTAGTGATCGTCATCGCACGTTAGATGAAATAATTCATAAAAGCTGTCAAATGTTGAGCGAATTAACACATTTAACATCAGTTGTGTTAGGACCGGATTCAAGTAAAGATACGTTACAAAGAATTAGTGTAGTTCCTTTAGATGATGATCGAGTTACAGCAATTATTATAACTAATCAAGGATACGTTGAAAATAAAGTCTTTGATTTAAGTCGACATCATAATATTGATGATTTAATTAGCTGTGTTAATGTGATGAATGATTTGTTGATTGGAACACCAATTGAACAAGTGGCATTTAGACTTGAACGTGATGTTAAACCTATTTTATCGGCAAAGATTAAAGAACATGAAGAGTTATTTAATGCTTTTCTAGAAGCGTTTGTGAAATTTGCATCAAGTAATGTTTATTTTTCTGGAAAAGAGAATATGTTATATCAACCAGAATATAATGATGTAAATAAATTGAGAAGAATTGTTAGTGCATTTGAAAACTCTCAAGTATGGAATGCCTTACAACCTCTATCTGATGAAGAAGGGGTAACGGTAAGAATTGGAACTGATTCACCAATTAATGAAATTGATGATGTTTCAGTAATATCTGCTTCGTTTAAAACCGGAGCGACAACCAAGGGATCTATTTCAGTAATAGGGCCAACGAGAATGCCTTATGAAAAAGTAGTTTCTTTAGTGGATTATATTTCAAAGAATATTGAACAGGCTTTCTTTGATGAATCAGATGATAAAAAAGATGAATAGAGGTGAATGTAATGGCTGATAAAGAAGTAGTAAATGAAGAATCTGAAAATGAAACTGTAGAAGAAACAGTTGAAAATAAAGAAGAAAAGGAAGCTACTATCGAGGAACAATTAGTAGCTTTAGAAGAAGAAGTAAATACATGGAAGACTGATTATTATAAAGTGTTTGCAGATATGGAGAATCTTAAGAAAAGATTACAAAACGAACATGCAAATGCAATGAAATTTATGATGCAATCTTTCATTGAAGAATTGTTGCCGGTAGTTGACAATTTTGAAAGATCGTTAGCTGTAGAAAATCCAAGTGATGAAATTAAAAATTTCTTAAAGGGATATGAAATGATTTATAATCAGTTAATGCAAGTTTTAAAATCTCAAGGGGTTGAGGTAATTAAAACAGAAGGTGAAGAGTTTGATCCAAACTTCCACCAAGCCGTAATGACAGTAAAAGATGATAACTTTAAACCAAATATGGTTGTTGAAGAGTTACAAAAAGGATATAAATTAAAAGATCGCGTTATTCGTGCATCTTTAGTAAAAGTAAGTGAATAAATAGGAGGAATTTATTATGAGTAAAATTATTGGTATTGACTTAGGTACAACAAATTCATGTGTTAGTGTTATGGAAAATGGTGAAGTTAAAGTAATCGCCAATCCAGAAGGAAATAGAACTACTCCTTCAGTAGTATCATTTAAAAATGGTGAAATTATTGTTGGTGAAGCTGCAAAACGTCAAGCAGTTACTAATCCAGATACTGTTATGTCAGTAAAACGTCATATGGGTACTAGCCATAAAGAACATGTTAATGGTAAAGATTATACACCTCAAGAAATTTCTGCGATGATTTTACAAAACTTAAAAGCAACTGCTGAAGCATATTTAGGTGAAACAGTTACTAAAGCGGTTATTACTGTTCCTGCTTACTTCAACGATGCACAACGTCAAGCAACTAAAGATGCTGGTAAGATTGCAGGATTAGAAGTTGAACGTATTATTAACGAACCAACTGCGGCTGCTTTAGCATTTGGACTTGATAAATTAGATCAAGAACAAAAAGTATTAGTATATGACTTAGGTGGAGGTACATTTGACGTATCTATCCTAGATTTAGCTGATGGTACATTTGAAGTATTAGCTACAGCTGGTGATAACCAACTTGGTGGAGATGACTTCGACCAAAAAATTATGAATTGGGTTATTGATGAATTCAAAAAAGAACAAGGTATTGATTTATCTGCTGATAAAATGGCAATGCAACGTATTAAAGAAGCTGCTGAAAAAGCTAAAAAAGACTTATCAGGAACTATGCAAACACAAATTTCATTACCATTCATTTCAGCTGGAGCTAGTGGACCATTACATTTGGAATTAACTTTAACAAGAGCTAAATTTGATGAATTAACTCGTGATTTAGTTGAAAGAACTGAAGTTCCTGTACGTCAAGCATTAAAAGATGCTGGTATGGATCCAACTGAAATTCATCAAGTATTATTAGTTGGTGGATCTACTCGTATCCCTGCTGTTCAAGAATCAGTAAAAAGATTATTAGGTAAAGAACCAAATAAATCTGTTAACCCTGATGAAGTAGTATCAATGGGTGCTGCAATTCAAGGTGGAGTTATTGCTGGTGATGTTAAAGACGTATTATTATTAGACGTTACACCATTATCATTAGGTATTGAAACAATGGGTGGAGTTATGACAGTATTAATTGAAAGAAATACTACAATTCCAACTACTAAATCACAAATTTTCTCAACTGCTGCTGATAATCAACCTGCTGTAGATATCAATGTATTACAAGGTGAAAGATCAATGGCTAAAGATAATAAACAATTAGGTTTATTTAAATTAGATGGTATTGAACCAGCACCACGTGGTGTGCCTCAAATCGAAGTAACTTTCAGCATTGACGTAAATGGTATCGTAAATGTTAAAGCTAAAGATTTAAAAACTCAAAAAGAACAATCTATCGTTATCCAAAACTCAACTGGATTAAGTGATGAAGAAATCGATAGAATGGTTAAAGAAGCTGAAGCTAATAAAGCTGAAGATGAAAAGAAACGTAAAGATATCGAAACAAGAAATAAAGCTGAACAAATGATCAATGAAATTGATAAAGCATTAGCAGAACAAGGTGATAAAATTGATGCAACACAAAAAGAATCTGCACAAAAATTAAGAGATGAATTAAAAACAGCTTTAGATAATAACGATATGGCTACATTAGAAGCTAAAATGAGTGAATTAGAACAAATGGCACAACAAATGGCTTCATATGCATATCAACAACAAGGGGCAAATACAAATGCTAATAGCACAAATACAGCTCAAGATGACAATGTTGTTGATGCGGATTTTGAAGAAAAGAACTAATTTATTAAAGCCAAGGCTTTGCCTTGGTTTTATATAGTGTAAAGAGGGTGGAAAGATGGCTGATAAAAGAGATTACTATGAAGTTTTAGGGGTGTCGAAACAAGCTTCACCTGATGAAATAAAACGAGCTTATCGTAAAAAAGCAAAACAATATCATCCTGATATTAATAAAGAGCCTGGGGCTGAAGAAAAGTTTAAAGAAGTTCAAGAAGCTTATGAAGTTTTATCAGATCCAAATAAAAAAGCCACATATGATCGTTTTGGTCATGCTGCATTTGAACAAGGTGCTGGAAATGGTGGAGCTGGAGGATTTGGTGGCTTTGGTTTTGAAGATGTTGATTTAGGTGATATATTCGGTTCATTCTTTGGTGGTGGAGGTAGAAGCCGTCAAAGAAATAATGGTCCAAGACGTGGTGATGATCATTTGATGGGCTTGAACATCGAATTTATGGAAGCTGTTCATGGTGTTAAAAAAGATATTAAGGTAACTTATGATGCACCATGTAGTCATTGTAACGGAACAGGGGCTAAAGATCCTAATGATGTTCAAACATGTTCTCGTTGTGGTGGTCGTGGAACAATACAACAACAGCAACGTTCTCCATTTGGAACATTTGTAAGTGAAACTACATGTCCAGATTGTAATGGAACTGGTAAAGTTGTGCGTAATAAATGTCCACATTGTCATGGTAAAGGCTATGAAACAAAAACAGTTACTGTAGAATTAGATATTCCTGCTGGTATTAATTCTAACCAACGTTTACGAGTATCTGGTAAAGGTGGTCGTGGTAGCAACGGTGGGCCTAATGGCGATTTATATGTAGAAATTCAAGTAAAACCACACGAACATTTCCAACGTGAAGGTAGAAATATTCATATTACGGTTCCAGTTTCAAATGTTGATGCAACTTTAGGTTGTGAAGTTGATGTACCGACTGTTCATGGTGATGTTACTGTTAAGATTCCTGCGGGAACCCAATCAGGGGCAATTTTACGATTAAAAGGAAAAGGTGTCAAGGATTTAAGAGGTTCTACTTATGGTGATGAAATGGTTAGAATTGAAGTTAAAATTCCAACTAAGTTATCAATGGAAGAACGTGAATTGTATACTAAACTTTCTAAATTATCTAAGAAAAAAGAATCACCATTTGATATA
>ERZ894229.1344-NODE-1344-length-10705-cov-12.4285_pt1 | contig 10705 bp, 9 predicted proteins | sample MGYA00380295_ERZ894229 | MGnify/ENA primary metagenome ERZ894229 (study PRJEB32331, sample SAMN06328479) | human gut metagenome | biome: human gut microbiome; feature: stool | host: Homo sapiens | collected 2014-09-17 ... | reverse complement strand
CTCTCTCTTTCCTGTCCTGGATTATATATTCAGCCGTTGTGCATATTGACTTCCATGTCCAACTTTTATAAACTGGACACAGACCGGCGTCCGGGGGATATTTTTTTCTGCTCCACATATCCATATATGCCGTGCCGTCGAAAATTGTCAAAAGGGGGATTTCATTTCAATGGAAAAAAGAGAAACTTTCTCATCCCGGCTGGGTTTCATTCTCATATCAGCCGGCTGCGCCATCGGACTTGGAAATGTATGGCGCTTTCCCTATATCACGGGAAAATACGGAGGCGCGGCCTTCGTGGTCATCTATCTGATTTCGCTTATTATTCTTGGGCTTCCCATCATGGTCATGGAATTTTCCGTAGGCCGTGCCAGCCGCAGATCGGCAGCGAGAAGCTTCCACGTTCTGGAACCGAAAAACACCAGATGGCACCTGCTTTCCTATCCTGCCATGGCGGGAAACTACCTGCTCATGATGTTCTACACAACGGTTGCCGGCTGGATGCTCGCCTATATCGTAAAAATGCTCCGTGGAGAATTCGCAGGCCTTACGCCCGATGAAGTAGGCGGCGTCTTTAACGGCATGCTGGCCAAGCCCGGTCCCATGCTGTTCTGGATGGTCGTGGTGGTTGTGGTCTGCTTCGGGATCTGTGTCATGGGTCTGCAGAAAGGTGTGGAACGAATCACCAAGGTTATGATGGTTGCGCTGTTTTTCATCCTGATTCTGCTGTGTATCCGCAGCGTTACCCTGCCAGGCGCCGGAGAGGGCATCCGCTTCTATCTGGTTCCCGACTTCGGAAAGATTCAGGAATACGGATGGTTTGAGGTGGTATACGCCGCCATGGGACAGTCCTTCTTCACCCTGAGCCTCGGCATCGGCGCCATGGCGATTTTTGGAAGCTATATTTCCAGGGATCACGCCCTGACGGGAGAATCTGTCCGGATCTGCTGCCTGGATACCACGGTCGCTCTGCTGTCCGGCCTGGTCATCTTCCCCGCCTGCTTTGCCTTTGATGTAAACCCCGGCGAAGGCCCCGGACTGGTGTTCGTTACCCTGCCCAACATCTTCAACCAGATGGCCGGCGGACGGATTTTCGGCGCACTCTTCTTCCTGTTCATGAGCTTTGCCGCCCTGTCCACCGTCATCGCCGTATTTGAAAATATCATCTGCTTCGGCATCGACCTGTTCGGCTGGACGAGAAAGAAATCCACCCTTGTAAACCTGGCAGCGATCCTGATCCTTTCCCTGCCCTGTATCTTCGGATTCAACGTATTGAGCGGCTTCGCTCCGCTGGGAGAGGGGACCACGATCCAGGATCTGGAAGACTTTATCGTTTCCAATAACCTGCTGCCTCTGGGAAGCGTGGGCTACCTGCTCTTCTGCACAAGCCGTTACGGCTGGGGCTGGAAAAATTTCATTCAGGAGGCGGATGCCGGAAAGGGGCTGAAGTTCCCCAAATGGGCCCGCCTGTACGTCAGCTATGTTCTGCCTCTGATCGTTCTGTTCATTCTGGTCATGAGCTATATCCAGAAGTTTGGCGCATAGGCTTTGAGATCTCAGAAACCGCTCTGACTTTCAGAAAAAAAATCGGCGGAAGCGAAACCTGAAAAAGGTACGCTTCCGCCATTTTTGTCGTTAAACACTCACTGATGATAATAGCTGAAAAAGTCCGCAATGCCTGCCGCCGCCTCTTTCAGCACTTCCACGCGGGGCAGATAGACCACCCGGAAATGATCCGGCTGCTTCCAGTTGAATCCGCCTCCGTGAATCAGCAGAATTCTTTTATCCCGCAGAAGATCCAGAACGAACTTCTCATCATCCGTAATGTTGAACTTCTTCACGTCGATCTTCGGGAACAGATAAAAGGCAGCCTTCGGCTTTACAGCGCTGATGCCCGGAATGTCCGTCAGCGCCTTATAAATGAACTCCCTCTGATCGTAGATTCTTCCGCCGGGCACCAGATAGCTCTTCACGCTCTGATAGCCTCCCAGAGCCGTCTGCACGATGGACTGCGCCGGCACATTGGAACAGAGGCGCATGTTGGAAAGCATTTTCAGCCCTTCCATATAATCTCTGGCGATCTTCTTATTTCCGCTTAAAACCATCCAGCCGATCCGGAAACCCGCGATCATATGGGACTTTGACAGGCCGCTGAAGGTGACGCAGAACAGATCCGGCGCAAGGGAGGCGATGGAGACATGCTCCTGTCCGTCCATGACCAGTCGGTCATAGATCTCGTCGGAAAAAAGAATGAGCTGATGCTCCCTGGCCAGGTCAACGATCTGCTGCAGAATCTCCTTCGGATACAGCGCTCCGGTGGGATTGTTGGGATTGATGATGACAATCGCCTTGGTCCGGTCCGTGATCTTCTTTTTCATATCTTCCAAATCCGGATACCAGTCCGACTGCTCATCACAGATATAATGCACAGCCTTTCCTCCCGCAAGGGTGGCGCAGGCCGTCCACAGGGGATAGTCCGGCGAGGGAATCAGAATCTCATCCCCATCGTTTAAAAGGGCGGACATACACAGATTGATGAGTTCGCTCACGCCGTTTCCCGTATAAATATCCTCTATGGAGACGTTCGGAATCCCTTTCAGCTGCGCATACTGCATGATCGCCTTTCTGGCTGAAAACAGCCCGTTCGCCGTGGAATACCCTTCGCATTCCGTCAGCTGCTGGCGCATGTCGTAAATCACCTCATCCGGCGTGCGGAAGCCGAACGGAGCCGGATTTCCGATATTCAGCTTCAGAATCTGCATTCCCGCCTCTTCCATTCTGGCCGCTTCATCCACCACCGGCCCTCTCACATCATATAGAACATTATCCAGCTTCGTTGATTTTTTGAATTCCCGCAATTTCTGCATGTTTTCTCCTCCCACTGTACTGTCGTTTTTTCGTACCGGCGCGTCCCGCTCCGGTACGTCGTTCTTTTCCTGAGGAGCATCCTGCACATCCGCAGGCTCCCTTCCGCCAAGCCAGTCCGCTTCCACATCCAGCGCATCCGCCAGAAATCTTAGAATATCCGCGCGGGGAACCGTTTTTCCGCTCACATACTGGCTCACCTGGCTCTTCCCAAGCTTCACGCCCTGCTCTTCGGCCAGCCGGATCAGATCCACCTGTTTTTTTCCCTTTTTTTCCATGGCGTATTTCAGCCTGTCCGCAAAGGTCTCTTTTGCCATCCGCTTCCCTCCAGAAAGTTCAATTTTCTTTCGATAAGTTCAATTTTGAATGATCGGTTCAAAAAGTTCATTTTTATGTGTCCGATTATATCACCAAAGAAGCAGAAGTTCAATTTATTTTTATCTTTACCGGCCTTCTTTTTTGCAGTTCTCCTGCCGGCGTTACACAGTCAGCCCGCCGGCGTGAACAGTCCTGTCAGCAGCACGCTGGCGGCCACTCCCGCAGCCGTCGCAAGCAGCGCTCCGGTCAGAGTGTACCTGGTTTTCGTCACCCTGGCAGCCATGTAGTAAACGCTCATGGTGTAAAAACAGGTTTCCGTACAGCTTAACAGAATGGAGGTCATCATGCCGATTCTGGAATCCGTTCCATAATTTTTGAAAATATCCAGCACCAGCCCTGTCGCTGCCGAGGAGGAAAAAAGCTTTACGATGATGACAGGCACCACCGGAGCCGGAAGCCCGAACGGCTCCGTCAGCTTGCCAAGAAGCCCCCCGAAAAACTCCAGAAATCCGGAGGCGCGCAGGATTCCCACCGCCATCATCAGACCGATCAGCGTGGGCATGATATCGATCACCGTATGAAAGCCGTCCTTTGCCCCCTTGATAAAATCCTCATATACATTGGTGTGATGAATGATCCCATAGCCCACCACATAAAAAATCAGCGCCGGAATGATGATGTTGGAAAGATTGGCCAGAGCGTTTCCCATTTCGCTTTCCTTTCAGGCACAGGCAAACACGCCTTTTGTTATCATCTTATGTGCCCGCCGCCCGCTCCATTCCCCGGTTCTTTTGCTTTCTCAAGGCGCATAGGATGAAGAAAAAAAGAGGTTTTTCATGCTGAACCATATCTGGGCCGCCATGATCGCCATCGGCATCATCTACGGGGCGCTTACAGGGAACATGGAGGCGGTGGCAAACGGCGCGCTGGACGCGGCCGGGGAAGCCGTACAGCTGTGCATCACCATGATCGGCGTCATGGGCCTCTGGGTAGGTCTGATGGAAATCGCTTCCAAATCCGGCCTGATCGCGTCCATGACCAGGGGAATCCAGCCCTTTATCACCTTTCTTTTCCCCCGTATCCCCAAGGAGCATCCCGCCAGGCAGTACATATCCACAAATATCATCGCCAATATCCTCGGTCTCGGCTGGGCCTGCACTCCCGCCGGCCTGAAAGCCATGGAAGAACTGGCCCATCTGGAGGAAGAGCGCCAAAATCCCGGCTACCTCTCCAAAAGAGGGGAACGCGTCGCCAGCAATGAGATGTGCACCTTTCTGATCCTCAACATTTCCTCCCTCCAGCTCATTCCCGTTTCCGTCATCGCCTACCGGAGCCAGTATGGAAGCGCAAATCCCACCGCCGTGATCGCTCCCGGCATACTCGCGACAGCGATCAGTACCGCCGTCGCGGTAATCTACTGCAAGATCCGGGACCACCGGGCTTGCCCTTCGCGGCAAATTGGAATAAAATAGGGCTGTTGACCGAATTCACGGACGTTTCCTTTCCGGAAGCGTCCCGCAGACTGAAAAACGGGAGAAGCTCTCCCGCATACCTTTGGAGAAAAAGCGAGCCATGAATATCTTATTTCCATTGCTGATTCTGTTTTTCGCCGCGCTGCTCTTCCTTCTTGCGGCCCTGTATTTTCTGCTGCTCATTCCGCGCTTCCGCAGCCCGGACTGCGGAGCGCTCATGGGATATTATTACGCGCACCGGGGACTCCATAATCTGAATGAAGGAGTTCCTGAAAACTCCATGAAGGCCTTCCGTCTCGCCGTGGAAAAGGGCTATGGAATTGAACTTGACGTACAGCTTTCCGCCGACGGCATTCCCGTTGTGTTTCACGATAACACCCTCACACGCATGTGCGGCGTAAACAGACGGGTACGCGAGCTGACTCTGGCCGAACTGAAGGCGCTTTCTCTGGGCGGAACGAAAGAGCAGATCCCCACCTTTCAGGAATTTCTGGAAATGGTAGACGGCCGTGTCCCCCTGATCGTGGAAATCAAGATGGAGAAATGGGATGCCCGGATTTCGGCAGCCGCAAATGAACTACTGAAGGAGTATAAAGGCCCCTACTGCATCGAATCCTTCCATCCCGGCGCGCTGGTATGGTACAGAAAACACCGTCCCGACGTGTTCCGCGGACAGCTCTGCACCAATTTCAATAAGGAGCATATAAACCACAGTCTCCCCTATTTTCTTCTGGGAAAAATGCTGACGAACATCGCCGCCAGGCCGGATTTCATCGCCTACAACTGGAAATACCGAAACGACCTGTCCCGGCGGATCTGCTGCGACCTGTATCACGCCCTTCCCGTGGCCTGGACCATCCGCTCCCGGCAGGAGCTGGAGGAATGCCGGAAGGATTTTCAGCTGTTCATTTTTGAGGGCTTTGAGCCGGATGCCGGAGAGTAAAAAAATGATCCGATTTGCACGGCCACCCTCCGGGTTTATCGCGCAAAAAGCCCGGCGGCCTCTTCGGCCTGCCGGGTGGAAATCTGTTGCGCAGGTATTTTCCTGCGTTCTTTTTTATGATCTATGAAATAAAATCCCTGATGGATATGAATCAGCCCTCGATCGGGATAATGGTCTTTCCATCCTCGATCTTCTTCGGCTGGGGCTTGTCGATGATCACCTTCAGGATGCCGTCCTTAAACGCTGCGTGGATCTCATTCTCCGTGATATCCTCGCCCACATAGAAGGTTCTCTTCATGGTGCCGTAATATCTTTCCTTTCTGACATATCTGGTTCTCTCATCCGCCTTTTCCACAGGCTCCTTCCTGTCAGCGGTGATGGTCAGATAACCGTCCTTCAGTTCCGCCTTCACATCCTCTCTGGTATATCCGGGCACTTCGATCTCCAGCAGATACTGGCCGTCTCTTTCGCGGATATCGGTCTTCATGAGCTGGTTCTGCGGAACATATCCTCTGTTGAAAAACGGATCGTCAAACATATCTCCAAAAAAGTCATCAAATAAATTATTTCTGATCAACATCATCTTTTCCTCCTGATTTTTCGCTATATGATTCAGGTTCCGGTGTTTTCCGGTTCCTCTTTTTTGTTCTATAGCAGTTATAACACTTATTGTTAGCACTGTCAAGAGGTGAGTGCTAATTATTTTGTGAAAAAAGAGTGAAGTCCCGATTTCCCTTGATTTTACAGATTTGAAATCTGAATCATAAAATTTTTTTCCTTCTCAAATCCATTTTTACCAAACCAGCTACTAACAATCCAATAAAAACTGCCGTATTCACAAATAACAGCACAACAACACTTTTTACCGCTCCGAATGTAAAAAGAATGGAGAATATTTCTACTGACAGCACAATAAAACACATATAATTTGTCAGATACTCTGTTATAATTTCTCCATAATAATTGTTCATCTGCAATTTCGCATAGATAAAAGGTTTTAATAAATAACGGATTATGATACATATAACCGGACAAATAAAAATCCAGTTTTTATTAACCAGGGATGTTGCCACTCCTTTGCTCCATTGTACCGGAATTTCTGTCGGCAGCTTAGAATAAAACAAAGCTCCAATAATCAAACAGAGTGCGGTAATCGTTGTCCAGGTAAGCATACTTCCCCATATATACAAAAAGCTGACTGAATCCAGTTTGAAAACCGTTTGATTATCTTTCCAATAGTCATGCAAATCTGTTACATATTGCTCTACCTGTAATTTTTCATAGCTGATACTTTCTTCATCCAGCATTTTTTCGCACATGAGTTTCGCCTTATTCAAATCAGCAATCTGACTTTCTAATACTTCATTCTGCCTCTCAAGCATTTCCTGCAATGTTGCTTTTTCGGATATAATACTTCGTATATCCTCGATAGAAATTCCCAATGTACGTAGAAATGCAATCTTCTTTATATTTTCCACATCATTTTCAGAATAGTCTCTATAACCATTCCTTTCATTTCTTGAAGGCTCAATGAGCTTTTCCTTTTCATAAAAGCGGATACTGGAACGGGATAAACCTGTTCGTTCTTCTACGTCTTTTATAGTCATGTTGTGCATCCCCTTTCAAGCAACTGGCAACTCTATTTTATTTAATATAAGCTATAAACAAGGTTTACAGTCAAGCATTTATCAATTTACTTAGCCATAAGCTGCCTTATTGATAAAGAAGGGGACTGCGGCATTGAATCCTGCATAATCCTCATTCCTTTTCCTGAAGCCAGCAGAGCCAGTCCGCATAATATTTTCCTAAAACATGAGAGCCGTCCACGGAATATTCCTCCGACAAACTGCCGCTTTCATCATCGAACTTTTCGTTGACGTCAAAATAATAACATCCCTTTTCCCGTCCGATTTCTTCTATCTTTCCATTCAGCTCATCGATTCTCTGATTGTTATAAATATCGCTCTCTGCGGACTGTTCTCCGGTCACATGCAGGTTTGCGCCCAAAACAATCCTCGCCTGGGGCTGCATTTCCTGTATCTTTTCCACCGCCTCGCCATACTGTTTCACAATCTCTTCCATCGAATAACCCAGCTCATTGATTCCCAGCATGAAATGGATGGTCTGATAGCTGTTTTCCCCCAAAAGCTGCTCCAGCGTTTTCCGTTCTCCGCCACATGCCGTTTTGCTGCTCCAGAGATTAAATACGCTCATACCGTTATCCGCAAATACGTCCGCTTCTCCGATCTGCCCGTATTCATATAAGCCCACCGTTCTGGAATCCCCGATGAACAACACCCCCTGAAAGTTTTCAGGAAACAGCGGAACATCCTCCCCGATCACAGGTTCATTCGGATTCTGCAGGCCGTTTCCCATAGTTTCTGCGGTCTCCTCCGAATCCATCAGGCCGCTTTCTCCCTTTTCAGCATCCACTTCCCGCATCTCTTCTTCCACAGACTTTTCTGTTTCTTCCACACGCTCTGTCCCGTTCGAAACGCCGGATGTCTGATCGTTTTTTCCAAAAATAATGGTTTCCTTTGCAAACAATACAGAAACCAACAGGCTGACCGACAGAAACAAAGTATACGAATATCGTCTCATATCTTCTTTTTCTCCCCTTTCAAAAGTTTAGAACCGAAAATACAGGAACGGGTCGTCCATTCCCATTTTCATGCAGTAAACGCATCCCCAGAAAACAATCAGCAGAATCAAAGCTGAAACCGGAGTATTTTTCCATCGATTATATAAATTCTTTGGAACCGGCGTTATAAAAATCAGTCCCGCGCACAGAGACAGGGCGTAGCTGCCTGCATACTTCAGAAAATCGCCCGTAAAACAGGTAAATTCCCCTTCCTGAGCCAAAAACGGAAAAAGGCGCTGAAAATATATTGCGATCTGGGATAAATCCGTTATGGCAAACAGCATCCATGTGAATGGAATGGCAAACAGCATGTAAATATGTCCGGCCACCGGACGACGCGCAAACAGTTTCCCCAGTCCGAGCTTTTCCAGAAAAATCAAAAGGAACAGGACCAGCCCCCATAAAATAAAATTCCAGCTGGCTCCATGCCAGAATCCAGTCAGGAGCCATACCACAAGAAGGTTCCGGGTCGTTTTCCAGAAGCCTTCCCGGTTTCCCCCCAAAGGAATATAAACATATTCCCGGAACCAGCTTCCCAGCGTTATATGCCATCTTCTCCAGAATTCCGTCATGGACGTGGACAAATATGGATGGGAGAAATTTCGCGGAAAACGAAATCCCAGTATATTTCCCAGCCCTTTCGCCATCAGCGAGTAACCATAAAAATCGAAATAAATCTGCAGGCTGAACGAAACGAGCCCCAGCCATGCCAGTGGAGTGGAGATGCTTTCAAAGCCGATCGCCTCCACATTTTTCCATAAGCCTCCAACCTGATTCGCAATCAGCACCTTCAGCCCCAGCCCGATCGTGAACTGCCGAAGTCCGCTCTCAATCATTTTCAGGAAGCTTTTCCGTTTCCTGATCCGGCTCCTTACGGAAGAATAGGTCACAATCGGCCCCGCAATCAGCTGCGGAAACATGCTGATATACATGCCATAATTCGTAAAAGACCGTTCAAACGAAACCCGCCTTCTGTATACATCCGCCAGATAGGACACATTCTGAAACGTATAAAAACTGATTCCTATCGGCAGCACCGGCTCAAACGCAGGAATCTGCACCGGAAGGCCGAAAAATGATACTATTCCATTCAGATTCTGAATGAAAAATCCGCTGTATTTAAACAGAAACAGCCAGAAAAAATTATAAATAATTCCGATAACCAGCCACTTTCTCCGCTCCCTTTTCCTGTTTCCGATCAGAATGCCGATGATATAATTCACCCCGATCGAACAGAGGAAAAGAAACAGATAGGACGGATTCTCCTTCACTCCGGAATAATAAAAAAACAGGCTCCCCGCAAACAGACAAAGGTTCTTCCATCTGAATGGACAGACAGCATATATCAGAAGAAAAACCGGTAAAAATCTGAAAATAAAGTCAATACTGCTGAACACCATAATTGTTACACCCAGGTACGTACCGTACTCTATTTTTTCTTTTTTATATATAGATTCTTAACGGCATAAAAAAGTTTCTAATTCTGTATATCGCTGTCAAATTTTACCCATTATGCCAGGAAATGTTATTTTCCATTTTTACGATATATTCCCCAGTTCCCTTTTCCAACAATACCAGTGAATCCCTTTTCCATAACCGATCTTTTCATAGAATGGATTACCGCCCCCTGTCATATGGGTAGCTCCAAGCGGCTTCATCGTTTTGTAGTGTCTCGAAAGAGCTGCTGACGCGAGTCCCATCTTACGGTACTTTGGAATCGTACAAAGAGGTTCCATATATGCAAGTTTGTTTTCCGGGACCCACCACATTCCGGAATAACATGCGTATTCCCCCTCCTCGTCCGCAATAATAACATCATATTGGCAGGTCGAGTGGGGAGACGGGGACATGACAGCCCCCAAAATACCCTTATACGATTTTTGGGGAGTCCAATCTGAAGAATCATCCCTAGCTTCCCAGTTTTCAAACGGCCCCTTATCTCCATGGTCAAATCCATACCAGCAGCATCTTGCAAGTTTAATGGGCTCTACATCCGATGGATTAACAAAATGAAAGCCTTCGGGGAGCACGAAATCCAGTTTATTTTCAAAATCAAATTGCCTGTCCTCATAATCGTATATCTGTCTGAACCCCCTCTTTTTTGCCTCCTCCATAAGAATTTCCTGTCCGTTGAAAAGCATAAACTGCTGCTTATTATCAAAATTTGGCATATACTCCATTGCATAATCTACCATTTCCTTCGCCAGGAATTCATATCCCGGGCGAATCTTAAAGTAAACGTCCGTCACAGGAGATTCATTAAATACAAATCCCACAACCTTATCTCCATCAAGCCATAATCGATCCAAGTATTGATAAGTAGTATCCATCCATGAGGATTGAATTGCATATTCAAAAAACGGAGCCGGTACACCTCCATTGCCTCTCTCATATATATCCACAAAAAAATCCCATACCAGATTTATATCTGTTAATATTTGAAATTGCTTTGTTGCTATATTCATACT
>ERZ894229.1342-NODE-1342-length-10707-cov-9.2638_pt1 | contig 10707 bp, 9 predicted proteins | sample MGYA00380295_ERZ894229 | MGnify/ENA primary metagenome ERZ894229 (study PRJEB32331, sample SAMN06328479) | human gut metagenome | biome: human gut microbiome; feature: stool | host: Homo sapiens | collected 2014-09-17 ... | reverse complement strand
ATGCTGGAATAGCGCAGTCGGTAGCGCAACTGATTCGTAATCAGTAGGTCGAGGGTTCGAGTCCCTTTTCCAGCTTCCGGCCCGCGGACATCAGAAGGCGGGAGACAGCACTTTTACAAAAGAAGCATTCCAAAAGCCATGATTATAGAATCGGCCTTTGGAATGCTTTTTTTCATCCAACTTTTGGAAAAAGATATAAAAAGCGTCTTCTGCCTGCGACCAGGCCGGTGATGACGGAAAAGAGGCTGATATGATTAGGAAAAAGGCTGAAAACAGGAGCCTGAAAATGCGGCTGATTATGCGGATCAGCCTTTTGTGCGTCCTGATGACAGCGGCAGCGGTCCCCGCGGGCTGTGCGCCGGAAGCATCGGGGGAGGCGCAGGAAACACAGACGCAGGAGGAACGTCCGGAACTGGTGCTCGAAAATTTTCTGACGGAAGAGGGCTTTCTGGATCTTGCTGCGCTTCAGGAGTTGAACAGCGAATGCTATGCCTGGATCGTCATAGAAGGTACGGACATCAGTTTCCCTGTTCTTCAGCCGACGGAGGATCTGTCCTGGTATCTGAGCCATGATTTCTGGGGTGGGGAGGACGATAACGGCTGTATTTATACGGAATACTATAACAGCACCGATTTTCAGGATCCGAACACCGTCATATATGGAAGAAATACGGAAAGCAGATTCGGCATGCTGCATCAGTATCAGGACCGCAGTTACTTTGATGAACACAGAGAAATTAAAATATATCTGTCTGACCGGGTTCTGACCTGGCAGATTTTTGCTGCATATACCTATGATGACAGGCATCTGATCATGACCTATGACTTCTGGGATGCAAACGTGTTTTCCGGCTATCTGTCCGATGTCCTTTCACAGAGACAGATGGATGCATTCCTTGACGATTCAGTGGAAGTGACGGTGGAGGACAAAATTATTACGCTTTCCACCGGCGTGACCGGACAGAGTGAGAAAAGGTATCTGGTCCAGGCCGTGCTGGTTTCGGAATAGAGGTTGGAAGTATGAAAAAAAGGAACAGAAGGCGCAGGGGCAGAAGACCTGCTGGAAAGCTTCTGCGGAGAGCGGGACTTGCTGGGGTGATTCTTGCCGGCGTATTTGTGCTGCTCGGCGGCGTTGTGACGGCGGGCTATTTCTGGCTGGAAGCCAGAGGCCGTGCTTCCTTTGAAGAAAAGCAGGAGGCGCTTCCGTCGGAGATGGAGGCGGACGCTGTTTCAGAAAACGATTCCGGATCCGGACTGGAAGACGGAATGATCCGCTACAACGGAAAGACCTATGCTTATAAGCAGAACTGTCTGACTTTTCTGTGTATGGGAATCGATAAAAAGGGAGAGATGGAGGCCTCAGAGGATCTGCTGGAAGGCGGGCAGGCCGATGCAATTTTTCTTGCGGTGCTGGATCCGGATGAACAGAAGATCAGTGTGATCGGCGTCAACCGGGACACCATGACGGAGATATCGGTATATGACGAGAATGGTCTGTATATAGGGAAACGGACGGCTCAGATCGCCCTGCAGCATGGCTACGGAGACGGAATGGAGATGAGCTGTGAAAGGATGGTGGAGGCGGTTTCCCATCTTTTCTATGGAATTCCCATCCATGGGTACTGTTCTCTGAACATGGAAGTGATCACGCTGCTGAATGACGAAATCGGAGGCGTGACAGTTACGGTCCCGGAGGATCTGACCGTGAGGGGAACGCTGAAATGGGAAGCAGGACAGCAGGTGCATCTTCTGGGTGAGGATGCCTATACCTTTGTCCAGTACCGGGACACAAAGACCGCGCAGAGCGCGGAGGGAAGGCTTGCCAGACAGAAGCAGTATCTGCAGGCGTTTATCACGCAGGCCAAAGCCGCCATGCGGGAGAATATGACGCTTCCGCTCAGCCTGTATGAACTGGTAACGCCCTATATGGTAACAGATATTTCTGCAGAGGAGGCCGTTTATCTGGCTGCCCAGGCGCTTTCCTACAGCTTTCGTCCCGAAGATATCCATACGCTGGAGGGGGAAGTCGTGATGGGAGAGAAGTATGAGGAATTCTATCAGGATGATACAGCCCTCTATGAACTGATTCTTCAGGTCTTTTATGAGGAAGTGGAATCGGAAGCGGAAAGCACCGCAGAATGATCCGTCTCGGCCCTCTGTGGCCGGGAAAACATTTATTTTTCAGGTATTAGCGGTTTCAGGACCGTTAATATAGAGAAGCCACATGGTTTTGCAATATTTTTTCAGAAAGGGGGATGATTGACATGAAAAAGAAAATGGCAATCGTTCTTTCGGCGGTTCTGGCGTGCTCCATGAGCATCACTGCCGTGGCAGCGCCCAGTCCGACAATTGCTCAGGATACGGTTCAGAATGTGACGGTCAATACGTCAATTTCTACCATTACGGGGACGCCTCAGATCACGGGAATTGTTGGAGCTTCTTCTGCTGTTCTGGATGGCACCATCTTCCGGAATACCGCAGGACAGGTAGTAGATGCTTCCGGGGTGCGTATTGTGACGGTTCCGGCCGACCTTGCCGCAACGCAGATTTCCGCAGGAGAAATTGCGGCCGCAATGAATACAGACGCCTCCACAATTTACAATTTTACAGGGCTGAGTTCCCTGGCCTTAACAGATAATGAAGGGGCTCTGAATGTACTGGCTCAGACATATGTCAGCCTGCAGGATGAGGATGGAAATGTGATATCCCATAACGGCTCCATTTCCACCACATTTGAAGTGCAGGACATCCTTGGCAGCAATACGCTGGATGAGGGCGAAACGATCCAGGCAATGTACCAGAGAGCGGACGGAAGCTGGGTGGTGATTCCCGTCGTGATCAGAAACGGCGTGATCGCTATTTCTCTTCCGGCATTCAGCGCGCCTGTTAAGGTGGTATTCCTGCTTACAAAGGGAACTTCCTATGAGGATGTTCAGGTTACGGTGAGATCGCCGCAGACCTGATGAAACGGAAACGGCGGATTCCCGGAAAGGGCCGCCGTGGAAGACGAATTCACATTTCCATCGGTGTGGCTTCAGCGGCTGCAGTCCATGGAAGGGCGGCAGCCGCGGAATGTGAAGGCTGGCTGAAAAAGCAGGCGGCAGTATCGGCCTGCTTTTTCTTCGGTCAGAAATTGGTTGACAGGCCGGCCTGCGGCGGCATATACTTGTCTGAAAGAAGGTCCGCAGACAGGCGGACGGTAATGATAAACGGAAGGCGCGGCTGCAAACGGCATGCTGTGCCGTGGGTTGACGGCTTATGAGTAAAATGGAAAAGAGGGCGGCAGCGGCTTTCTGGCTCCTGTTCGTCTTCCTGTTTGTGGTGATATGTGTGCTGTCGTTCCAGAGCGGAAGCACTACAAAGGCGCTGGAGAAGCCCTTTGTGGAGACGGTGACCGGAACAGTGGACCGGCAGCTTTCCAGAGAAACGATTCTTACGATCACCTTTTATATCCGGCAGGCCGGAAGGGCGGTGCTCTTTTTTGCCCTCGGGCTCAGCGGCAGCGGCGGAGCGCTTCTCAGCTTCAGGCGTGTAAATCGTCCTGCGCTTGGAATCGGGTCCTGTGCGGTATTATTTGGCATTTCTTATTTTACGGAAAAGATGAAAATATTTATAGAGGGCAGGCATTATGCGTTCGCGGAATGTCTGGAGAGTTTTGTCTTCGCGGCGCTCGGCTGGCTTTGCATGGCGCTGTTCTTTTCCCTGAAGAGCAGGAAAAGGAGTTGTTATGTATCAGAAGAAATCAAATCTGCAGAATCTGATCATCATCACCATTGACTGTATTGTGCTGGTGCTCAGTCTCGGCATTGCAAACTTCATCAGACATCAGAAATTCTTCCGGGGGCTGAACAATCCTTCGGATATGAAGGTTTTGATCTTCGTTTTTCTGGTGGTCTTTCTGGTAATTAATCTGTATAAAAATTTTTATAAGCAGATGCTTCTGCGGGGGCCGTTTCAGGAGCTTCTGGAGGTCATTAAGATGAATCTGGTGACGCTGGCCGGCGCTTCCTTTGTGCTGTATCTCACCAGAGTGATCGACGAATATTCCCGAACCGTACTTCTTCTGTTCGTTGTCATTGATGTGGTGCTCATGTTCATCGTGCACCAGATCTATAAGAAATATCTGCCCGTATTCTACCGCATGAGCGGGACAGCGAGGCAGCTTCTTCTGGTCGCGCCAAAGAACATGGCCTCCATGCTGGTGGCCGAAGTGCGTTCGATTCGTGACTGCAGCTACGAGATCAAGGGAATCGTTGTGCTGGACGGGGCGGATGGCAGTGATGTGGACGGTGTGCCTGTGGTAGGCGGGCGCAGGGAGCTGGTGGACTACTGCCTTGCAGCATCTCTGGACGAGGTGATCATAAGCGCTGACAGGACAACGGAGGAAAGCCTGAAGGAGGAGATGGAAAATATCGCGGCGATGGGTCTGACCATCCATCTTCAGATCCCTGTGCTTGAACTGAAGGAAGCGCCGCAGCGGATCCTTTCCCAGTTTGGAAAACTTCATATGATCACCTACGCTAACAAGGTGGCCCCTTTCGGCCAGCTCATGCTGAAGCGTCTGCTGGATATTGTGGGAGCTCTGGTCGGAACGGTGATCCTGGTGATCCTCACTATCGTGTTGACGCCCATCATCAAGCTGGATTCTCCCGGGCCGGTCTTCTTCGCCCAGAAGAGAGTGGGGAGGAACGGACGTATTTTCAGGATGTACAAATTCCGTTCCATGTACATTGACGCGGAGGAGCGCAAGAAGGAGCTCATGGCTCAGAATGAGATGAACGGATTGATGTTCAAGATGGAGGATGATCCGCGCATCACAAAGGTCGGAAAGTTCCTGAGAAAGACAAGTCTGGATGAATTCCCGCAGTTCATCAATATTCTGAAGGGGGATATGAGCCTGGTGGGTACAAGACCGCCGACGCTGGATGAGTTTGAGCAGTATAAGACTTATCATAAAAAGCGGCTGAGTTTCCGGCCCGGTCTGACAGGCATGTGGCAGGTGAGCGGCAGAAGCGATATCACGGATTTTGAGGAGATCGTGCGGCTGGATGTGGAATATATCAACAACTGGTCCGTGAGTCTGGATATCAAGATTCTGATCAAGACGGTTCTGGCTGTTTTCGCCGAGAGCGGGGCAAAATAGGAGCCTGTTTCCCGGCAGCCGGTTTTCCATAGCGAATAATATATGTTTTTTCGTGCATATGAAAGCTTCGCGCAGAGCGGTATTCGAAAGATGCCGCTCTGTTTTTATTGGCGGAAAAGGTTTCCGGCAACGCATAAATAAACTTTATAAAAGCTATAAATGCGTGACAATCCAACATTTTTATGCAGAATAGCAGAATAGAAAGGGAAAAAGTTGTCGTATGTGCCATATGCGGCACAGGTCTGAGAGGGAATGGATCTGTTTATGGAAAAGTGACAGAATTTACGATAAAATACTACTACAGTTCAGTGGAAAAAGCAATTCTTACTTTTGGAATATGTTAAACTAAACTCGTACCGGGCCTGGTAAATATTGGAAGTAAGGTGTGCTGAAGATGTTGGATTATGTAGCGATTATGCGCGGTCTGCGGGAAGATAACGATGTGAAGCAGAGAGAAGTTGCGGATTATCTGAATATCGACCAGAGAGTATATTCCCGATACGAGCGCGGACAGAATGCGATGCCGGTCCGTTATATCCCTCTTCTGTGTGACTACTATAATGTATCGGCCGATTATTTGCTGGGGCGGACAAAAGAAAAAGACTATCCGGGAGCTGACAGGAACAGAAAGCTTGGCAGCACCAGGAGAATGGCAAACGAGAGAAAAAAGTGAATAGGTGAAACATGCAGGCGGCGGATCGTCAGTGACAGACGTTCCGCCGCCTTTTTGCGCGAGTGCGCCCGGAGGGCGCCATTTATGCCGCAGGCTGTGCGCATCGCGTATCGGATTATTTTTTCAGAAAAACCACATACCCTCTGGCCCTGAGGAGAGAAGCGGCCTTTTCGATGGCCTCCGGTTCATAGAATTCGATACGGAGCACGCCTTCCTCGATCTCCCGGTTATGGGTGATGCCGATGTTCTTGATGCTGATGCCGTTTAAAGCCAGCAGAGTGGCCACAGAGGCGAGAGAACCCGCTTCGTCGGGAATTTCCACGTTGATGGTGTAAACCTTCTTAATGGGGCCGCTGGAGGCCTCTATGAAGGAATCCCGGTAACGCCTCGCTCCGTCAAAGAAGGTATACAGCTCCTCCTCATCTCCGCCGTCAATTTCCGCCTTCACCTTCTGAAGGTTTTTGATATATTGACCAAGCAGGTCAGAAATATTGACTGAATTGGTCAAACAGATCTGTTGCCACATGACGGTGGAGGAGGAAGCGATCCGGGTGATATCCTTGAATCCTCCCGCCGCGATCAGTTTCATCAGCCCGTCCGCGCTGTCGCTGTCCCGGACCAGATTGACCAGAGAAGAGGCGACCACATGGGGCAGGTGGCTGACTGCGGCGGTGATGTAATCATGCTGTCTGTAATCAAGAACCAGCGGAATGGCGCCGAGCGAACGGACCAGCTCCGAAAATTCCCGGACCCGTTTCCGGGGAATCTGATCGGAAGGAGTCAGGATGTAGTAGGCGTTTTCCAGCAGAGAGGCGCGGGAATTGGCAAAGCCCACCCGCTCGCTTCCGGCCATGGGATGTCCCCCAATGAAGCAGCCGGAGAGCCCCTCTTTTTCAGCCAGTTCATGGATGGGAGCCTTCACGCTTCCCACATCCGTGAGGATGCTGTCCGGATGCAGATATTGTTTCAGAAACCGGAGGTTCTCATTGTTATGGGACACCGGCGCGCAGAGAAAGATATAGTCTCCGGCGCAGAAGGAGGGAGCGCTGGCAGCGTCAAGCTGAAGAAAAATCTCGTCGGCGATTCCCTCTTCTTTTGCCTGAAGAAGAGCGCTTTCCTGGATGTCACAGGCAAGGATGCGCGCATCCGGTTTGGCTTCCCGCAGGGCTCTCGCAATGGAGCCGCCGATCAGGCCAAGTCCGTAAAAGGAACAGGTGAATGGTTTCATTGTTTATTCTCCATCCGGAAGGCTTCTTCCTTCCAGCTTTGCGTAAGGTACGAGCTGCTTCATCAGCGCGTCGAATTTTTCAAAGGTGAGAGACTGGGGGCCGTCGGACAGGGCGTGCGCAGGATCGTTATGCACCTCCACCATCAGACCGTCCGCGCCGCAGGCGACCGCCGCTTTGGCGAGAGGCGTGACATATTTGTAGACGCCCGAGGCGTGGGAGGGATCCACGATGACCGGAAGATGGGTTTTCTCCTTCAGCACGCAAACGGCACTGATGTCCAGCGTGTTTCGTGTGGCAGTTTCGAAGGTACGGATTCCCCGTTCACACAGCACCACGTTGGGATTTCCCTCCGCAATGATGTATTCCGCAGCGTTGAGCCATTCTTCGATGGTGGCGCTTAAGCCCCTTTTTAAAAGGACGGGCAGGCCGGAGCGGCCGGCTTCCTTTAAAAGGATGAAATTCTGCATGTTGCGCGCGCCGATCTGGATCATGTCCACGTATTTCACGGCGGCTTCCAGAGATTCGTGACTGACCACCTCACAGACGGTGGCAAGTCCGGTTTCCTTTCCGGCGAGCTGCATGTAACGCAGGCCCTCTTCCTCCAGCCCCTGGAAGGAGTAGGGGGATGTACGCGGCTTGTAGGCGCCTCCTCTTAAGATGGTCGCTCCTGCGGCCTTTACCGCGCGGGCAACGCCGAGAAGCTGCTCTTCCCCTTCCACCGCGCAGGGACCTGCCATGACGGTGAGCGTGCCGGGGCCGATGGCGGTGTTTCCGACCCGGACTGTGGAAGGCTCCGGATGAAATTTTTTGTTGGCGAGCTTGTAGGGCTCGGTGACCGGAACGATACGGTCCACATCCTTGAAGCTGATCAGATTTTCCGTGGAAAGACGGTTTTTGTCGCCGACCACGCCGATGATGGTGACTTCTGTACCCCTTGACAGATGGGCGTACAGCCCGCTTTCCTGAATGTAGTCCGTAATGGCTTTTATGCTGCTCTCCGCTGCGTGCGGTTTCATGACGATAATCATAACTTCTGTTTTCCTTTCTATATCATGATGCATTTGGCATAGCTGACGCCGGATGCGCTGCTGTCGAAAAAAATATAGCACGTTAAAGTGCGAAAGTCAACCGGATTCTCAAGATGGTGTCGCGATCTCCGGCGTGGCGCGGCTTCGTGAAACAGCCGCAGAGGATTTTCTGCTCATAAAAAAGTGCTTTTGTCAGCCATTTGAGCCATGGTTCGGGCTCGTTTCAGATTTATTCAGACTATGGCAAAAAATAAATTGTATAACCTTACGAAAATTGCTTGTAATATTTCCGGACATTTAGTAAAATGTACCCATGGGGTTCTGGAAGAGAAAAAAACAGTCTGGAAAACAGCTTTAAATGGGATTGGGGACTTTGACAGAAAACCCGTAAACTGCATAATACGGAGGAATGCACTATGAACATTTACACAACCGACAAGATCCGCAACGTCGTACTCCTGGGACATGGTGGATCAGGCAAGACTAGTTTGGTGGAAGCAATGGCGTATCTGTCCGGTATCACATCCAGAATGGGTAAAGTCAGCGACGGAAATACGGTCAGCGATTATGGCAAGGAAGAGCAGAAGAGAAAATTTTCAATCAGCACGTCTGTGGTTCCGATCGAATGGGAAGGCGTGAAGATTAATATACTTGATACTCCCGGTTTTTTTGATTTCGTAGGCGAGGTGGAGGAAGCGGCAGGAGCTGCCGACGCGGCCATCATCGTGGTTTCCGGTAAGGCCGGCGTGGAAGTGGGAACGCAGAAGGCCTGGGAGCTGTGTGACAAGTATAAGCTGCCCCGCATGGTGTTTGTAACGGATATGGATATTGACAACGCGTCCTACCGCCAGGTGGTGGAGGATATGACTGCCCTTTACGGTAAGAAGATCGCGCCGTTCCATCTCCCCATCCGTGAGAACGAGAAGTTCGTCGGCTATATCAACGTGGTTTCCGAGAAGGCCTACCGCTGGCAGGGCAAGGAAGTTGTGGAGTGCGACATCCCCGATTACAGCAAATCCAATCTGCAGATCTGCCGGGATACATTGCTGGAAGCGGTTGCGGAGACCAGCGAAGAGTTCATGGAACGGTATTTTGGCGGAGAGAGCTTTTCCGAGGCGGAGATCCGTGCGGCCATGAGAACGAACGTGGACGACGGAAGCATTGTTCCCATGTCCATGGGTTCCAACGTGCTCTGCCAGGGCATCTACACCCTGCTTGACGATATCGTGAAGTACCTGCCCAGCCCGGAGGGCCGCGAGATCGCCGGCATCAACATGAAGACGAAGGAAATCTATCAGGCCAATTATGATTTCGCAAAGGCGAAGAGCGCGTTTATCTTTAAGACGATCGTGGACCCTTTCATCGGAAAGTATTCCCTGATCAAGGTCTGCTCCGGTGTTCTGAAGCCGGATGACCAGCTCTTCAACTATGATAAGGATGTGGAGGAGAAGATCGGAAAGCTGTATGTGCTGCAGGGAAATAAGCCGATTGAGGTCAGCGAGCTCCATGCGGGCGATATCGGTGCTCTGGCGAAGCTTACCGGCGCGCGTACCGGAAATACACTTTCTACGAAGAATACGCCCATTGAGTACGGTAAGACGGAAATCTCCGTTCCTTATACATACAAGAGATATAAGGCGAAGAACAAGGGAGACATAGATAAGATTTCCCAGTCCCTGACCAAGATGATGCATGAGGATCTGACTCTGAAGGTGGTCAATGATTCCGAGAATCATCAGTCGCTTCTCTACGGCATGGGCGATCAGCATCTGGATGTGGTGGTCAGCCGTCTGATCAACGAATATAAGGTGGAGATCGAACTGAGCAAGCCGAAGGTGGCGTTCCGTGAGACCATCCGTAAAAAATCGGATGTGGAGTACAAATATAAGAAGCAGACAGGCGGACATGGCCAGTATGGTCACGTGAAGATGCGCTTCGAGCCTTCCGGAGATCTGGAGACTCCTTACGTGTTCGAACAGGAGGTTGTGGGCGGCGCGATTCCAAAGAACTATTTCCCCGCTGTGGAGAAGGGACTTCAGGAATCTGTCCAGAAGGGACCAATGGCAGCCTATCCGGTGGTCGGCGTGAAGGCCGTTCTGTATGACGGCTCCTATCATCCGGTGGATTCCTCTGAAATGGCATTCAAGATGGCAACGATTCAGGCCTTCAAGAAGGGCTTCATGGAAGCAGGACCGGTTCTGCTTGAGCCCATTGCTTCCATGAAGGTAACGGTTCCGGATCAGTATACCGGCGATGTGATGGGCGATCTGAACAAGCGCCGCGGAAGGGTGCTTGGAATGAACCCGATTGCAGGCGGAAAGCAGGTAATTGAAGCCGATGTTCCCATGATGGAGCTTTACGGTTACTGTACGGATCTGCGTTCCATGACCGGCGGCAGAGGGGATTATTCCTATGAATTCGCCCGCTATGAGCAGGCGCCTTCCGATATCCAGGAGAAAGAGGTTGCGGCAAGAGCGGCCAAACTGGAAGACGGAAACGACGAATAAGAGCTTTTTTAGAGAAGAATACTGTGGGACTGGAAGCGGCGTACATTGGGGGATGCACGCCGCTTTCTTTATACGATAGGAAATTTCATTTCCTATCGTATGAAAAAAGACGCTCCGCTGTGGATGC
>ERZ894229.1337-NODE-1337-length-10800-cov-4.99181_pt1 | contig 10800 bp, 11 predicted proteins | sample MGYA00380295_ERZ894229 | MGnify/ENA primary metagenome ERZ894229 (study PRJEB32331, sample SAMN06328479) | human gut metagenome | biome: human gut microbiome; feature: stool | host: Homo sapiens | collected 2014-09-17 ... | reverse complement strand
CATAATCACAGAGATGGAATACTTGATATTTATAACTCCTTGAAAACAGAGGTTTAAGAATTATGGCAATTGAATTCAGGAAAACAGAAATTGCAGATCTCCTTGTAATTCAGCCACATATGTATCCAGATGACCGTGGTTTATATAAGAAATGCTATGAGAGAAACATATTTGCGGAAAATGGAATAACCTGTTCCTTTACCGAGTCGAGCGATTTGTATTCGAAAAAAGGTGCATTGAGAGGCTTACATTACCAAACTGTTGATTCTCAAGCAAAACTTATTCATGTGATATCGGGTGTGCTGTTTGATGTGGCGTTAGACTTAAGAGAAGATTCCTCAACATTTGGGGAATACCACACAGAACTTCTTAGGGCGGAGGACAATAAGGTCGTTTTTATCCCAGAGGGTTTTGCACATGGTTTTATAGCATTGACCGACAACACTATATTTTCTTACCAATGTTCCGGTAGATATGCTCCAGAAGCGTGTGGCGGAATCAGGTGGGATGATCCAGAGTTGAATATTCCTTGGCCATTAAAAGAATATGGAGTAGAAGAAGTGATTGCTACAGAAAAAGATAAGAACTGGCCGACGTTGTCAGAATATAAGCTTAGAAATGGGATCAAATAAGTAGATAGAAAAGGAGAAGGAATCGATGGATATATTATATTCAAGCAGTGATAGTTATGCTTTTTTGACAGGAGTATCGATTCTTTCACTATTGGAAAATAATAAGTCCTGTGACAAGATACATATATATATTATGGACAACAATATTTCAGGAGAAAACAAAGATAAGCTTGTGGAGGTAGTGAACAACTATGGGAGGCAGATATTCTTTGTCCCGATGCCTGATATGAAACAACTTACAGGTCAGGAAATAGACACAAGAAGATGGAATATTAGCACATTTGGCCGGTTATATATGGCAAGCGCATTGCCAGAAACTGTCCACAAGGTGCTGAATATTGATTGTGATACCATCATTGTGGATTCGATAGAGCCGCTCTGGAATACAGATATGAGTGGTAAAGTCTTTGGCGGAATGCTGGAGTGCATTAATGATCGATATAGAAGGAATGTTGGGAAAGCAAGTGGCGATTATTATATGAATGGAGGTATTGTCTTCCTGAATTTGGATGAAGTACGTGCTGGTGACTACGAAAAGAAGTTTACAGATTATATATCGAAATATGGCAGCAGCGTGGCGTATCTGGATCAGGATGTTTTAAATGGTGTTGTCGAACAGAACAAAAAAATAAAGTTGCCAATGAGATATAATGTTCTATCTATCTATTTCTATGCAACATATGAGCAAGTGATGAGGATTCGTCGTTCAAAACCAGAGGAGTTTTATAGTAAAGAAGAATATGACCTATCTGTCCAAAATCCTGGATTAGTGCATTTCACAACATGTTTTTTGGATGGATTAAGACCATGGATAAAAGGGAATAAACACCCGTTCTTAAAGCAGTTCCTTGAGTATAAGGAAATATCTCCATGGAAGGATGTACCTCTTCAGGAGGATAATCGCAGCGGTTTAATTAAGCTAAGATCCATCTTAATTCGCAAAGCTCCGCGCTTCGCGTTGTGTGAAGTTGCCTCCATTTTGCACGGAGTTGTTATTCCAGAGAAGAACTATAGACGAATGAAACAGAAAGTAAAAGAGTGAAAAAGATGCCCGAGTTTAGTATTATTGTCCCTATATATAAAGTAGAAAAATACCTTAATAAATGCGTTAACAGTGTATTGTTTCAGACATTCAACGATTTTGAATTGATTCTTGTTGATGATGGTTCACTGGACAGATGCGGTAAGATCTGTGATAGCTACGAAAGTCATGACTCACGCATAAAGGTAGTTCATAAAAATAATGGAGGTCTGTCAAGTGCTAGAAATGCCGGCCTTGATATTGCAATAGGTACATATATTATTTTCCTTGATAGTGATGATTATTGGGACGATAATACGGCCTTAGAGAATATTCATGATAGCCTTGCAGAAACAGAAGCGGATGTGCTTGTATTCCCAGCCAAGAGATATTATGAGAATGAAGATAAATATACTTATATTATTACATCAGATGTAGACAGAACGAGGATAATAGATAAAGATGTTAATGCTTCAATCCGTTATATGATTGAAAATAATATTTACCGAGCAGCGGCATGGAATAAAGTGGTAAAAAAATCTATCATTGATAGTTATTCGATGAGATTTAGAAATGGATATCTCAGTGAGGATATGGACTGGTGCGGTGATCTCCTCCTTTATGCACAAAGATTTGATTTTTACGATAATCCATTCTATGCATATAGACAGCAACGTAACGGATCAATTACTGCGGGAAAAGCCGAGAAATTAATTTCAGATAAACTATATATGTGTGAGAAAGGATATGGTCAAGTACTGAAGTTACAGGACAAGGAAAAGGCTACATTGCTCGCTTCTTACTATGCATATGAGTATTCTGTTCTTCTGGGAGTCTCGTCAGGAGTAAGGGATAAGGTGCTTTTGAGCAGGATTAAGAATTTGCAAAATCTGTTGGATTATGATATCAGCAGAAAAGTCAGGAAAGTTAAAAAGTTAAAAAAGATTATTGGATATTCGTTAACAAGAATAGCATTATGTTTTTTTGTTAAGATAAAAAAATAGGTGTTAGTATTATGGAAAGAAAAAAATTGAGTATATCGAATGGCTGCGAATAATATGTGCTTTTGCGGTTATTGGAATTCATATAACAATGACACAGCCGAATAATTACTCCGTGCAGGAAATTGGAAAGAGTAATTATAGCATACTTACATGTATTTATACACTGATTCAATGGGCTGTACCAGTCTTTCTGATGATTAGTGGTAATTTGCTTTTACACTCCAATAAGATTACATTTAGCTACGTAAAAAAGATGACCATTCGGATGGGAACTGTATTAATTTTGTTTGGTAGTGCATTTGCTCTTATGGAACAGGTATTTGAAAGAAAAACATTTGAAATGGGAATGTTGCCAAATTCGGTGCTATTGACTCTTCAACAGAAAAGCTGGTCACATCTTTGGTATTTGTATGTTTTGATTGGCATTTATTTAATCCTCATCCCTTTGAAAAGGTTTGTGGATCATTCCAGCAATAGGGAAATTTGTATATTTACAGCAATTCTGATTGTAGGAAATTTTATTGTACCATCTATCAATATTGTCTTTGGTACTAAGATAGAAAATTATATGCTGTTTACACAGTATGTGACATATGCTTTGCTTGGATATATTATTGGCGGGCTCCATTGTGAAGATAATGACAGAGTAAAAAAAATAATCGATGCTCTGACTAACCGGGGGGGGGATATGGATCGGATTATGGTTGTTCGCCTCTGTAATAAAAATTATAATACAGTATTTTACTGTTATGATATGTGGAGAAGGCTCTTCTCTGATTTTGGGAGATAGGGTATTCACTATAATCCAGGCTCTGTCAGTGTTTTGTTTGTTCAAAAAATACATGGACGAAATATATGTAGGGAAAATAGCAAAATCAATTAGTAGATGTAGTTTTGGAATATATTTAATTCATCCTTTTTTTATCAACTTACTCTACAAGATGTTAGGGGTTACACCAACTAGTTTTCCTGTGGGAGGGGTGTATTTTGGTATAATTGTTCTTTGGATCTTTGTGTTCTTGTGTTCGTGGATTGTAGTACATGGTCTTTTAAAATTACCATTTTTAAACCATATTATATAGGTAGGTGCTAAGTATATGATAAGAATATTGCATATAGTGCCCGATATTGATGGCGGGGGCGTAGGAAGCGTAGTATACAATTATTTCTCTCATATGAATAAAGAAGGAATAAGTATAGATATATTAACAAGTGACCATGGAAGAAAACAGTTTTTAGAAGAAAAATTTTCCAAATGTGGTGTTAATGTTATAACAATCATTCCAAGAAAAGAGGATCTAATTGCTCATTTCAAGGCTGTCGAAAGTGTTATAAAGAGTGGAAAGTATGTTATTATTCATTCTCATGAGCAAAACTGGTCATACTTTTATTTGAGATTAGCCAAAAAATATAATGTGCAGGTAAGAATCGCACATTCTCATTTAACTGAACAAAATAGAGATAAATTAAAAATAGGAATCCTAAATTGCCTAAATCCACTTTTGAAAAGTATAACAACAGGTTATTTTGCATGTGGAGAAAAAGCGGGAAAATATATGTGGGGAGATCGTATTGTTAATTCACAAAATTTATACGTTATGAATAATGCAATAGACATAAATCATTTTAGGTTTTGCGATAAGACAAGAACAGAATACAGGAATAGACTTGGTGTATCAAATAAAACAGTTATTGGGCATGTTGGTCGATTCGATCAGCAAAAAAATCATGCATTTTTGATTAATGTATTTTATAAATACAAGAGACTACATAATAACGCTGTTTTAGTTCTCATAGGAACAGGAACGTTAGAACATGAAATTCATCGACAAGCGGAACAATACGGCATAGGAGACGATGTTTTATTTTTGGGATTGCGTGATGATGTTGCAGAACTTTTTAATTCGTTTGATTGTTTTGTTTTACCATCTCTGTATGAGGGTCTCCCTGTGGTAGGAATTGAAGCTCAAACAAATGGTGTACCTTGTGTTTTTTCAGATGCAATAACAGATGAAGTGAAATTATTAGACTCAACTACATTTCTTTCGCTGAATGAAAGTGATGATAAATGGTGTGCTGAAATAGAATATGCTATGCTAAAGAGCAAGAATAGAGAAAATGCTTATTTAATTGCAGCGCAAAAAGGATTTAGTATTGATATAGAAGCCGAAAGGTTGAAAGACTATTACATAACTAATGCTAGAAAACTAGGCAGTACAGGGAGATAGCACTGTGATATATTTGTTAATGTTTTTACTGTCATTCATATTGTTATTATTGGCAGAAAGCAAAAATATACAATATCGTTTTATTAGGAATTTATGTGGATTTTTTGCGCTTGCAATGCCAATTATGATGGCTGCTTTACGTGCTGAAACAGTTGGAACAGACATGCGAGTATATGTAATTCCATTTTATGAAAAAGCCGTGGTATCAAACACATTCGAAGAATTATATAGTGTTTTTAATTTCCAACTTTTATCAGATCCTGGATATTTTATGCTGACTTGGTTATGTTCACGTATAAGCGAAGATTATCATGTTGGGCTATTCTTTTATGAGCTGATAATAATTTGTTTCTTCTATGGAGCACTAATACGATATAAAAGAGCGATAGGAATTAAGATATCTATACCGTTCGCAATGCTTTGGTTCTATCTGTTATGCTTTAATCAGTCACTTAATATAGTTAGACAAATGATTGCAGTAAGCATAATTTTTTTTGCAACATCGTTTTTATTTGAAAGAAAATACAGACAATATGTCATTTGGTCTGTTTTAGCTGTTTTAATGCACTCGTCAGCTGTTATTAGTTTAGCGATTGGTGCTATGTTTATATTTTTAAATTCAGATAAAATAATGACGGATAAGAAAGCATTAAGGAAAGGCATTGTATTTATAATTGCGCTATGTATAATTATATTTTTTTCAGATAGTGGTATAAGGTATCTTGTGAACCATAGAATACTAAGAGCAAATTATTTGAATTATTTGTCTGGTGGTGAATACCAAACAACTCGTGTGGCTATTTCGACGTTAATTGCACCTTCTCTGTATTTTTTCTTCGCACTTTTAAATTATAATAGTATGAAGAACAAGAATAGAAATAGTTTGTTTTTATTAATGTGTGTCTTTATGTATTTCATGGCATCATTTGGATCTGGTATTTCTACTTATCTGTCAAGGTTTTCGTTTTATTTTGTTCCGTTCGTGATATTGACATTAGGAGAAGAGGTTGAATCAATACCAGTGAAATATAAAGGGCAGTGGAAATTGTTTTTTACATCTCTACTAGGCATATTTTGGGTGTTCGAAATATTGATTCGAAATTATGGTGAAACGATTCCATATTTATGGTGAGGCAAGCATATGTATACAAAAAATGAATTGTATAGTAATGATTATTTTGAATTTGTACAAGTTGACCCCCATTACTTGGCAATTAAAGGCGGATTTATACTTCCGTGGCGTTCGAGACATGAAGGAGGTGTGTTAGATGAGAATAGAGTATTTATTGAAAGCTCAAAACATGTTGGCGAATGGTTGAATATAGGGGGAGGATACAGCCTTTCCGAAGATTATAAAGTGATTCATGAGAAAGTTGTATACCTTGGATTTTTTATTAGACACTGGGGCCATTTCATAATAGACTGTTTAGGAAGGCTTTGGAGCTTAGATTGTTTTGAAGGTACCCAAGAGTCATATAAGTATGTATTTCTAAGCCGAGATAGTAATACTATAGATGGTAATTATAAAAAAATACTTAATTTACTTGGAATACATGATTCTCAGATTATTATATGTTCTGAACCTACTCAGTTCGACATTATAATTGTGCCAGATGATATTAGATCTAATAATGAGCAATGCACAGTACAGATGGTGAATTTGTATAGAAGTATCGCAAACAGAGTTGATATTGATTTTCAAGTACCTGAAAAAGTGTATTTCTCAAGAAGAAAGTTTGCTGGAGCTAAGAAGAAGGAATTCGGTGAAGAAACAATCGAAGAAGTCTTTACTAAGAATGGATATCTTTCATTATGTCCAGAAGAATTATCTGCAGAAGAACAGATTCATGTTTTTAAACATGCTAAGGAGATAGCATGTGTTAATGGAACAATACCATTAAATATAGTTTGGGCAGGTGACAATAAGGATTTAAAGTTAATTGTTATTAATAAGACAAGTATAATTCATAAAAATATGCTTTGGGCATCTAAAATATCAGGAATTCAGCCAATTTATGTTGATGCGTGGTATGAACCAATCACAAATGTGCCTTTTAATTTAGGCATGGGGCCTTATTGGTTAAGAAGAACAAATGAAATAAAGAAGTATTGGACCGATAATGGATTCGAGCATATATTGGATTTTGATGAAGAAGAAAAGTTGATAGAAGTATTTCCTCAATATCTGATAATTGCCCTGAAAAATTGGTTTATATTAAAAAAAGATAAACTGATTATTCACATCCCATTTAAGAGGGAGATAAAGCAAATGCTACATAAAGTCAAGCAATATCTAAATATAATATATGGGAGAAAATGAATGTCTGAAAGATTAGTTACAGCGGTAATAACTACCTATAAACGAGGAGTCAACATTGTAGAACGAGCATTAAAGAGTATTGTTAATCAAACATATTCTAATTTAGAGATAATTGTGGTGAATGATTATCCAGATGACTCGGAACTGGTTGAAAAAATTCATAATACAATAGAAAAATACCGAGATCAAAGGCCAATTGAATATATAGTTGTTGAAAGAAATGGGGGTGCTTGTAAGGCAAGAAATATAGCCGTGAATAGAGCAAAAGGGGATTATATAGCTTTTCTTGATGACGACGATGAGTGGTTACCACAAAAAATTATGCAACAGGTTACCACTTTAGAACGTAATAAGTCCGCATCCTTAGTTTATTGTAATTCATATTTGTTTTTTCAAGATACTAATATTAAAAAGGTTATGTTTAACCAGCAACAACCAGAAGGAGAAATCTTTTATGATTTGATAAAAGAGAACATAATTGGATCTTGTACTTATCCTATGTTTAGGATAAATGATATAAGAAAAGTAGGTGGTTTTGGAGAATACATGCCTGCATTACAAGATTGGGAACTTTACCTTAGACTGCTAAAAAATGGAAGTGCGTGTTATATTTCGGAACCATTGGCAACATACTATTTTTATAGTGGAGAGAGAATTTCCGGGCATTCTGAAAGTCGTGTGGCGGCATTTGAAATGATTGAAAACGAATTTCAAACGGAGATAAATCAACAGGGTAAGGATTTATATAAATCTTCGTTTTATCTGAAGGGTGCCTATTTTTATAGCATGAATAATCAAATAAGCAAAGCAATTAAGGCATATTTTGTCGCTATTCAAACTGATCCCGGGAAGATTAAGAGGAATATAATTGAATTACTTAAGTTGATAAAGCGTATTTTTATTAAACCAAATATATATTAGACTTGAGGATATTTGAAATGAGAGGTATATCAATAAAAAAAGCCGCTTTAATTAATGCAGTATCAAAATATTCAGTTGTCATTTTCAGCATTATATTTAATGCCATTTTGGCAAGAATTGTAACACCTGACCAGTTTGGAATAGTCGCAGTTATAACTGTTTTTACTAATTTCTTTGGCGTTTTAGCGGATATGGGCATTGGTACAGCTGTTATACAAAATAAGGAATTAACCGAGTATGATATTAATCATATTTTTACATTCACAATCTATATAGGTTTTGCATTGGGTTTGATATTTGTAGGAGTTTCTTTTTTAGTTTCGGATTTTTATGAAAATGCAATATATATTCCATTAGGGGGTATGCTATGTTTTTCACTTTTGTTTAGTGCATTTAATATGGTGCCTAATGCCCTGATGCTTAAAGAAAAAAGATTCGTTTCAGTATCTATAAGAACAATTTCTGCATGTTTGACAAGTAGTATATTAGCTACTGTATTAGCTCTAAACAACTGGGGATGCTATGCGCTAGTTCTGCAATCAATTGTTAACAATGCGGTTATTTTTATTTGGAATTATTTTAGTACTCGACCTCAATTTACTATTAAGATAGATTTAAAATGCATTAATAAAATAAAAAGTTATTCGGCATTTCAATTTATGTTTAGTTGTGTAAATTACTTTTCGAGAAATTTGGATAATTTGCTTGTAAGTAGGTTTATGGGGGATGCAACATTAGGATATTATGACAAAGCATATAAGCTTACTCTTTATCCAACAAACAATTTAACGCATGTTATAACCCCTGTGTTACATCCTATATTATCTGAATATCAATCAAATAAGAAATATATATATATAAAATATCTTGAGGTCTTAAGAATATTGTCATTATTAGGTATTTTAATCACACCAATTTGTTTTTTTTGTAGAAATGAAATAATTCTTATTGTCTTCGGGGATAGATGGGCTAAAGCTATTGATTGTTTCGGCTGTCTGGCTCTATCTATATGGGCCCAGATGCTTGCGTCAAGTTCTGGAAGTATATTTCAGAGTATTGGGAAAACCAAGCTACTATTCAAACAAGGATTAATCACCTCGGGAATTACAATTGTATGTATATTGATTGGGGTATTTTCACAAAATATCTTATTAGTTTCATGCCTGGTTGCATTTGCATATAATGTGAATTTTTTCATTGTGTTTTATATACTTATTAAGTATGGATTTGGATACAGTTTTCTATCTTTTTTGAGAAGTTTTAGAATTGATGCAGCTATTTTTGTTTGTTTATTAATTGAAGGGATTCTTATTAATGTTTTACTGCCATATTACAAATTGAATATTGTGATTGGGCTTATGCTTAAGGTTATATTATATTTGATTCTTTATTGCGTTCTTGTACGACTGTTTGGTCAGCACCGCTTATTTATAAATTTAATAAAAAGAAAGAGGTAAAATCTGAAGGTGTTATTGTCAATACTTATTCCCACATATAATCGTTCTAGAGCACTAATAAAAAATATTACACAATTAATCGGATATATTTCGATTTTACAAAGATGGAATGATATAGAGATTGTTTGTGCAGATAATAATAGCGAGGATCAATGCCGAGTGGATTTAAGCAATTTCTTTGAGAAAAATAAATCCAGAGTAACTAGTTATTTTCACTCGACAAATATTGGATTTGAAAAAAACTTATTATTTTTATTGAAAAATTGTTCAGGAGAGTACGTAATGCTCCTTGGAGATGACGATTATATTTCATTTGATTATTTAAAACTCGTTCTAGAGTATTTGAATACAAAAAAATATAGTGCGATTTTCCCTAATTGTTATAGTGTTAATGATAACGGAATAAGAATAAGTGATACTAGGGATGTAATATCCGAAGATAGAATATTAAATCAAGTTGAGGATATTAGGTTTGTTGTTAAGGCTCATCAACTCTCAGGATTGGTCTTTGAAAAAAGTGGGGCATATGAGTCATATATAAATAATGTAAAATCAAATTTGTACCCACAAATGTACTTTATGGGTTTCAATTTGTTGAGAGGAAATGGCTTACATATAACGAGGTTTCCTGTTATCAATACAGTTATAGAAAAGAAAAATTTTGATTATCGGTACGATCATTTGTTCGGTGAAATGGCAAAAAGCGTTGATGCAATAGATTTAGAATATGATAAAAAAATTGAGTTTCTTAATTATGTAATAAGTTATAATTTTGAAAGGGTATATAATAAATATACCATATTGCACCCTTATAAATTAATTTATAAGGTGATTTATCAATATCAGGTTTCTCCTCTGTTTAAAAGACTGATTATAATAGGACTATTAAAAAGTTATCCGATTTTTATTAAACAGTTTCTTAAAAAGATATGGTCATTAATCTCCTAATGCGGTCGGTCTTTCAACATGGCAAAATCGACCGCCAAATAAGCTTTTATTACGCGAAATCGAGTCCAAATATTAACGATGAAGCAATGGAAAAAGATTTTGGACAAACGGCGGTCAGGATTCCTAAATAAAATCGTCACGCATTGTCAGAGAGGAGATTTCAAGATGGCTGAAATTAGCGCTAAAAAGACACATTAAGAAATTCACAGGTGTCTGTTTTTTGCAAGCACTTTTTCCTCAAAAATGCAGATTGAATTCCTCAAAGTTGC
>ERZ894229.1332-NODE-1332-length-10846-cov-8.21119_pt1 | contig 10846 bp, 10 predicted proteins | sample MGYA00380295_ERZ894229 | MGnify/ENA primary metagenome ERZ894229 (study PRJEB32331, sample SAMN06328479) | human gut metagenome | biome: human gut microbiome; feature: stool | host: Homo sapiens | collected 2014-09-17 ... | reverse complement strand
TAAAATATAAATATATATAATTTTACTTTATGCTTTCCATAAGTTACCATATAAACCGTGTGCTGAGTTTTACACCCGGCACACGGTCAAATATCAAGCTATCGGGAATATGAGGAGGAAAAAGAAATGGCATCATTACAAAAGAAATGGAAAGGATTGGCATTCTGCCTGCTGCTGGCTGTCCCTTCCTGGTTTCTGGGGAAAATGTTCCCCATCATTGGCGGCGCTGTCATCGCCATTATTGCCGGCATGGTCATAGCCGTATTCATGAAAACTAAAAACGGGCTGGAGGACGGTATCAAGTTTACCTCCAAAAAAATACTGCAGTGGGCTGTCATCCTTCTGGGCTTTGGCATGAACTTAAATGTGGTGCTGGAGACGGGAAGGCAGTCCCTTCCCATCATTGTGTGCACCATCACCACCTCCCTGGTGATTGCCTTTGTGCTCCATAAGCTCATGCATATCCCATCCAACATTTCCACTCTGGTGGGTGTGGGCTCCTCCATCTGCGGCGGTTCCGCCATTGATCTGCGGCGGTTCCGCCATCGCAGCCACGGCGCCTGTAATCAATGCGGATGACGATGAGGTTGCCCAGGCCATATCCGTTATTTTCTTCTTTAACGTGCTGGCAGCCATCCTGTTCCCCACCTTCGGCAAGTTCCTGGGATTTGACACCGCATCCGGCAATGCCTTTGGCGTCTTTGCAGGAACAGCCATCAATGACACGTCATCCGTCACTGCCGCGGCAGCCACCTGGGACAGCATGTGGAATCTGGGGGCAGCCACCCTGGACAAAGCAGTCACGGTAAAGCTCACCAGGACCCTAGCCATTATTCCCATCACCCTGTGTCTGGCCTTTATCCGGACCAGGAAAGAAGAAAAGGCGGATCAGGCCAGCGGACAGTCTGTAAGCTTTAAAGATATCTTCCCGTTTTTTATTCTCTACTTCATCGGGGCTTCGGTCATCACCACCATTGCCATGGGAGCAGGGATTCCTGCCTCAGTCTTTGCCCCCATTAAGGAGCTGAGCAAGTTCTTCATCGTCCTGGCCATGGCAGCCATCGGACTGAACACGGATCTGTTAAGGCTTATCCGCACCGGCGGCAAGCCCATCCTCATGGGCGCCTGCTGCTGGGTGGGAATCACCGCAGTGAGCCTGGCACTTCAGAGCACGTTGGGAATCTGGTAAAATACATACATGTAACTTCAAAAGGGCTTTCCCGGCAGCAGTTAAAATGCAGCCGGGAAAGCCCTTTTTTACGCATGATATTTAAGTTTTGTCTCCACCAGGAAATCCACGCCCAGCTCGTCCGGCTCCCTTCTCACCTCCACATTTTCCCGTTCAAAGAGGTCCGGATATTTGGACAGCAGGGCACGCTCCTGATTCACAAGGCGGTTCAGATGAAAATTCAAAATAGTGTGAAGCCGCTCCCAGTCCTTAGCCAGAATGGCGTCTGTTATCTCCTTATGCTGCTTAAGGGCTTCCCGGTCTATGCCCTGGTCCGCCATGGCCAAAAGACGAATCCGCATGTAATGGCCTGAATTGGCCGATATGATGTCGTTGCAGTATCCCTTGTTGACCCCCACGTAAAAAATAGAATGAAAGTACATATCCTCGGCCAGAAATGCCCGTATGTCCTCCTCCTCCACAAACTTCTCCTGACGGTCCAGGGACATCTCCAGCTCTGTGATGGCCTTTAAATCACACACTGCCATAAACTCCAGAATCACCTTCTCCTCCACACAGGTCCTGAGAAAGCGCTCGTTAAGCACCTTGTCATAATTAATCTTGGATATCATGGTTCCCCGCTGGGGAAGAAAGGTGATAAGCCCCTCCTTGGAAAGGCTAATGAGGGCATCCCTCACCGGCGTCCTTCCCACCTGGTAGGCCTCGCTGATATCCCTGATGCTGAAAATCATCCCGGGACGCAGCTTCAGGTTCAGAATGTCCGTGCGCAGTACGTCATATATGTTGTCTTCCGAATTCCTGCTGTCTGTGCTGCCCATAGAACTCCTCCTGTCAGATCTCTGCTACCTCCCTGTACATGTTCAGGGCTGTCTCTGAATTATAATTATAGTACAAAAGGATATCTAAGGCAAATGGGGAATAGGGAAAACCATTTAATTTTTTGGAAAAATACATTCCGGCTATCTCCGACAGGGCCCTTATGGTGGAACGGTTCTCAAAACCAAGGATTTTCCACAGGCGTATCTTCTCGGTCCTGGTATAAATCCCATCGTACTCCTCTTCCAGATAGTGGTAAATTTCATGGCCCAGAATCAAATCTTCCAGCTGCTCCCTTGTGGTAAAGCCGTCCAGTGAACCGCCTTTAACCGCCTTGTCGATAGGCTCCCTCATAATTTGTATCAGGTCGGGAGGGGTGAAAAGGGCAAATAGCACCCTGTCCGCTATCTGCCCCTTATCCAGGTATTCCACCCTGAGTCCCAGCTTTCCGGCAATCTCCCGGGGATTTGAAGTACCCGTCTGGTCCATGATTTTATCCGCTGTTTCATAGCCGCAGCAGATGGATTTTTCTATCATCTCTTTTTTCCGGCCGCAGTCCACCTTATCCCGGAGCGCATCCCTGGAGAATGCGTACATTCCCCAGGTCATGTCGTCCACGGCAGCCAGCCCCTTCATCATTTTCCTCAGGTTCATCTCTTCCATATCTCTGTCCTCCAGACCGGTCCCATGGCCCCTTTAGCGGGTCCGCGCCTTAATTCTGCCTGATGTTGGCAGCCACCACCAGGATTTCTTCATCCGGTTCCAGTGAAGATACCTCCAGGTCCGTCAAAAGCTCCAGCTGCTCAAAGTCCTGGGCCGTAAAGTCCATGACCCTGGCGCCCATGCACAGGTAGTAATCCGGCCTTGCAATCAGCTCTGTCTGGTATACTGCCATATCGTCCCAGAGCTGTTTCAGCGCGTCCAGATAGGCTGCTGCCGTGGTTTTTAAACACATGGCCCTTCCCCGCTGTACCTTTATGAATCCCTTCTTATCCACGATGCGGACAGCGCCCGGCGTACCCGGCTCTGTTCTTTCGCCGTACACATAGAAGTAGGGTGACGTTGCCAGAAGGGCTGTATCCCCATCCGCCAGCCTCATGTCCTCTGCTGCCAGATGCCTTGCCTCAGTCTCATCGCATTCCTTTAGCAGGTCCGCTGTCTTCACCTCCGTTGAACCGGTGGCAATGGCCGTCACCTTGGAGGTCTGGGGATCTATTTCAATATGAATCTCCACGGATTCCGCTGTTGCACCTGACTCAATGGCCTTGTTAAGGGCCTCATTTTTAATGGCCCGGATATCGTCCTTGGACGGGGAAGGCATGATGCGCTCCACCACGTCACGGACCATGGACAGGGCCACTCCTATGGATGAAATGACCTCGGCATTCTCCGGAATGGAGTACTTAACCCCCATCTTATTGCTGAAATACACGATCAGGGAAGCGGCTCCGCCTCCGACGCCCACCAGGGATATCTGGTCCTTTTCCAGCTTATATTTCTCAGCCAGCTCCAGTATCACCGGCTCAATCTTGGCATACGCCTTTTCCATAATTTGCTTTGCAATGTCCTCCACCGTTGTACCGCAGTAGTCAGCCAGGGCTTTCATGGCCTTTCTGGCGGATTCCACATTGCCGTAGGAGAAATGTTCCGGCTTTACCAGTCCCAGCACATTGGCTGCGCAGGAGTTGGTGAGGGTGACAGCGGATCCGTCCTCCATCCGGATTCTCACATAGTCGTCCGGATCCCCCTGCTTGGGCGAGAAGAATTCCACCTTCGGCCCCCTGATTTTATCTGTATCCGTGAACACGGCATAGTCCAGTCCTGCTATATGGGCGGAACGTGGTCCCACATCCACCACGCCCTGCTTGTTAGCCCGGACCATGGAGCCGCCTGCCACGCCCAGCACCCGCACATCCAGGGATGAGATATAGGTGGCATGGCCGCCTACGATGGAGTAGTCAATGGCAGGCCGCCCGTTTTTGATAACACCGATATTGGTGGTGGTACCGCCCACCTCAAAGTACACGCCGTTGGAGGCCCTCAGATACATAAGGGATCCCATGACAGAAGCAGCCGGGCCGGACAGCATGGTCAGCACAGGGCGCTTCTTCATCTCCGTAATCTCCATGACTCCGCCGTCGCCTCTCATAATCATCAGAGGCACATGAACCCCTGCTTCCCGGACAGAGCCTTCCGTTGAATTGGCTGTATCTAACATCTTTGGAAGGATGGAGGCATTGATGGCAGCGGTTCTGGTCCTTCTTGTAAGACCGTAGAGCTTGGTGATATCGCTGGCCATGGTGGTGGGGATGCCCCTGGCGCTGGCCGCCTCATACACCTCTGCCTCAGGACCTCCGTCGTCCACGCCGAACGCCATGGAGGATACCAGAACCTGGGCCCCTGCCTTCTGCATGCTATTTATAGTATCTTCAACAACGGCCATGTTCATTTTCTTCACGTTGATGAAGTCATTTACAATTTTAATTTTCTTCTGGTTGCCCAGGTCTATATCATCCAGTTTTGTCTGTTTTTTTGCCAGGAAACCTTCCAGGCCTCCCTTTGCCATGCCGATGACACCTACAGTGGCCACATCGCCCTCAATCAGGGCATTGGTTGCCTGGGTGGTGGAGTGGGCCACAAATACCACATCATCCGGGCTGATTCCATTTTCATTCAGGCAGTTTTCAAAGGACTTAACCACACCCGCGGCCACGCCTCTGGGGTCGTCGTGGGTCGTCTTAACGGAAGATTTCCCGATAATCTCATGGGTGGCGTTATCAATTGCCACTGCCTTTGTGTGGGTGCCGCCTACGTCTATACCCATCCTAACTGATCTTCCCATTTTAAAACCTCCTCATCTCAAATCATCAAACCGTCTTATAAGGGGGAGCCGGCAGGTATCCCGCCAGCTCCCATCCGGACAGCAGGGAATCCTTCCCTGCTGCAGCCGGCCGTCTTATACTCCCGTTCACATCTACATCAGGCCGCCGTACAGTACGAATACTGCAGCGCAGCAGATAATGCCTACAATCCATCCGGTAGGAATGGACATCTTCATATAATCCTTGGTGGAAACCTTGGTATATCCAAATCCCCATGCAACCCAGGACTGGGTGATATCCAGATGCTGAGGCGCAATGGTGGTCACTGCAAACAGCGGATACAGGAAGGCTACCGGTGCATTGGGAAGGGTGGCCACTACAACTGCCAGGATTGCGGTTCCGCATCCAACCAGGTTCATGGGGCCGCGGAAGAAGCCGAGAGGTGTCAGTATGGCGAACACGATGGCCAGGGTAATGGCTGTGGTAGGCACAAATCCTCCCAGGATAGCTGTAAAGTAAGGCGCTGCATAGGTTGCCGCGTTATTGAACATGGCCAGGGTAAGCAGGAATCCTACCATGGGGGCCACATCAATGGAACCATCGGTAAACAGCTTTGCAAAGAGGCGGCAGATTTCGGAATAGCTGCCCTTCATTTTTCCCGTTGTAATCAGTGCGTAGATGCCGGAAAGACAGAATCCTAAAATAATGGGAATCTTGAAGAGCACCACGCCCAGGACAGGAAGGATAACGGAAATCCAGGAAATGGCCGGGGCATTGTCACTTGCCGAGGAAGCAGTGGCCGCCCATGCGTGGGCTGCCTTTTTGTTCATGGAAAGGTTGGCAACCACCAGCACTACCACGATGGCTACCACCATGCAGGTAACGCCAATCTTGAAGTAATCGTTGTAGGTGTAATCAGCTGCCGCCGCATTAAAGCCCGCATATATGGTCTGGTACTGCTGGAAATTGACGATATTTCCAAAGATGCCTGCCATGATAGATCCCATAAAGCTGAACATGGCCACAGGAGCCGGAATGCCCAGTGAAAGCAGAATGGGCAGTACGATAACCGCGATGGAAATAACAGGTCCGATACCGGTCATGGACATAAAGATAATGGCCGTAACAATACACAGGAGCGCCATGGTGATTCTGGGCTTATCGCCGCCCAGCTCAACCACCTTACGAATCAGGGTGGCCGCTATGCCGGTGTCCACCAGGACCCTGCCGAAGAATGCTCCGAAGAATACATTGACCAGAATGGACTTTGCATATCCGGCAGGACCCTCTGCATATACATACTCCAGCACCTGGATGAAGGTTTTGCCTTCCATGGCCGATGTGGGCGAAAATGCATTGCCCACCAATGCCAGGGCAGTCCAGAACGTTGCCATGATTGCAAATCCCACCATCAGGTTGAATCCCTTCACACAGTACCATACCATGCCTAAGAAGGACAGAATCATGATAATACCGATAATTACATTGATGTTCATACGAACCCTCCTTTGATGAAAATAGTTGAATGCTCTCCCTCAGAGACTCCCTTATGCCTCTGCTTTTCTGTACCGGAGCGCAGGAATGACGGGAATGAATCTCCGGACACGTTCTGGTTACATACGCACCTTTCATTCATCTTAACCCCTTGTTGCTGATACTAATATATTAGTACTGATATATTAGTTTGTATAGAGTCATTTTCCACTGTTTTTCATCTGATTTTTATACACATTTCACAAAATATCACATTTTTACACAGTGTTTTTACACCGTTTTAGCGATTTTTTAACATTGTCGCATCTCGTTTATTGCTATCTAATATATTAGCTCGTCCAAAACAATCCAAGGATGCGGTAAGAGTTCATACTCTAACAAAAAAATCGGCATGCCGTGATTAACAGCATACCGAAAGTTTAATAGCCCTCATGGTCCTGAAACGTCCTGAGATACATTTTATCCCGCCGGGAATGGGCGTCTCCCGGCATTTACATTACATTCTCTCTCCTCCCCTTTTCCAGGGCCCTCAATGTACTGTCATGGAGCACTTCCTTCTTATACGGGTCCTGGGACAGATAGTAGGAATAGAGGATGTCCGTCAGCAGGAGAATGGGGAACTGGGGTGAAATCACATTTCCATGGTTCAGATGGAGCAGTGACGGAAGAAGCACCACCTCATCGCAGAAGGCATCGAAATCAGGCCTGTTCCTGGCAGTGAGCATCACGGTCCTGGCGCCCCGCTTGTGGGCTTCCTCCAGAAGGTATAATACTTCCTCCTTCTCACCGCTGATGCTGACGCCAAAGACAAGGCAGTTCTCGTCCTGGAACACGCCGCGCATACGTATCATGTCGCTGTGGTCCATGGACGTGATGTCCAGGCCGATACGCATAAAACGCAGCTCCATCTCCCTGGCAGCCAGGCCTGAACTTCCTGTTCCGCAGACAAACACGCGTCCCGCCTTGGCCATATACCGGCACACCCTCTCAATCTGCTTTTCATTTACCAGGTTATACGTCTTATTCAGAAGTTCCTGGTAGGCATTGAGCACAGTCCTGGTGTTGCCTGTCATGGAGTCCTGCCTGACCACAAAATTTTCCTCATACTGGTAAATGAATTCCCTGTAACCCCTGAATCCGCACTTCTTTGCAAACCGCGACAGGGACGCCTCCGACACAAACAGCTTTCCGGCCACTGACTTAGCTGAAAAATCCATCTGCTCCCTGTTATAGATAAAAAAATCCGCGATACTGCGCTCCACCGTTGTAAAATTCACATAATTGGATTCTATGACCGGTATCACTGATTTCAGATATTCCATAATACCTCCTCCTGGTTAAGACCACAGACCTGCTTTCGGCCAATACCGGTCAGCTCCGGGCCTTTCCCTGCCTCTCCAGGAAATGATAGTAGGCTCCCCGCATCCCCGCGTCATTCTGGTGCCTGGCAAAGGCCAGCTCTGTCTTTTCATATATGCTGGATACCAGATACCGGGCAAGAGCCTTTTCCAGCCTGGGACGCAGGTACTCCTCCTGGGCCATGATTCCCCCTCCCAGCACTACGATCTGGGGATTCAGCACATAACATATATTGGAAATGCCTTTTCCCAGACAATCGCACATCTGGTCAATGGCCTCCACGCATATAGAGTCCCCTTCCCCGGCCAGCTGGAAAATACGGTAGCCGTTCCACTGGGCCTCAGGCTCCCCCTTGGCAGCCGCCACCCGTTTTACCAGTATGCTGGCAGCTCCCAGGGTCTGGAAATCACTTCCGTCCATGTGCATGTATCCCACCTCGCAGGCGCTTCCGCTCCACCCGTGATACACCCTGCCGCCGATGATGATGCAGCCGCCGATTCCGGTTCCAACCGTAAGGCACAAGGCCGACTGGGCCCCTGCCGCTGCCCCGGACACAGCCTCCGCCAGGCCGGCGCAGTTCACGTCATTCTCCACCTCGCAGGGAAGTCCGAATTCCGCCTCCATGCTGGCCTTGATCTTTGTTCCCGCATACTCAGGAATCAAAGGGGCTGCATAGAATATCTCCCCCTTTTCCACATCCACCATGCCGGCAGTGGACACACAGATTCCCTCTGTCTTCCGGTCCTTCAGGTAGTCCGCTGCAATCCCCATGACCTTTTTTAACAGGGCAGGCCCGCCTTTAAAGGCCTCGGTGGGCACCTTACCCTTTGCAAGAAATTTCTCATTTTCGTCCAGCACCCCGTGCTTGATTTCCGTTCCTCCGATATCAATGCAAATATACTGTTTCATCGTAGCACCGCTCCTTTAAATCTTCTTTTCACCCTGACGCCGCCCTTTATGCCGCCCTGCCGCAAAAGGCAAACCTGCCCGGAGCGCAGACGGGATGCTCCGTCCTGCGTTCCAGGGTCTTTGGTTTGCCTCTGTATCCGGGTCTATATACTTTTAATGGTCAATCCGCACCTTGAATATGGCCTTCTTGATTTTCTCAGGTTCGTTTACGGCCACGGCTGTGCGGTGTCCGTCCTCCGGGTAGCAAATCAGGAAATCCCCCGGCCTGAGCACCACATGGCTGTTGGGTGCGCCGTCCATGGGAAGGAAGTCATCCTTCTCCACATACTCCTTCTGCTCCATGTTCTCTATAAAGTTTAAATCAATCTGCTCCTGCCCGTCAAGCATTAAATGTACATCCAGGTAATTCCTGTGGGCTTCCCAGAAGCGGTTCTCAGGCCGGGTGGTCTCATACTCCACCACATTGACAAACAGCCTTTCTCCGTCGATGGGATGGCATCCTTTTTCGTAAGACGCCAAATCATGCTCCTTTGCATAGGCAAAGCATTCCTTTAAATCCTCAGGAAGAAAGGCATAAGTCTTTTCCTGTGTGATGTTTCCAAATATCATGATTACCTCCTGTTAATGAATCATTAATTGTGGTAAATCGTAGCGTCCTTTACAGGCTTGGATGTATCCCCGTCCATCTTTCTTGTAATCATGCTCACCGGGATTCCCACTACCAGTGAGATGGCGATGGAGATAATGGAATAGGACCAGATGGATACGGAGCCCGCAGGAGCCATGTACTTGATGCAGACCATGGTAACCGCTGCCACAAAGAATGCCACGTATGCGCCCTTTGCATTGGCCACCTTTGTGAATGTACCCAGGGCAAATGTACCGCCCAGCACGCCCAGCACCAGTCCCATGAATCCGTTGAACCACTCATAAGCTGACTTGATTTCGCCGTTTGCCAGTACCATGGACACCAGAATGGCCACAATGCCCACGCCCAGGGATACATACTGTGCGATTTTTGTCTGAAGGGCAAAGCTCATCTCCTTCTTGGAAAGACGCTCCTGGATATCCAGGGTCCAGCTGGTTGCCACTGAATTAAGGCCGGTGGACAGAGTGGACTGGGATGCCGCATAGATTGCCGCCAAAAGCAGTCCTGTGATACCTACCGGAAGCTCATAAGCAATATAGGACGCGAAAATCTGGTCCTGCTGGGCTGCCGGAGGAAGCGCGTTCTGGCTATAGAATACATACAGTCCTGTACCGATGAGGTAAAATACGGTTGCGATGAAGATGGACAGAGCGCCGTTGGTCAGCATCATCTTGTTCAGTTTCTTCATATCTGTGGTGGTGGTGAAACGCTGCACAATATCCTGGCTGGATACATAGGAGGAACAGGTGTTAAGACCTGCGCCCACAATCAGCAGGAATACGCTGTCCTTCAGTATATTGGGATTAAAAATAGGCTGGTCTGCCGCCAGGAATTTACCTTCGCCCATGGTCTGGAAAATGGCTCCGAACCCACCGTTTATGCCGTTGGCCAGGTAGAACAGCGCAAAGGTAACGCCAACCAGAAGGACGCTGCCCTGGATGAAGTCGGTCCAGAGAACGGATTTAAGTCCGCCTGTGTAGGAATAAATAATGGCAATCACACCCATGGCAATAATCAGGAGATTTACATTAAGGCCTGTAAGCTTGGAGAGTACCATGGACGGAAGATACATGATGATGGACATACGGCCCACCTGGTACACGATGAACATGACGGCGCCCAGGACACGCAGGCCCTTGCTTCCAAAACGGATTTCAAGATAATGGTAGGCTGTGTCGATGTCCAGCTTGCTGTAGATTGGCAGGAAGAATTTAATGGTAATGGGTATAGCCACAAGCATACCTAACTGTGCGAACCACATAATCCATGTTCCTGCATAGGAATTTCCTGCCAGGGACAGGAAGGAAATGGGACTTAATAATGTTGCGAATATGGAAACGGAAGTAACCCACCACGGAATGGTGCCGTCTCCCTTAAAGAACTCTTTTCCCTTCATCTCCTTTTTGGAGAAGAAGAGTCCGGCAAATAATACAGCCGCAAGATAAACAATCAGTATAATCAAATCAATTGTAGTAAAACCCTGCATAAATCAATCTCCCTTCTTTGCTATACGGAAAACCCTGGGAAACATCCTCCTTTTCCCAAACGCATTCCGGTCCCATGCCGGCCCTTTCTCCCTCCAGAAAGGACCGGGGACCATTTACATTA
>ERZ894229.1331-NODE-1331-length-10851-cov-8.3919_pt1 | contig 10851 bp, 7 predicted proteins | sample MGYA00380295_ERZ894229 | MGnify/ENA primary metagenome ERZ894229 (study PRJEB32331, sample SAMN06328479) | human gut metagenome | biome: human gut microbiome; feature: stool | host: Homo sapiens | collected 2014-09-17 ... | reverse complement strand
TAGCTTTACCAGCAAAACCACCAGCATAATATGTACCTAAAACCTTTTCTAAACCACTAACTGTACGACTATCACCTAGTCCACTATTATCAACGGTACCAGCACCCATATTACCAATAAAACCACCAGCTATTGCACCTTCCACTTGTGGTAATTTATCATTAGAAACAAATGAAACATTACAGTTTTGATACTTAGGAATTAGATATCCAGCTGCGGATACTAACCCATTAACATTAACTATTCCTGGTAATTTAATTTCATTTGAATCATCTGCAATTCCAGCTAAACCATCTGTTGACATTTCTGCTGCAAAACCACCAGAACGACCATCTTGTTTATCTGAACCTACATATTTTAAATTTTCAACACTACAACTCTCTAAATTAGAACTACTATTTTCTCCAACGAAACCACCAGCATAATAAGAAAGATCACCATTAGTAGTTGCACTATCTCCAGTTGTTTCTACTGTAAATCCACCACTAATTCCATTAACTGTACAGTTATTAGCATCAAATGAAACAGCTTCAGCTAATGATAATAAATCTTTGATTTCAATTAATCCTAATCCTAAAATATCTAAACCGCCTACCTTAGTTAAGCTACCTGTCCCGGCACTTGCTACAAAACCACCAGCATAATTTTCAGCGTTGACTACATTTATATTTTTAATATCAACATTCTCAATCTTTCCACCTATTCCTTGACCAATCGCTCCACCGGCATATCTTTTTGCCGAAATATTAAATCCTGAAGTTTTCGCATTTACTATAACATCTTCAATGTCAAAACCAAAGTAATTAGATATACCAACAGTACTATTTAAAAGTCCTGCTACAGACATAGGTTTAACTTGCCCAATTAATCCACCAGCATAATTAGATTCTGAATTAACTGAGCAGAGCCCAGTTATTAACGTTTCTCTATCTTTAGCAACATAATCTATTAATTTTTTTTCAAAAGGCCTTAATTCATTGACAAATTGCTGATTTGATTTATTTATTTTTAACGCATCAGCTTGACCAATCAAACCACCCGTATAACTTTCTTTTGATTCAATTTTTAAATTATCAGCATTGATTTGTACACCATAAAATTCAGACGGGTATATTCCAACCAAAGATAAGATATCACCTTCTGAATTATCTGTTAAAATAGAATTTAATAAATTTTTAACTTTTGTTAATAAATTACTATCATACTTAGGATCAAATTCTTTTCCTACAGTTATTCCCCATCCTATGGTTGAACGTCCTGTAAAACCTCCTGCATAATTTTTTGCACTTATGTTCTCATTTTGTGAATTTTTTTCATCAACTAAATTTACTGTGCAATCTATAGCGTAACTACTAAATAAAGCACCTGTAAAACCTCCTGCATAATTTTGCTGTGCATTTATTTCTATATCAGGCAAAGTTAATTCTGAATTAGCATTAACTGATTGAAGTGTAAAATCAGCAATATCTATCCCTAAACTTTCTAATAATGTGCCAGATATTTCCCCATTTGCAATTGCACCACTAAAACCACCGGCATAATTATTTGCATTTACTGTTAATGAATTTGTAGATTCTACTTTACAATCTTGTACTATACTTCCTTCTTGTTTACCAGAAAATGTACCATGAAAATTTGTATTAATGTCGCCTATTTCAGTAGTATTTATACCATTAACCTTACAATTTTTTACAGTTGGTGTATAGTATCCAACAGGTATTAGCTTGCCAACATCTAACACACCACCATTTAGTAAAATTGTAATTAAATCACCTAATCCTAATATTGGGATAATATTCAGCAAACCAGAAACATTTGTCAATATATCTCCTAATCCATCTGTAATAATTTCATATCTTACTGTTCCCTCAATGTTTCCAGCAAATCCACCTGTAACACTGGCTTCGCTAGTTAATTTATCTAAATTTTTCACTTCACAATTAGCTACAATTGCATCACCTTGTATTCTTCCAGCAAAACCACCTGTTGCAAACGTGCTAATATCCTCTTTTAATCCAGATGAAATTTTATTTATAATTGGTGATAACACTACACCAATTAGCGAAAAATCTTTCTTTACGTCTGTTGAATAATTTTCAACAGAGACATGATTTAGAGTTATATTTGATACCTTAGCAGTTCCCTTTGAAGTAGATGTAGCTGAATCTACTTTATTTGAAATAGTTCCAAAAAAACCAATACCTATATATTCATCAATTGGTAACTTTCCATTTTGGACAATTTTCACATTTTTAATTTCTGGATTAGCGCCACTGACCATATTTAAACGGCCTTCCATTGTTCCAGAGAACATTAGCGGTGTCCATTCTTCATTATTTAAATCAATATTCCTAAAAATAATATAATTTTCATCAGGAGCATAATACTTTCCTGTTGTTTGTTTACCTTTACAATCTTGAGATGGATTACCATTTTCATCTACACCATACAGGTTTTCCTTTAAAAAACCATTATCAAATTCATCATCAGCAAGTTCACCATTATTATTTGTAGCGTTTAATTCTAAATCTGCATCACCGCAATATTTTAATGTAAATTGTCCTGTCCGATTTTCATAAGAATATGCTGGTCCTGTAACTTGTGCATATCTTTTTTCTGTCAAAAGACTACCATATTCTTTCTTACCTATAGCAAATAACTGTTCTTTACTTCCAATAAGAATATATTCAATTCCATCAATTTCTTTAATGATTTGCCCTACATAATCACGACCTGCTTTTTGATCATCACTTTTTACGTTATTATTTGCATATACAGCACTAATCATTGAAGGTCTAGTACCAGTAAATAATTTAGATAAGACATAATTATGTTCCTTACTATAAGTAACATATGTATCATCATCAATATATGTAAGCTGACCCATTCCATATAATTCAGGATTAGCATCTTTAGACATAACTGGTTCTTTATTGCTAGTATTTGAGGCAATAGTTTGTAATTGATATGAATGATATACATACATTGTATCAGTTGTTTTATCATATACTGGATTTTCTGTAATATCTTCACTTACAAACTTCCCACTAAAGTCTTCTGGCAGCTGCCATAAATCATTGATATCCAAAGGGATATCATTCATTAAACGATAGTTAGCTGATGAACTATATGTTACTACATTATTATCATCATCAACTACAATGCTACCAGTACCAAATGTTGTTGCATCACCATCGTTTTCATAAACTATTTTATTTGTACCGATAGCTTTCAATTGTGCAATATTATAAATATTTATTGCATCATCTTGAAATACAGTACCCCCCCCCCGGTTGGGTTTGAAGGGTATTTTTATTTGTATTTTCTTCTGTTTGATTTGTTATATCAACAGATGTATTTGTTTCTACTTCTGAATCATATAGCTTCAATAAACTCATTGTTGAAAGAGCCACACTCGAAGTAAATGTTGAATTAATTATGGTCAATGCCAAAACAAAGATCATAATCCTTTTAAAAAAGCTTTTCCATTTCATTTTTGTTTCCTCCATAAATAATTTTCCCACTTTATATGATACTTTTTTTTCAACAAATCATATCTACATTATATATTTTTTTGACAATATATGTAAACGCTTTTTCTTAAATGTATAGTATTTTTACTTAAATTTTACAAACTTTTTTATATATCTTTAAAATAATCATTCGCCATGGTAACACCCATATCCATACATGCTCAAAAAACTCCCACCAAAAATTTCCTGCTTCAATCCACTTACCTTTCCTTTTAACTTTAGTAACCAAACCAAATATTTGTTTATCTAAAATTGGTCCCTCTATAGCAATTTGATTATCACCCGCTAAATAATATCCACTTTTTTTGACTTTAACAATTCGATGTACTACATATTGCCCAGATAACCTTTGATACAATACAAGATCACCTTTTTTTAATTTTCTATTTATTTTACTCAAATAAATAACATCACGTTGATTAACTAAAAAAGGTGACATACTATTACCGCTAATAACTATCGATACATCCGTATTCTGTTCAATCATTTCTTTTAAAAACGATAAATAAATTTTTGTGTCTATTTTCATTAAAAAATCCTTTCTAATTGAACAATTGCATCATGATCCAGTTTAATTAACTGATTATTTTTAATCTGATAAACATGATCACAAATAGATAAGATACTATATCGATGTGTAGTAATAATACATGTTTGATTTTTATTACGTGTCATAATATTAGTAATTACTTTACGAGCATGAAAAACATCTAAAGCTGCTGTTGCTTCATCAAAAAGCAAAATAGGTGCCGGTCTCAATAAAGCCATTGCAATTGAAAGACGTTGTGCTTGTCCTTCTGAAAAACCTTTTCCTTTTTCACCAATACGTTCATTTAAATCTGTAATAAATTCATTAGCACACGCTTTTTTTAAAGCATTAAATATTTCATCATCACTAGCTTCAGGATTCATCATTAACATATTTTCCTTAACTGTTCCTGGTAAAATTGTATTTCCCTGAGGAACATAACCAAAAAATTGTCTCGTTGATGAAGAAATCGGATATTCATTTCCCATCTTATCAATTAACTTACATTCACCTTTTTGAGGAGAAGTTAAACCTAACAAAATACGCATTAAAGTTGTTTTTCCTTCACCAGAAGGTCCAACTATTGCCACAGTTTCACCAGGTTCAACTATAAGCGATATTTGTTTAAATACATTTTTATCGTCAATATAAGAAAAATCCATATTATCAATAACTAATTTTAATCCATTATTATAAATCATATCTTTTTTTATTTCATCAAGCTTTATTTCATAAAACTCTTCTTTAGGTAAATCAGTTATTTTAATAATTCTTCCTGCTGAAGTTGTTGCATTTATAGCTCTAGGAATAAGTCCTATTAATCCTGAAAAAGAATTCGATAAATAACTAGCCATTTGAATAAACAAGATCATTGTTCCATAACTAATTTCTCCTAACCACAAACGATACATTCCCCAACCAAAACAACCAATTGAAACAATAACTGAAAAAACTGACATAATTGAAGAAGTATAAATTGAAAACTTATTAAAATCCAAAAATTTACCACGATAATTTTCTTGTACCTTACTAAAACTTTGAACAAAATAATCAGTTAAACCAAAAGCTTTAATCGTTTGAAGATTACTAAAAGAATCATTGTGAAATGCCATAGTTTCACTACTCAACTCTCTTATTTCCTGATTATATTTTCTCATTTTTTTCATCAAAAATTTTGAAAAAAATAGAGTCAAAGGCGCACTGGCTAATGCAAATAATGACATAATTGGATCATAATAAAGAATAACCATAAATGCCCCAATAAACTGTGTAAATTTGATTACTGTACTAGGAAGCCAATTAATAACATTTCCAGCAACAATATTAACATCACTATTTAATCTATTAATCAAGTCACCACTACGAAAATCATTTAAATTTTCCCACGAGCTTCCCATCACTTTTAAATAGACATCGCTTTGAATTTGATTATAAATTGTTATTTCAATCTTTGCACCAATTCGTTTAACACCCCCATCAATTACTATTTTTAAAATCATAATAGTTACTAATAAAGATGAAAAAAAACCTATTTTACCAGTCTCAAATCCAGTAAGAACATCAATTAATTTTTTAGAAACGAATGATGTTAAAAAACTTATCAATATTGCTAATACACCTGCACAAATATAAAAAATCAGCGACAACCGATATTTTTTTACATAACCATACATCCAAATAACTTCATTTTTAATATCTTTGAAATTATTTTTCTGTAATCTCTTTAAAACCCTCATCTAAATACCTATTTAATAATTTCATATTTCTTAAGTAAATCTAGGCGTTTTTTACTGCAGGCAATAATACTTTTAACATCAACATCTCGATTGCGTCTTTCTTTACAATACCGAATAATAAATCTTATCCCCCGTTTTATCCATATATACAATAATAAATAAGGATGTCTATTTAAAATAGGATAACTCTGTTGCAATGTTTCTTTTGATGGAAATAATATTTTTCTAACTATCCTAATTTTTTTACTATGACTAACATTATTAGTTACTAAATGACTATATCCTCGATTCATTTCCGCCTTACCATAAACACCACCTGATAAAACATCATTCAAAAAATAATCATAATTAAAATTATCACTAAACTGTGTTATTGGATAATTAATTTCTTCAAATAGAATCCCCATATGATAATTTAATACACAATATATACAATGAACAAAATTTCTACCATTAAACAAATCAACTTGTTCAAATAACTTTTGCCAATTTATTTCCCGATAATATTTTCTACTATACATTCCTATATCCATAATTTGCCTTAATCCAACTCCACGATTAACAAAATGCTTAAATGCATGACAAATTAAATACAATAACTGCATCTGTGGTATCATTACTTGTATACTAATACCATCAACTAAAATTTCATATTTTTTTTCAAAAACGTTTTTAAAGAAGTTATTAAATGGTTTATAAATACTATTTGTTGGAAATAAAAATTTATGCACTTCAAGATGTAAACCACTAGTTACATCATTATAACTAACAACTTCTAAATTATCTATATATGTACTATTTTCAACATTAAAGTTATTTTCAATTAAAATACGATGCAACTTATCAAATGATTCACTTTTAATCAAAATATCTTCATCTCCAGAAGTACGCCATTCTCTTTTTTGATATAACTGTCTTAAAACTATACCTTTAAAAACAATACAGTCAATTTTAGCATTTCTTATTTTTGTATATAATTTTAAAAAAGCACTACTTTTATTTACTTGTACCATTATTGTTGTAATTGCCAACTTACGCCATGTTTCTTTAATATGATCACTTTGCTTTAAATACGATTCATGATTAGAAATCATTTCATAACTAATTGGCAATAATGATTGATTTTGTGAAAGTAAATAGAACTCATACCAACTACTTTCATCAAAATCAATTTCTATATTTAGTTTTTTGTTATTCACATAACAATCTATACATTTCAATAGCAATTTCCCCACATTATTCATCTTAACTAATCCCTTCTACTTTTTCTTTTACTATAATGATAGTAATAATAGTTATATCCAGCATAATAATTAAAATGACGTTTTACCCCATTTAAAACACCACCAACGATTTCAATACCTTCATCTGCAAGTTTAATCATATCATTCAATATAATACTATTACGCACTTTATCTTGACGTACTACCACAATTGCTCCTTGACAATATCGTGCAAAGATTTTTCCGTCGCCTAATAGGCCAATTGGTGCCGAATCCACAATTACATAATCAAAATATTGTTTGTAATAATCTATTAAAGTTGGTAAAAATTTTGATGATAAGATTTCACTAGAATTAGCTACTCTATGGTTACTACCAATTACTTTTAAATTATCGATTAAAGTATTTTGAAGATCATCTAAGTTTAAACGTTTTTGTTCAATTACCTCTACTAAATCATGTTCATAGTTTACCTTTAAGATTTCATTTACTTGACATGTTCTTAAATCTCCATCAATCAATAATGTTTTCTTTCCTTTATTAGCTAATGAAATTGCTAAATTTAACGATGTAGTTGTTTTTCCTTCTTGAGGTGCACAACTAGTAATTAAAAAAACATTAGCTCCTGTTTTTGCCTGATAATTCTCAATTCTTCGTCTGATTAACTTATAACTATCAATAAATACTTGACCAATCTTAGGATTAGTAATAAGTAAACTTTTATCAATTTCATGACTGCGTCGTTTGAAGTTAAATTGTGGAATACTTCCTAAATAATCAATGCGTAAACATTGTTTAAAATCTTTTTCTGATTGAATCGTTCTTCTAAAAAGCGCATAGATAAATAGAATTGCTAATGCCACAATTCCCGATTGAAACAATGAAATTTTAGCAACATGCCATTCATTACTTACATTGATTGGTTGAGTATTTTTTTCAGGTGGAACTATAACTTCTAATTCAATATTACTAACAACCAAATCAAGGGTGCTACGATAATTTTTTAAAATCGATGAAACAACATCATATGCCATATCGTAATCGCTTGCGGTTGCTTTTAACAATAAAAAATTTGTATTTTCAACTTCATTCACTTCGATTACTGCTGGTAAAGTTTTTAAACCTAAGTCTTCTATCACTATTTCTTTCATCATACTACCCGTAAGTAAATGTGAATATGTTTTAACTAATTCTGTAACATCATCACCATTAGAAGATACTGCAAATGTAGTTTCACTGCTATATTGTGGTTTAAAATTAAAATGCGCATATGCATATCTAACACCAGTATAAACTAAAATTAAAATAATAAGAATAAGACCAAACTTCTTTATTCCAACAATAAAATTAATAAAGACATTTTCTAAATCAATTTCAATTTCTTCATCACTTGTTGTGTATTCTTTATCCATTTAAATCCCCCTGTGATTTTTTGATTTCTTCTTGACTTTCTTTAAATAATTTTCGATAGTGATTCCCATAATAATTATGATAATGACCATAATTTACCATTTTAGTAAATGGCAATTTAAAACATCTAGTTAAAATACAACCAATTAAATTACCACCAGTATCTTTAATTAGATCAATAGCATCATTAATATATCTTACTTTCCCATAATTTTGTCTTGTTACAAATAAAGTTGCATCAATTTTACTACTTAAAATTGCTGTATCCTCACCCGCTAATACAGGTGCACTATCGACAATAATATAGTCATAGTGTTTTTTAGTTCATTAAATAAATCATTTAAATCAATATTCTCTAGTAATAATTCTGAATCTATAAAAGTTTTATCGTTTACAATAACATCAATTCCCCAAATATTTTTAAAAATTGCTTGTTGATATTTTTTATTTTCTAATGTTTGCTCCAGCGACATAATCTTACTTTGATCAAGTGTAAGTATTTTATGTAGCGATGGCTTTTTTAAATCCATATCAACTAATAATACTTTAGCCCCAGTTTTACTAAATGAAAGAGCAAGGTTTACTGCTAAAGTTGATTTTCCTTCATTTTCTAAAGTACTAGTTATTAATACTGATTTCATCTTATTAGTTGTTAAATAGTGTTCCAATTTAGAACGAATCGTTTTAATATTTTCTACATATTCAAAACTTGTCGTAATATCATTAATCAAAATATTTCGTTTTTTTCGAAATTTCAAATATCCGCGTTTTTCTTCATATAAAGTCCCAAATAAAGATATATCTAATTTCTTTTCGACATGCTTTTCTGTCTTGATATCATCCTTTAATAATTCATACAAAATAATTAATCCCATACTTACAACTGCTCCAACAGCAAAACCAATCAATAAATTACGGCGTGAATTAAGAGGATTACTAGGTGCTACAGGCAATCTTATTTCATCTAGTGGTTCTAAAATAGCATCTTCATCCATATGCATTGAAACATCACTATAACTTGAAATAAGATTATTCATAATATTATAAGCATTTATTGGTGAATCAGCTTTAACATTAACAGTTACAATACTTGATTCATCTAAAACACTTGTTTCAATCACTCCTGGTAATGTATCAAAATTTAAGTTATCAGCCACTTCTTTGGCCATTACACTACTCGATAACAAATAACTAAATTTTTCTGCCATTTCTTGAGTACTAATGATAGTTGTCCATGTATTATAAGTAGCATTTTCTTTAACCGTAACTAAAAATTGTGATGAAGTTTGATATTCCGGTTGATAGGTTACAATATAAAAAGTATCTAAACCAATTGCACAGATTACTCCCACATATAAGACAATCCATATTTTTTTAATAATAACTCTAATTACACTTAAAATGTCTAAATCGATTGTAATTTCATCTTCCATAAAACTCCCCCTAATTTACTACCACAACTAATTTACTATATCCAGATAAATTATTTGATAATGTATAATTAAAATAAACATCATACACTCCAGAAACCGATGTATCTAAATCGGTTTCAATCTCTAAATTCCGATAATTAATTCGCTGTTCTTCATTTTGATAAACAATACTATCTAGATACCTAGATAAATTTATTTTTTCATTCTTATCTACATATATCAAATAATCTTTTAAATTTACTTCAATATCATTATTATAATTACTTTTATTATCGACAATATCTACATTTAAAGTAATACTTTTTGTTCCACCTAACTCATCTGTTACTGCAAAATTAATTGGATAATTTATATCCGTCTTATTCATTTCACTTGGATCTTGTTGATATTGTACCCTTATTCTATTTGAAATATTTTCTCCTCTTACATTATAAGCTTCAATTGCTCCTAACAATGATGTAAGTTTAACGCTATTAAAAATTAATGGTTTATTTAATTTAAATTGAGGTAGTTGATAATCTGTATATTCAATTATTCTTGTCACCTTAGCTACATTATTACTTTTATCATAAGCAGCATATGTGACATTAACCTTATTGTCATCTGATATTTTCGAATAATTTTCAATCACCAACGTATCACTAACATCACCATCAACCTCATCGATTGCCTTTACCCCAGACAACAATTCCTCTAAACTTGCATTAACACTTATTACTAAATCTCCGTCATAACTGATTATCGGCGCAGTTTTATCAACATTTACTTCCCGATAATATTTATAACATTTATAACCTAGACAAAGTCCTGTTAAAATTATAACACTGCAAATAATTTTATATTTTTTCATCTATTAAACTTCCCCCTGTATATAAATCTTTGTAAATATATTTATGAAAATTAAACCGCTAATTTTGTTTAAATAAAAGTACAAATAATTTTATATACACATTTATAACAAAAAAAAAATAAAAAAAAAAGTTTTTT
>ERZ894229.1328-NODE-1328-length-10878-cov-7.80837_pt1 | contig 10878 bp, 4 predicted proteins | sample MGYA00380295_ERZ894229 | MGnify/ENA primary metagenome ERZ894229 (study PRJEB32331, sample SAMN06328479) | human gut metagenome | biome: human gut microbiome; feature: stool | host: Homo sapiens | collected 2014-09-17 ... | reverse complement strand
ACGGGTCTTTGGAACCCTTTGTCTTGGTTCGAGTCCAGGTGGGGGAGCTACCGAGGCGGGTTCTCGCGGGGAAGCGGGAACCCAAGGCTCCGGACTCTATTCGGATTCAGGACGTTGAAGCTGTCCGACTTAATCACCTACGGCCTTCACCCGTAGGACACGCATGCCGGAAGACCATTCCCACCTTCGAGTAGCGTTTAACTATCCGGCGGAATGATGCATGGGGGTGCGGCATGGATGACATGGAACTGTCGTTGGGTGATATCGAACCCGGATTGCTGATTTCCGGAATCATTTCGGATCGTCCCGCCAAGGTGATCGCAGTCACTCCGATGGGCGGTTCCATCGACTTGTTCTACACCGATCCGGACGGCAGTACGGGACGTGAGGTTCTTGACGAAGAGTCCGTCAAAAGTCTGCGGATCGTCTCGCAGGAGAACGCGGGACCGAGATTCGACGCGGATCCGGACGAATTCCGGCTGGCCGCGGAGGCGTTGCGCATCAAATACGCCGCGTTGTATGACCCCATGTCGGCAGTCTATTCGTCCGACATCGACCCGCTACCGCATCAGATCCGCGCGGTGTATGAGGACATGCTGCCGAAAGTGCCGCTGCGGTTCCTTCTCGCCGATGATCCGGGTGCTGGCAAGACCATCATGGCAGGCCTGTACATCAAGGAGATGATGTTGCGTTCGGCGGCGGAACGCATGCTCATCGTATGCCCCGGAGGACTGGCCGAACAATGGCGCGATGAGCTAGCCGACAAGTTCAATCTGGATTTCGAAGTGTTCCAGCCGTCGATGCGTGAGCTGAGCCAATCGGGCAATCCATTCCGCGAGCACGCCAGACTCATCGTTCGCATGGACCAGGTGGCACGCAACGATGAATATCGGAAAATGCTGTCCGAGGTGTCGTGGGACATCGCGGTCGTGGATGAGGCACACCGTATGAGCGCCTACTACAAGAATGTGTTCGGCGAGACAGACTACACCAAACGCTTTCATTTCGGGGAGATTCTCGCGAGGACGTCGGAGAACTATCTGCTGATGACAGCGACCCCGCATTCGGGCAAGGAGGACGACTTCCAGCTATTCATGACCCTGCTCGATCCGGACCGGTTCGCGGGACGCTACGAGCCGAAACGGCACCGCAACACCGACACGGCGGGCCTCATGCGCCGCATGGTCAAGGAGGATCTGCTCACTTTCGATGGCAAGCCATTGTTCCCGGAACGTCATGCGGAAACCGTGGCGTACGAGCTTTCCGACGGAGAGAAATCGCTGTACAGGGCGGTTACGGAATACGTGCGCGACGGCATGAATGCGGCAAAGAAGATAATGCGGTCGGATAAAAGACGCGGCAACAGCATCGGCTTCGCCCTGACCGTGCTACAGCGGCGTCTGGCGTCGAGCCCGGAGGCGATTTTGCGTTCGCTGGAACGCAGACGGGATAGGCTGTCCGACCTGCTGGAGAGGATTGACGCTCATCCCGACAAGGCCGTTGAGATTCTCAACGACGACAGGGAACGCTACGTCGGCATGGACATGGATTCGTTCGACGACCTGTGGGATGAGACCGACGAAGACCAGCAGGGCCAGCTGGAGTTCGACATTGACCAGATCACGGATGCGGTCACCGGCGCAAGGACCCGCGAGGAACTGGCCAACGAGATTGCTTGGCTCGACCGTCTCGTCGCGCAGGCGTCCGAAGTGCGCGCCTCGGGACGGGACACGAAATGGACGCAGCTGTCGGACATCCTGCACGAGAAGGTCTTGAACACGGGCACGTCCGAACTGCCCCACAAGATGATCGTGTTCACTGAGCACAAGGACACGCTCACCTACCTCCAAGGTAGGATCGACACGCTTCTGGGGCGTCCTGAGGCCGTGGAGACGATTCACGGCGGCATGGACCGCGCGGAACGCAAACGTGTGCAGGAACGGTTCGTGAACAATCCGGCCACGCGCATCCTGGTCGCGACCGATGCGGCCGGCGAGGGCCTGAACCTGCAACGCGCCGATCTGATGGTCAACTACGACCTGCCATGGAACCCTAACCGCATCGAGCAACGTTTCGGACGCATTCACCGCATCGGACAGAAACGCGTGTGCTGGCTGTGGAACTTGGTCGCGAAGGACACTCGCGAGGGCGAGGTGTACGGCAAATTGCTCACGAAGATCGAGACGATGGACAAGGCGTACAGCGGCCGTTTGTTCAACGTGCTCGGCGACGGCGGAGCGTTTAACGGCAAGTCTCTCAAGGACCTTATGATCGAAGCGATCCGGTACGGCGACAGGCCGGATATACAGGCCAGACTCGACCAGATCATCGACCAAAGCGTCAGCCAGGGACTGCAGGACCTGGTCAACGACCGTTCCGCGCATCCGGAACGCTACTCCAGACTCGACGTGGACGAGGTACGCAGGCTTATGGAGAAGACCCGGGAACGCAAGCTCCAGCCAGGGTATATTTCAGCCTTCTTCCTTGAGGCGTTTCGGAAACTGGGCGGCACCGTGCGCAGACGTGAGAGGAACCGTTGGCAGATCATGCATGTTCCGGTCGCCATCCGCGCGAAGGCCGACATGCTGGATCGCCGCCATGGCGTAGCCGACGCTTACGAGCGCATCACGTTCGACCCATCGGCGGAGCATGTGGGCGGCAGGCCCGACGCGCTGCTCGTCGCGCCGGGAGTCCCGCTGCTTGACGCAGTCGACGAGATCATCATCGAACGGTACGGCAATGGTCTGGACCATGGAGCTGTGTTCGTGGACCGCACCGACAGCCAGCCGGAGGAACCGGTGCTCATGGCGGCCGCCAAACAAACGATAACGGATTCCATGGAAAGACCTGTTTCGCGGCATTTCGACTATTTGCAGATCGACGAACATGACGGACTCGCGCTTTCGCCAGCTCCGCCGTACCTCGACTACGACGCTCCCCGCCAAGACGAAAAGGAAGCCATTGACGGATTGCTCCGTCTCCCATGGATCCGTACCGACCATGACGACAGCATGCGAGCTTATGTGTATTCGCATGGCACGAAACCTCGCTTGTCCGAGCTCCAGGCCAGTAAGGACGCGGAGAGGAGGCATGTGCTCAAACAAGTGCATGACAGGCTGAACGCGGAAATCGAATACTGGTACCAGCAGTACAACCGGTGCGTGGAGGACGAACGCCATGGCAAACGCGGCCGGAATATGAACTCGTCGATTGCGTTCAAACGCGCCCACGAGTACGAGCAGAGGCTTGAACTGCGTGAGAATGAACTGTCCTCGTCGGTGCGTCTGCACGCAAAACCGGCCATGGTGCGCGGCATGGCGCTGATAATCCCGTCACGTATGCTGCCGCAACCTGTCACGCCGCCGGAATCCAGGCCGTTCGCCAGGAACACGACCGGGGTGGACCGCAGGGCCGTCGACCTGACGATGGAGATGGAACGCAGACTCGGCCGCATGCCGGTGGAGATGCCCCACAACAACAAGGGATACGACATCCGTTCCACGGACCCGCAGGGCAAGGTGTATTTCATCGAAGTCAAAGGCCGTATCGACCTGCCTGAGGCGGACACGTTCACGGTGAGCGCAAATGAGGTCGCGTTCGCCCAATCCCAAGGGAACAGGCATCGTCTCTCGCTCGTGCGTGTGAGTCCATTCGGCAAGGAGCATGACCGCATCCGTTACGTGGAACACGCGTTCGATGCGATCACGCCAGCAGGCTCCACGCGCTCGTTCAACGAACAGCTGGCCGACTATTGGAACCGTGGCGGAAATCCGTTTTGATGAAGAATCCGCGTGTCCTCGTGAAAAATCCGATTGTGAACGACTTGAAAAGGTAGGCTGGTGGCAGAATGACGAGAAAATACCCCAAAGGACAACTTCATGACTGAAAGCGAGCGCAGGAAGAAACTTATCGAGACGGGTATCCCGTTGAAGACAATCAACGAGGAATCGGCGCGTGAGAAGTCGTTGCGTCACGGGTTGCCGTCGACCCTGCACCTGTATTGGGCGAGACGCCCGTTGGCTACCACCCGATCCATTCTGTTCGCCCAGCTTGTAGACGACCCATCCGCCCATCCGGACAGGTTCCCCACCGAAAAGGCCCAGAACACCGAACGCAAGCGTCTCCATCTGATCATGGAACGGTTGGCGAAGTGGGAGAACATCCATGGCATGGACCTGTACAAGGAGGCCAGACAGGCGATTCTCGATTCGAACGACGGCGTCATGCCGGACATATTGGATCCGTTCGCTGGCGGCGGCGCCATCCCCTTGGAGGCGCAGCGTCTCGGATTGAGATCGCACGCGTCCGACCTGAATCCGTTGGCTGTAACGATCAACAAGGCACTGATCGAATTCCCATCCATATTCTTCAACCGGCCGAGCGTCCATCCGACCGAAGGTGCCAAGACAAGCGACAAGACCGGCGGCCTAGCCGACGACATCCGCTACTACGGCAGGATCCTGTGCGACAAGGCATTCGGAAAGGTCGGAAACCTGTACCCGAAGGTTAAGGACGAGGATGGCGTGGAACACACCGTGATCGCATGGATCTGGGCGCGTACCGTTACGAATCCGAACCCCGCGAACCCGGTGCAGGTGCCGTTGGTACGTTCTTGGTGGCTGTCCAAGAAGAAAGGCCACGAAGCGTGGGTCAAACCCACCGTCCAGGATGACGGTACCATCACCTACGAGATCCAACACGACAATAAAGGACCGAAAGGCGAAGACGAGGGAACCGTCAATCGCAAGGGAGCTGTATCCATCGTCGACGGAACTCCCATCGACTTTCCTTATGTCCGCAAGGAAAGTCGAGAAGGACGAATGGGCGCGACACTCATCGGTATTGTCTCCGATTCGCAACATGGCCGCTTGTATTCGTCCCCCAGTAAGGAACAGGAAACGATTGCTTCATGTCCCAAGCCTGAAGACTATCCTGATGGCGATGTCTTTGATTGGCCTGGACGAATCAACGTGTTCCGCTATGGAATGACACATTTCTCCGACTTGTTTACGAATCGTCAGTTGACGGTGCTGACGACTTTGTCGGACACTGTCGCCGAGGTACACGAACAAGTACTGGCGGACGCATTGGCGGCAGGCATGCCGGAAGGCGAACCACTCGACAATGGCGGAAAGGGCGCTCGGGCGTACGCGGACGCAGTCTCCGTGTACCTGGGTCTCGCCGTCAGTCGGCAAACCGACCGCAACTCCAGCATCAACAGCTGGGACTCCAGCCGAGACACAATTCGTAATGTGTTCGCCCGTCAGGCGATTCCGATGGTATGGGATTACGCGGAGGCGAACCCGTTCTCATCCAAATCAGGTAACTTCCTCGGCCAGGTAGAGTGGGTTGCCGAAGCCGTGGAGAACGTGCCTGCATATCCGGAATGCGAGGCGCGTCAGGCCGACGCGGCCACGCGTGACTATTCGAACGTGGTGGTATCCACGGATCCGCCGTACTACGACAACATCGGATACTCGGACCTGTCGGATTATTTCTACGTGTGGCTGCGCCGCATGCTCAAACCGGTCCTGCCGTCCGTGACCGCCACGATGCTCACCCCGAAGACGCAGGAGCTCGTGGCCAACCCATACCGTCATGGCGGCAAAGACGGTGCCGCGCAGTTCTTCGTGGACGGGTTCAACCACGTGTTCGCACACATCCGCGAAACCGCACGCACGGATGTTCCTATGACTGTGTATTACGCATACAAGCAGAAGGACAACAAAACAGGCACTTCGACAGGCTGGTACGCATTGTTGGACGGACTGATCCACAGTGGTTGGGAAATCACCGCCACCTGGCCGGTACGCAGTGAACTGTCCAACCGCATGATTTCCAGCGGCACGAACGCCTTGGCTTCGTCCATCGTGCTGGCGTGCCGTCCGCGCCCCGAGGACGCCCCTGCGACCACGATGCGCGCGTTCAACAGCGTCCTGCGTTCGGAACTGTCCACGGAACTACGCACGCTCATCGCATCCGGCATTGACCCAGTGGATTTGAGTCAGGCCGCGATCGGGCCGGGCATCAGCGTCTACTCGCGTTATTCGCGCATCCGCGAAGCCGACGGCACCGACATGCCCATCCAGCGTGCGTTGGAGGTCATCAACCATGTAATCGACGAGGTCATGGGCGACGCAGACTCCGACTATGATCCCGACACCCGTTTCGCGGTGAAATGGTACCAGTCCTACGGGTGGAGCCAGCAGGACAGCGGCATCGCGGACCAGCTGTCGCGTTCCTGCGGCACGTCTCCGGACGCGTTGGTGCGTTCCAGCGTGTTCGAGGCGGCCGGCGGCAACGCGCGCCTGCTCAGGCCCGGGGAACTGGCCGGCGAATGGAACCCATTGACCGACGTGCGCACCGGCCTGTGGGAGGCCGCAGTGCGCATGGCTGGCGTGCTGGACGCGAAGGGCGTGGACGCGGTGACTCCGATGATGGCGCATGTCGGACAACGCATGCCGTTGGATCAAGTCCGCAGCCTCGTCTTCCGCATGTACCACGAGGCGGAAAAACGCAAGGACACCGAGGAAGCCATCCGATTCAACAATCTGGCGTCCATGTGGGACGACCTGTACTCGGATGCCGTGAGGCGTATGCGCGACGCGGGCGAGAACGTCCAAGGCACGTTGGAAGTCTGACAAGGAGGAAAAGCGATGGCGATGAACAACAGGGACCGTATCGGCAAGGCGCTCGACCTGCTTGCCGAGGGACTCATGGACCCGGTCGACGAAATCATGACGAAAACGTTCCAGACCAAGGATTGGAACAGGACCTGGTCAGAGAGGGAAGCGGAGAAGCACGGGTCCAAACCATTGGATATGACCAAGGGCGACGTGCAGACCCAATTGCGCGCCATCACCGAATTCGGACGTGAGTTCAACGGCATACTGCCTCGCTCCCAGCAGGCGTACGCCTCTGAACTGCGTGAAGTGCGCGCGAAGTGGGCGCACATGGAACCGTTCACATCGGATGAGACGATTCGCGCGTTGAGCACCATAGAACTCCTGCTCGCCGCGATGGATGCACCGGATTCGGCCTCTGACGTGCGCAGGATCCGCGACACCCTGCAGCGCACCGTATACGAGGACCACACTCGTAAGATCAGCAAGAACAAAACCCTCATGGTCGCGGCAGGCCAGGGCATGAAGCCGTGGCGCGAGGTCATCCGACCTCATGATGACGTGGCTTCCGGAAGATTCACCGCGTCCGAGTTCGCAGCCGACCTGTACCAAGTGGCGGTCGACAGAAGCATATGCGAGCCAGGTAACGCGTACGGCGATCCAGTCGAGTTCTTCAGCCGCACCTATCTGACCGAAGGATTGAAGGATCTGTTGTCCCGCGCGGTCAAAAGACTCGAAGGCGACGGCAGTGGCTCACCCGTGGTGAACCTGCAGACCAATTTCGGTGGTGGTAAGACCCACAGCCTGCTCGCCCTGTACCACCTGTTCGGGGACACCCCGGTAGGCGCATTGTCCTCCGATGTCCAGGACCTCGTGTCCAGACTGGGGGTCGAATGGACTCCAGGCAACATCCGCAGGGTCGCGCTCGTAGGCACCAAACTGAACGCCGGCAAGCCCGACGTGAAATACGACGGCACTGAGGTGCGCACCATCTGGGGCGAACTCGCCTGGCAGCTCGGCGGCCGAGAAGCGTACGACATGATCGCCGAGAATGACAGGAACGGCACGAATCCCGGCCATCTGCTCGATGACATCCTTGCCAAGTATGGCCCATGCCTGATCCTGATCGACGAATGGGTCGCCTACGCGAAACAGCTCGTCGGGCACGACGACCTACCCGCGGGACCGTTCGACAACCAATTCGTGTTCGCACAGTCCCTCACTGAGGCAGTCAAAGCATCAGGGCATTGCATGCTCGTCATGTCCATTCCCGCATCGGATACCGGCCAGGGCAGTGACATCGAAGTCGGCGGAGAGAACGGACAGCAGGCACTGCGCGAGTTGCAGAACGTTGTGCGCAGGACCGCGGACCAGTGGCGGCCATCCACGAGGGACGAATCGTTTGAAATCGTGCGCAAGCGTCTGTTCGAGGAGCCTGACGCCGAGGCCCAGGAACAGATCGCGCTGACAGCACGTCGCTTCGTGGACATGTACCGGGCGAATCCGAAATCGTATCCGTCCGACGTGTCCGGTATGGATTACGAGAAGCGCATACGTGCGTCCTACCCGTTGCATCCGGAACTATTGGATCTGCTGTATGAGGACTGGTCGAGCCTGGAGACCTTCCAACGCACGCGTGGCGTGCTGACGCTCGTGTCGAACATCATCCACGAACTGTGGACGTCGGACGACACCAGTCCGTTGATTCTGCCGGGCAACGTGCCGTTGGACTCCGATTCGGTCAACTCGAACCTCACCCAATACCTGCACGACCCGTGGAAGCCAATCATCGACACGGACGTCGCCGGCCCGAATTCCACGCCGGCCAGCATCGACGCAGAACGACCGGCATTGGGGCAACGTCATCTGACGCAGCGCATCGCGCGCACCATATTCATGGGATCCGCGCCCCGCGCCAACGCACAGAACCCGTACGTCGGCGAACAGAACATCCGTCTCGGCACGGAAATGCCAGGCGATGCGGACGGCAATCTCGGCAACGCGCTGAGTCTGCTGGAGCAGAACTCCACGTACTTCTTCAACGAGGGCGCACGCTACCGATATAGCCTGCAACCGTCCATCACGAAGACCGCGCGCGACTACGCGGAACGGCTCCGTGAGGATCCGGAAACCGTGTACAACGAGATCACACGTAGACTCAGATCCGAAGGGGCCGGCGGCAGGCGCGGCAAGTTCCGCCGCGTGTGCGTCGCGCCGGGCGGTTCCGACGGCATCCCCGACGTGGACGAGGTCACACTGGTCATCATGCATCCCCGTTGGTCCCTCAACAAGAACGGCATGCAGGACCAAGGCACCTCCGAAACGGCGCGGTGGATCCGCGACGTCATCGAACGCCGTGGATCGGCGCAGCGCGCAAACCGCAACATGGTTGTGTTCCTCGTGGCGGACAAGGACACCCTCGAACTCGCCGAGGACTCCACGCGCCTGTATCTAGGCTGGAAGCAGGTGGTGGACAGGGAGAAACAGCTGAACCTCACGCATCAGCAGCTCGACCAGGCGAACGACAGGAAAGAGGAGCTCGACAGGACCCTGAATGACAGGATCCGCAACGCATACCAATGGTGTGTGTATCCGCAGCAAGACAATCCAGCCGGAGCCTACACGCTCGACTCGTCGCGCGTACCGGACAGCGGCACCGGTTCCATGGCGGAACGCACAGGAAATCTCCTGGCACGGAACGACATGCTCATCGAAGGCTATTCAGGCGACAACATCGGATACGAGATCATCTCTAACGTCCGTTCCGCGTTCCATGACGGCGTGCTGGCCGCAGGGGAGCTGTGGGACTTCATCACGCGTTTCCCGTACATGCCACGCCTCGCTGACCGCGAGGTGCTCGACCATGCCATCGAGGACGTGCCGAACCACCCGATGGAACCATCCATGAGGTTCGCGCTGGCCTCCGGACGCGACCCTGAAACGGGGGACTTCCACAACCTCATCATCCCGGGTGTCACCCCGCAATCCATGACCATCCAAGCCACGAACTCCACGCTTCTGGTGGAATGGGATGTGGCGGTTGCCGCGCACGAGCAGGAACTCCAACGGGAGGCCGCGGCGTACGTTTCCGTCGTCGACCATGTCGCAGCGGATCTCGTATCTCCTGGTGGACATGGGGATTCGGCCGACACGAAGCACACGCCGGATTCTTCGGCTGTCAGCGCTCCGGCAGCGGCTGAGCCCTTGAAGGTCCGGAAGAAGCGGTACTACGCGTCGGTAGAACTCGATCCGGAAAGCCTCAACCGGCAGCTCGCGCAATTGAACGAGGCGATCCTCGACCAGCTGCGCATGGGTCGCGCGCACATTTCCATCAACTTGGACATCCAAGCCGAGAACGCCGATGGCTTCGACGACAACATCATGAACGTCATCGGCGAGAACGCAAGAAGTCTTAGGAACGTGAAGGAATCCGAGTTCGAGGAGGAGTAACCATGCACAAGGGCGCGGATCTGTTCTACAAATGCCGTTTCCAGACGGCCCCTGCGGAATCGTTGGAGGACCCGCTGTGGACATTGGTGTTGCAAGGTCCGCGCCTGGATATGCAGAAAACACAGGAGCATCAGCAAGAACATTCGTGATTGGACAAGCGAGGTCAGTATGCCGTCGATTCTCAGAGCCTGAATGCCATTGTCCTCTCCAACGCACTGATCTGCTATCCGGCCGATAACGAGGCGGCTGGCAGAATAACCGAGTCAAAACCCGTCAATACCAAACTTGCCGGCGACGGCATCAACGTCTTCTTCCCGCCCGAAAAAAGACCATGCAAGGATTTGCCAACGCGTGTTCCGACATAGAGGATGGTGAATCGTCGTCATCCTCGTCCGGATACACGGTTCCCGAGTACAAGGGCATGCCGGACCTAAGGACCAGACCCGTGTCATCTCGAATCTTGTCACAGTCGGTGAGCCATGGGATGAAGCTTTTGCCAGGCTACGGCCGGCAGGGTTGAACAAGGATTGCGACTACATACTTGTTGGCGGCGTGGGAGATTACAGCGAATATTACGAGAAACGCCCTTCAGACGGCAGACTCAGATGGATGAGCTGAGATTCGCTTTGCCGTCATTATGGGCGTCGGCATCCCATTCCGCTATAAAGCGAATCTGGGTTGGGTTGATTCGTCATACGGAATGGGTTACAATAAAGTCGCTAATTCTCAGTAAGGACAGACTCGATAGCTGTCTTGAATGCTAAGCAGTTTTCTGCAGGGGCGGTTTCCGCCCCGTTTTTATTTT
>ERZ894229.1324-NODE-1324-length-10931-cov-5.4395_pt1 | contig 10931 bp, 5 predicted proteins | sample MGYA00380295_ERZ894229 | MGnify/ENA primary metagenome ERZ894229 (study PRJEB32331, sample SAMN06328479) | human gut metagenome | biome: human gut microbiome; feature: stool | host: Homo sapiens | collected 2014-09-17 ... | reverse complement strand
GTTTTAAGAATGTCATTTGTTTAAGGAGTTATCTTATGAGAAAAGCTTTAATTGCAACTGTTTTAATTGGTACTTTAGGTGGCGGTGTATTTTTTAGTGGATGTGGAAGTAATCCAATGTCCAGTGCAGTATCTTCCGTAACTGAGTCAGCAGACTCAAAGAGTGCATCTTTGGCTCCTTATATTAAAGCAGTAAGCTGGTTTAATAATTGGTCTTTTACCTTTAATTATGCGACTGCTCCTGATTTAGCAGATATGAGAGCCGGTAAGCATCCATCTAATTTAAACCTTCCCAGTTATGACAGACTTCAGGAGGAGTTAAAAGAGGCTACAGGGGGAGGTTCCAGCTCTTTTGATAGTGTAGATAGTTCCACGAAAGAAGTTCTTGATATATTAGAAAAATTGGTACCTTTATCAGAAAAGATGCAAGCATATTATTCTTCTGCACAATATAAAGTGGATGGATATGCAGAATGGGATAAGTATGTACAAGAATATTTGCCGTTATATGACAAGTTTGATGCTGCATATGGAAAATTAGATCAAGCGACATCACAGGCAAGTTATCAGATTTCTGAAGAAAAAATACAGGCAGCTAAGGCTGCGGGACATGAAAATGAAGCTACTTTTAGAGAAATGTATTTAGTTGCTTCTGAAATTGTAGAAACTTTTGATAGAGGCGATAATGCTACTGTACAATCCAATTTGCAAAAACTTCAAACATTAAATAACAACTTTAATCCTAAGACAGATAATGATAATAGTGGAGATGTTAAATCATTTAAAGAAAGCATGAATAGCTTTATTGGTAATGTGCGCACTTATTTAAGTGGTGACAGAAAAGATTCAGAAGATATCATCAGAACTTATAATCGTATGATTGATGAAATGAATGATGTAAATCCTAATACTTTAGATTAATTTAATGAGATATCAAAAAGATTAATTACAAAGAAGAACTTTTTTATATAGATTAAAATAACTGCATATGGAAGCACCAAAGAATAAATTTGTCACTAATATTTGACAATTTACACTTATTATAGTAAAATTTTAATTTGCCACGATTCGTTTTAAAATATTATTATATAAGTGTGTATATAAGTGCGTGGAAAACGTTGCAAGGTTAGGAATGACCTTGCCTTTTTCCTATTGAGTGCGGATTGTGTATCGGTAAATTCGGGATAAAAAGAGTCGGATTTCCACTTTATTCCGATTAGGATTTAATGAAAGGGTGAGGCGTGGAATGTTCAGACCTGAACAAGCGGGTACGAGAAAAAGATATACCTATGCTAGAGCACAAGAAGTTTTGAAAATGCCGCATTTGCTCGACCTTCAAACTAAGTCATACGAATGGTTTCAGAAGGAAGGCTTAAAGGATGTTTTCAAAGATATTTCTCCAATCGAAGATGGTGCAAAGAAATGGTCTCTCTATTTAGGAGATTATTACTTCGGAGAAAAAAAGTATAGCATTGAAGAATGTAAGGCAAGAGATGCCACATACTCTGCCCCACTCCAAGTAATGGTTAGATTGGTTAATAAAGAAACCGGTGCTATTAAAGAACATGAATTGTTCATGGGTGATTTCCCTATTATGACAGATACCGGAACCTTTGTTATTAATGGTGCGGAACGTGTCATCGTATCACAACTTGTACGTTCTCCTGGCGTATATTTCAAACGTGAGCAGGATACTTACGGCAAGATGATTTACTCTGGGCAAATTATACCTAACCGTGGAGCTTGGATTGAATTAGAATCTGATACCAACGGAACGTTATCTGTTCGAATTGATCGTAATCGTAAAATGCCTGCCACAGTACTTGTGCGCGCATTAGGATTTTCGAGCAATGAAGAGATTTTAGAGCTTTTTTCTCATGATGTTCATATTGAAAAAACATTAGAAAAAGATCCGTCTCGTAGCACTGAAGAAGCACTTATTGAAATTTATAAAAAACTTCGTCCAGGTGAACCGGCTACTGTAGAAAGCGGTACTACTTTGCTTAATAATTTCTTCTATGATCCACATAGATATGATTTAGCTAAGGTAGGTCGTTACAAAGTAAACAAAAAACTTGGGTGGAAGAGTCGTCTTGAAGGACGTACCATTGAAAATCCGATTGTTAATACTGAAACCGGAGAAATCATTATTGAAGGAAATTCTGTTATCGATAATGAAGCCATTACTAAGATTGAAGAAAGTGGTGTATTTGCAGGTGAAGGTCCTGTCGTTGTTACGGTTTTAAAAGATGACGGAACACCTGTAAAAATTATTTGCAATAATAGTAATTTGGATGATAGTTTCCGTACTCTAACAAGAGAAGATATTATAGCTTTTATTGATTATAGCCTTACTATGATGCAGGGATTTGGTGAAGCAGATGATATCGACCACTTGGGAAATCGTCGTGTTCGTACAGTAGGTGAATTATTACAGAACCAATTTAGAATTGGCTTGTCTCGTATTGAACGTGTTGTCCGTGAACGAATGACTACACAGGATCAAGATAAAATGACCCCACAGGCACTTATTAATATTCGTCCTGTTGTGGCCGCTATTAAAGAGTTCTTCGGTTCTTCCCAGCTGTCACAGTTTATGGATCAGACCAATCCGTTAGCGGAATTAACGCATAAGCGTCGTTTGTCTGCTTTAGGACCCGGCGGTTTATCTCGTGAACGTGCAGGATTTGAAGTTCGAGATGTACATTATTCCCATTACGGACGTATGTGCCCGGTAGAAACACCGGAAGGACCTAACATCGGATTGATTTCTTCCTTATCCAATTATGGGATTATAAATAAATATGGTTTAATTGAAACTCCATATCGTATTGTTGATCATAAAGATAATCATGTAACTAATGATTGTCGTTATGTTACTGCCGATGTAGAGGAAAATAAGACTATTGCACAGGCATCTGAACCTCTTGATGAAAAGGGAAGATTTGTTCACTCTAATGTAGCAAGTCGACGTGGACCTGATGTATTGGAAGCTTCACCGTCTGAAGTAACTTTGATGGACGTATCCCCGAAGCAGGTGGTGTCTATCGGTACATCCTTGATTCCTTTTTTGGAACATGATGATACAAACCGTGCTTTGATGGGTGCAAACATGCAGCGTCAGGCAGTGCCTTTGCTGCGTCCGGAAGCGCCTCTCGTCGGTACAGGTATGGAATTTGTAGCAGCACAGGATTCCGGTGTATGTATTTTAGCTAAGCGTGCAGGTACAGTAACCCATGTGACCGGTCGTCAAATTACTGTTAAAGCGGATAATGGAGAAGTCGATGTATATCCGTTGATTAAGTTTATGCGTTCTAACCAGAGTACTTGTGTTAATCAAAGACCTATTGTGTACAGAGGAGATCGTGTAGAAGCGGGACAGACTTTAGCGGACGGTATGTCAGCGGATGGCGGTGAATTGGCATTAGGACACAATGTGTTGGTTGCTTTCGTGTCTTGGGAAGGATATAACCACGAAGACGCGGTTCTCATTTCAGAACGTCTTTGCAAGGACGACTTATACACCTCTATTCATATAGAAGAGTATGAATGTGATGCTCGTGACACTAAACTGGGTGACGAAGAGATTACTCGAGAATTACCTTCTGTGAGTGAAGATGCTATCAAGAATTTGGATGAAGACGGTATTATTTCTATCGGTGCAGATGTTCGTCCGGGAGATATTTTGGTAGGCAAGGTTACTCCGAAGGGAGAAACTGAATTAACTCCGGAAGAAAGATTACTCCGGGCTATTTTCGGCGATAAAGAAAGAGAAGTTAGAGATACTTCTCTGCGCGTACCACATGGTGAATTTGGTAAAGTTGTAGATGTTAAGGTGTTTACTCGTGAAAACGGGGATGAAATGGCACCTGGCGTAAATAAATTAGTTCGTGTGTATATTGCACAAAAACGTAAGATTCGTGAAGGCGATAAGATGGCAGGACGTCACGGTAACAAGTGTGTATGTTCCAGAATTCTTCCGGTAGAAGATATGCCATTTACACCGGACGGAAGACCTGTTGATTTAGTATTGAATCCATTAGGCGTTCCTTCTCGAATGAATATCGGGCAGATTTTGGAAATTCATTTGTCTTGGGCATGTCATATGCTTGGGGAAAGAATTGAAGAGGCAAAACATAATCCTGCCTTGGCAAAAGAGTTAGAAGCTATGCTTCGTGCAGATGGTTATGATTTTGATAAGTATGGAATGCCGGAACCGGATCAAGCCGGTATTCATATAGCAACACCGGTATTTGATGGTTGCCGTGATGATGAATTGTCTGCAACTCTTCGTCTTGCGGGACTTCCTGAAGATGCTAAAACCGATTTATATGATGGGCGTACCGGTGAAAAATTAGACGGACGAGTAACCATTGGCTGGAAGTATATGCTCAAGTTGCATCACTTAGTTGATGATAAGATTCATGCACGTTCTACAGGACCATATTCCTTGGTTACACAACAACCATTGGGCGGTAAGGCGCAGTTTGGTGGACAACGTTTCGGCGAAATGGAAGTTTGGGCACTGGAGGCGTATGGTGCTGCATATACTTTACAAGAAATGCTTACTATCAAATCTGATGATGTAGTAGGTCGTGTAAGGGCTTATGAAAAGATTGTTAAGGGAGAAAATATTCCGAGTCCGGGTGTACCGGAATCTTTCAAGGTGTTAATGAAAGAACTTCAATCCATTGGGTTAGATGTACGTATCTTAAATGAAAATGGAGAAGAAGTCGTGATGAAAGAATTGGATGAAGAAGAAATCGAATCTAATTTTATCGACCATCATTATCACAAAGAAAATAAAGAAAACAAAGAAGATATTAAGCAACTCATAGAAGGTGACGCTGCTGTGACAGAATCTCGTAAAGCCTTAGAATTCGGTATAGCAGGTACTGTGCAAGCGGTAACTAATGATGTAGCATCTTTTACTGAAACTGCAGAGGCGGAAGCATATGCTGTTGATGGGGATGCAGATACTTCTGTACTAATTACTGATGAACATGGCCAATTAAATGACCATGGTGAAGAATAAGCATTTCCGGAAAGGAGCGGTATCAATTGTTAGATGTAAATGAATTTGATTCCATGAAAATCGGCATCGCCTCCCCGGAGAAGATTCTGGAATGGTCTCATGGTGAAGTAACTAAGCCGGAAACTATTAATTACAGAACACTCAAAGCGGAGACGGATGGTCTGTTTTGTGAAAAGATTTTTGGACCGACTAAAGACTGGGAATGTAAGTGCGGTAAATATAAAAAAATGCGTTACAGAGGCACCGTTTGCGATAAATGCGGTGTAGAAGTAACCAGCTCTAAAGTGCGTCGTGAACGTATGGGACATATTGAATTGGCATGTCCTGTTTCTCACATTTGGTATTTTAAGGGAACTCCGTCTCGTATCGGGTTGATTCTCGATATTTCTCCACGTCAGTTGGAACGAGTATTGTATTTTGCTGCATATATTGTTCTTGATCCGGGTCAGACCAATTTGGTTACTCAGCAAGTTATGAGTGAGCAAGAATATCAACAGGCTATTCAAGAATATGGAGTAGGCTCTTTCAAAGCGGAAATGGGTGCGGAAGCAATTAAAAAATTACTTCAAAACCTTGATCTTGAAAAGATGGAAACAGCTTTAAAAGAAGATATAGCAACCGGTAGCGGTCAGCGTAAAATTCGTAGCATTCGTCGTTTAGAAGAAGTAGAGGCATTCTTACATTCGGGTAATAAACCGGAATGGATGATTCTTTCCGTTCTTCCTGTTATTCCACCGGAACTTCGTCCGATGGTGCAATTGGACGGTGGACGTTTTGCGACCAGTGATTTGAATGACTTGTACCGTCGAGTTATTAATAGAAATAACCGTCTTAAGAGATTACTTGAATTAGGTGCTCCGGAAATTATCGTAAGAAATGAAAAGCGTATGCTTCAAGAAGCGGTAGACGCTGTCATTGATAATGGGCGTCGTGGGCGTGCCGTATCAGGACCGCGCAACCGTGCATTGAAGTCTTTGTCCGATATGCTTAAGGGGAAACAAGGACGTTTCCGCCAAAACTTATTAGGTAAGCGTGTTGATTACTCCGGTCGTTCTGTAATCGTAGTTGGACCGGAACTTAAGATGTATCAATGCGGTTTGCCGAAAGAAATGGCAATCGAATTGTTCAAACCGTTCATTATGCATGAACTGATTGCACGTGGATTGGCATCTAATTTAAAGGTGGCACGTAAGAAAGTAGATAAATTAGTTCCTGAAGTGTGGGATGTATTGGGGGATGTTATTAAAGAACATCCGGTACTTTTAAATCGTGCACCTACATTGCATAGATTAGGTATTCAAGCGTTTGAACCGGTTCTTTGGGATGGTCGTGCTATTAAATTACATCCGTTGGTTTGTCCGGGGTATAATGCAGACTTTGACGGTGACCAGATGGCATGTCATTTGCCACTTTCTGTAGAAGCACAAGCTGAAGCAAGAACTTTAATGCTTTCTATTAACAATATTTTATCCACTAAAGATGGAAAGCCGGTAGCTATTCCTTCTCAGGATATGATTTTAGGTGCATACTACCTTACTATTGTTGAAAAGAGCAAAGAAGAAGAAGATGCGATGGATACATCTAAGCTTCATTGCTTTACCAGTTATGATGAAGTAATGCTTGCTTATAATCTTAAGAGAGTCAAAATTCACGATTTCTTGAAAGTGTATATACCGGGACGTGGATATGTTGTATCTACACCGGGGCGTTTGATTTTTAATTTCGCTATTGCAGAACCTATGCGTTTCTTCTATAAACGTCCTGATGGGCAAGAAGCATTGGGAATTACTATCGGCAAGAAGCAGATGGGTAAGTTAGTCAATGATTGCTTTAAGAAATTAGGATTTAAAGCAACGGGTGACTTATTGGATAGCATTAAGACGCTGGGATTCCATTATGCACTTATTTCCGGTATTTCTATCGGTATTAATGACGTAGCTGTACCGCCGGAAAAAGATAAGATTTTGCAAGAGTCTGATAAGAAAGTAGCTAAAGTAAGAGAATACTTCCGTCGCGGTCTTATTACAAACTCAGAACGTTATAGATTAGTAGTTGATATTTGGTCCAAGGCTACGAATAGAGTTGGCGAAGCTATGAAACATAGCATGAAGAAATTCAATCCGCTTACTATGATGGCACAGTCCGGTGCCCGTGGTAATGATAATCAGATTCGTCAGTTGGCAGGTATGCGTGGTTTGATTGCGGATACTTCCGGTAAGACTGTAGAGTTGCCGGTTAAAGCAAACTTCCGAGAAGGGTTAACCGTATTAGATTACTTTACATCTTCTCACGGTGCTCGTAAGGGGCTTGCCGATACGGCACTTCGTACTGCGGATTCCGGTTATTTAACCAGACGTCTTGTTGACGTATCCCAGGATGTTATTATTCGTGAAGATGACTGTGATGTAAAAGTTTTAGACTTTGAAAGAGAAAAAGCCATCATTGCGGCAAGCGAATCTGTTAAGAAAACTATTATGGAATTGAAACCGGCCTTAATCGGTGCCATTCTTGAACAGGATATAATCGATACTCGTTCCGGTGATATTCTACTTGTGAGAGGGAAGACTCTTGACGCATCAGATATTACCGTGATGAATCGTCACTTAGTAACTTCTGTTACGGTTGTTCCACCTATGGATATAGAGACTTTAGAACCACAGGAACCGGTTACTTATGATTTAGGACAGAAGGAAGGCTATGAAGAATATAAGAATGTTATAAGCCATCGTATGCATGCACATTTTGTCGGAAAGACATTTGAAAATGATGTGGTAACACTTGATGGAGATATTCTTTATAGCAAGGGAACTGTAATTACTGATGAAATTGCAGATACTGTTATCAATAGTAATGTTCCGTTTATTCATGTTCGCATGGATGAATCGGAAGGTGTAGAGTTAAGCAAGATTGTAGAATCAGGCGGACTTATAGAATCCTTAGCAGATCGTATTAGCGGACGTTGTCCGGTAGAAGATATTCTTCATCCGGAAACAGGTGAAGTGATCGCTAAGAAGAATGAAGAGATTTCTGATGATCAAGCAGAAGAAATTGAAAAATTCTATGATAAGGTTAAAGTTCGTTCTATTCTTACCTGTCATTCTGCACATGGTGTTTGTGCTAAGTGTTATGGACGTAATTTGGCAACCGGACGTAAGGTGGAAATTGGTGAAGCAGTTGGTATTATTGCGGCACAATCTATCGGTGAACCGGGTACACAGCTTACTATGCGTACATTCCATACGGGTGGTGTAGCATCTTCTGAAGATATTACACAGGGGTTGCCACGTGTTGAAGAATTATTTGAAGCTCGTAGACCGAAAGGGAATGCTATAATTTCTGATATTGCAGGTACGGTATCCATTGAAGAGTCTGAAGAAAATAAGGGTGTATTCGTTATTACAGTTACTAATGAGGAAACTTCTGAGTCTTATAAGATTCCGTTTGGTAAACGTATTTCTGTAGTAGAAGGGCAAGTTATCGAAGCAGGTGCCCGACTTATCGAAGGTAATATTAATCCTCATGATATTCTTCGCGTACGTGGTGTACAGGCTACTCAGGGATATATTGTTAAAGAAGTACAGAAAGTATATCGTTCACAGGGCGTTGAAATCAATGATAAACATATTGAAATCATTGTGCATCAGATGCTTCGAAAGATTAAGATTAAAGATCCCGGAGATTCTCATTGGCTTCAAGGCGAAACGGTGGATATTGTCGCATTCCGTGCAGAAAATAGCCGCTTGAAAGAAGAAGGGAAGAGTGTAGCTGTAGGAGAAAATCTTTTACTGGGGACAACCAAAGCAGCCTTAGCAACAGACTCGTTCTTGTCAGCAGCTTCTTTCCAGGAGACTACTAGAGTTCTTACTGATGCAGCGATTAAGGGGAAGGTAGATCCTTTAATCGGGCTCAAAGAAAATGTTATTATAGGAAAATTAATTCCGGCAGGAACAGGTATTTCTCGTTACAGAAAAATGAATGTTGTTCATTCGGCAGAAGAGAATCACTTTGTAGATGTTGAATAATTTTTAATATAAAAAGTCACGAAATATAAAAGTTTCGTGACTTTTTTGTGTGAGCATGTAGTAGTTATTTATATTTTTTATTAATATATAAAAAATATTTTTAAACAAAAAGACCTATTTTTTTGACAAAAAGAGTTTGGAAGAGTATGATTTGTTTAACAATAAGAAATTTCCCTATATCTTGTTGTTAAAGAACATAGAAAATATAGTAGAGGAAACCAGGACACTCATTTATGTTTTCTATAATTCTTAATTTTTAGATAGGGAGTTGTAGAAAAGGAGACAAGAACATGAAAAAGATTCTTGCAATCGCTGCTGTAGCAGCTTTGACCGCAGGCGTATCCGCATACGCAGCAAATCCATTCTCTGATGTATCCACAAGCGATTGGGCATATCAGGCAGTAAGTGAATTATCCGACCAGGGAATCGTAGAAGGTTATCCGGACGGAACATTCAAGGGAGAAAGAAATATTACCCGTTATGAATTGGCACAGATCATTGCTAGACTTATGGCAAATGAAGATCAGTACAATGCAGAACAGAGAGCTATGATTGATCAGCTCGCAAGCGAATATGCTGATGAACTTAACAACCTCGGTGTACGTGTAGGTAACCTCGAATCCAAGGTAGGCAACATTTCCTGGTCCGGCGATGCATACATGAAATGGGCTCAGGGTTATGATGCACAGGATGCTAATAACACTGTTGACAGCTACAAAGGTCGTCTCAGAATCAATGCGCATGCACAGGTTAACGACAGCACTTATGTAGAAGGATTGCTCCGTGGCGACATGAACTTCAAGGATGACAAGAACAGTGATGTTGTTATGCAGAGACTCTATGTACACCATGACATTGGTAACAGAGTAGGAGTAAACCTTGGTAAGTATGCACAGTTCTTCGGTCAGACCGGTATGTTCTATGATGGAGAAATCAAGGGTGTTGAAGCAACTTTTGATGCAGGTATGGCTGATGTAACTGTTGGTTATGGTCGTTTGGTAGATGCAGATGCTCTTGCACCTAACACCAATGCTGACTATACCTATGCTAAGGTTGAAGGTAATGTATTCATGGATCGTGTTGGATACAATGTTGACTTCATCAAGGGTCACTCCAACAACAAGAACAAGATTTGGGGCGCAGGTTTAACTGTTGGCGTAACCGATGCAATCGATGTATTCGGTGACTACTACAAGAATGTTGGTCTTGACAAAGATCCGGTAGCATGGACTGCAGGTATCGGTTTTGGGCGTCAGGATGATATGCGTGTAGGCTCTTTCCGTGTAAGTGCTTCCTATATCAATGCTGAAGAGGGTGCTCTTCTCGGCGGCTACACCTATGATGTATCTGCACTCGATGCTCTTGCAAATGGTGCATCTCAGGTTAAGTTCTGGGCAGCACAGGCTGACGTAACCATTGCTAAGAATGTAAGACTCCACGGTGAATACGACTTCAACGTGAAGGCTAAAGATACTCAGGTTGACTTCGACAACTTGGCAACTGTATCTTTAAACTATGTATTCTAATAGAATAGTTTAATAAAAAAGGAATCCTTCGGGATTCCTTTTTTTACTGCCTATTATGTGAATAGAAAAAAGTGTAAGGTTTTATTAGCTGTTTTAGATATAAATAACCAAATAATAATTAATGATAATTATTATAAAAATAATACAATTGACAAGCGTAAAAGGAAAAGATAAACTATCGATAACGATAGGGAAATTCTCCACTTTTATCGTATTAAGAATGTTAAAAATAACTGAGGAAACTAGGATACTCTTTATGTTTTATATTTCTTAACTTTTATGGAGAAAGTAAACAAAAGGAGACAAGAACATGAAAAAGATTCTTGCAATCGCTGCTGTAGCAGCTTTG
>ERZ894229.1311-NODE-1311-length-11062-cov-11.7365_pt1 | contig 11062 bp, 8 predicted proteins | sample MGYA00380295_ERZ894229 | MGnify/ENA primary metagenome ERZ894229 (study PRJEB32331, sample SAMN06328479) | human gut metagenome | biome: human gut microbiome; feature: stool | host: Homo sapiens | collected 2014-09-17 ... | reverse complement strand
CTGCTGTGGAGAACCTGGAGAAACGGCGCATAAAAATTATTGGAAAAACCGGCAGCGGTAAATGCGGTTTCCTTGTCCAAGGTCAGGGCAAGAAAAGGAAGCGCGTTCTCCACAATGGCCAGAAAGCGGCTGTCAGTCAGTTCGATCTTTTTATCGATGCAGAGGTAATAGCTGTAGTTGGGAAGCGGAAGTGCCTTACATACAACCGTTTCTCCGGAAACGGAAAATTCGGCGGTATCGGATTCCGGCTCGCAGGCAGGGGACAGCAGGGAAATCTGCAGGGGAGGAATCTCTCCGAACGCGTGATCAGACGCGGCGAAGGTGTTCCTGTGACTCGAAAAGGCCAGTCTGGCGGCTGCCGGATGAAAGCCGGCGTCGGTCAGAATGAACGTAAATCCCGAGACACCTGCGAGATAGTCCAGAAGGTCAGACAGGCTGCAGTTGGAATAATATAAGTTGGAAACCCGGATCAGTTCGTTATAGACAGGTTTGTTGTAAGCTTTATCGTTTCCCATGATTTCCCTCCCTGTAAAAGTATATTTAATTATAAACGAAATGAAACAAATTGCAAAGGAATAATAGTAAGATGAAAAAGAAAATATTCGTGGCAGGTATTTATCAGGAGAGCAACTCCTTTTCTCCGCTCATGTCAGAGCAAAAAGATTTTTTGACGTATTTGAAGGGGGAGGAACTGACGTCTCAGACGCCTGGCGTCAAAGAACTGGAGGACGCCGGTTATGAGGTGATTCCCGGACTCTGTGCAAGTGCCTGGCCGGGGGGGATTTTAAAGCTGGAGGACTATCGCAGGATGGTGGGGGAGATCCTGGAGCGGCTTCCGCTGGATGGTTCGCTGAGCGGCATCCTTTTCCCGTCCCATGGGGCGCTGGAGGTGGAGTTTATTGGGAGCGGGGACGCGTTTCTGATCAGCATGCTGCGGGAACGGGTGGGCCCCAGGGTTCCGATCGCCCTGGCGCTGGACCTTCATGCCAATAATACCTATACTCTCGCAAGGCTGTCGAATATCATCTACGGATACCGTACCGCGCCTCACATCGACATTGCGGAGACCAGCATACGGGCCGCAAAGCTTCTGATAATGGCGATCGAGGAAGGTAAAGAGCCCTGGACGGAGTTAGTCCGTCTGCCCTTTATGATGCCGGGAGAAAACATGATGACGGAATCCGGATTCGGAAAAGAAGTGATCTCCATGGTGGCGGATTTAGAGCGCGTTCCGGGTGTCTGGTGTTCCTCGTATTTCGCCGGAATGCCATGGGTGGACTGCGCGCAGGGCGGCTCCTCCATCGTGATCTCGGGAGTGGGGGATAAGCGCCCGGGAGTGAAGGCAGCTGTGGAACTGGGCAGGAGAATCTGGGAACGGAGGGCGGAATTCAAGTTCCAGGGTACGGCCATGGAGCCGCTTAAGGCGCTTCTCACGCTGGACCGGTGCGGCCATTATCCGGCCTTTCTCTCGGATTCGGCGGATAATGTGACGGCTGGTGCGGCGGGGGATAACGCGTATATGCTGGATATGATCCTGAAACAGGGGATTAAAGGTGTTCTCGTCGCCCATTTTATCGACGGCCCCGCTGTGGCGTTCTGCGCCGCAAAGGAGAAGGGGGACCGGTTTGATATAAGCCTGGGCGGCACGATCGATCCGGCGGGAAGCGTGAGAACGGTGCTTACGGACGCCGAGCTGGTGGAGGTATTCCGGCAGGGCGGAAAAGCAACGGCTGCAGTCGTGAAAACAGATGCGGTGACCGTGCTGATCCTGGCCGAACGCGGACCGATCACCTCGGAGGCCGTGCTGAATTCGTACGGACTGAGCGCATATGATTACCGGATTACCGTGGTAAAACAGGGGTATTTGACGCCGGAATTCTATGAGGTGCTGAAAGAGTATATCATGGCTCTGACACCGGGAAACTGCGCCCAGGATCTTACTATGGCGGCGTATAGGAATGTGCGCAGGCCGATGGAACCGCTTGATATCGTGGGGGATGAGAGGCGGATTGCGGAGACGTATGAGACGATTGAGGTATAAATGACAGAGATAATCGGATACGTTTTCTGCCTGAAAAGAAAGACAGGAATGTGTGAGCTGCTGATGAAAGCGGCTATGCATTCCTGTCTTTTTTTGCAGCGTATAAGTTTCTCTACAGTATATCCGGTTCAATCCTCTTAATATAGGTCTCCAGCGAATTGCGGTCGATAAGCGCCGGGATAACGCCCTGCCTCGAAACGCAGAAGCCTGCCGCATAGGTGGCGATCTTGGCAGCCTTCGCAATCGGGAAGCCGGAGGAGAGATAGACAGCCAGTGCTGCGATAAAGGCATCCGCCGCTCCTGTGGTGTCGACCGGCGTAAAATCCGCGGCCGGCAGATATCCTGTAAATTCAGGTGATTTAATGTAGCAGCCGGAATGACCGAGCGTGATAATGACAATCTTTGCGCCCTTCTTTAAAAACGCATCGGCTTTTCCTTCGATATCCGGAACTTCCGGGCACAAAAGTTCGGCTTCTTTTCTGTTTGGGACAAAGATGTCAATGAGTTCCATGAGTGTATCACTGATATGGTTCATGGCGGCCGGCTTTAAGATATTACATACACCGTAGCTGTGAGCCAGTCTGGCGGCGGCCTCGACGGCATCTTCCGGTACTTCAGTCTGGAGAAGGCAGTAGCCTGCGTTTTCAAAGAGTTTATGATAAGGCAGAACATCCCCGGCAGTCAGGTTCTGATTGGCCCCGGTCAGAATCGTGATCATACTTTCTCCGTCATTTTGAACATAGATATATGCTTTTCCTGTTTCAGAGTGAGGATCTCTTCTGACAGCCTGCACATCCACATGATTTTCTTCCATACAGGTGTATACAATCGTGGAATCGTAGTCGTTGCCTACTTTTCCGATGAGAGAGACTTCACTGCCCAGCTTCGATGCCCCTACAGCCTGATTGGCTCCCTTTCCTCCAAGTATGACAGAATGTTTGCCTGTACTGACCGTTCGGCCAGGCTGAGGCAATTCATCCACGTTCAATGTAACATCAATATTGATACTTCCGACAACGACAATTTTTTTTGCATGAGATGAGAAGGGGACATCGAGACTGAATGTGTTTTCTAAAGGATATTCTGTCTGAAAGATATTGGCAGTCAGTTCTTTTTTTTCACATTTTTCTATTAGCCGTTCACAGACAAAAGCCCCAAACTCGTAATAGGGAATTTTGATGCTTGAGATCCCGGGAAAACGCAGGTTTTCCCTTACATCATCCCGCAGACTGACTAAGGACAGATCATACGGAATACGATACTGGATTTTCGCCAGTTGTTCCAGCAAAAACAGAGACGATGCATAATGAGAACTGACAATTCCTGTTGGCGTATGGGAAAGGATTCCATTGTACCAATCCTGATTTTCTGCGGAAAGCTTCATTGTGTCATGATAAGGGAGACCGTTGTCAAACAGGCATTTTTTAAAGCCTTCAAATACCATGTCGGAACGGACGCTGTTTTCCTTGGTGAGACAACCAAGTTTTGTATGTCCGTATTGGATCAGACTTTGAGTGGCTTCATATCCCATCTGATTAAAATCGATGGAGTAGGCGGCTGTGTCAAATCCTGTATTGATGCTGCATACTTCAATTCCCTGTTCATCAAAATAGCGGCGGTATTCCAGACTCTGTTCGTTGACTGGTTCCCAGATCACGCCGTCAATATTATTTTTACACAGTGAAGTGATATTTTTTAATTCAGATGAAATACTGTCGGCGCTGTCATATAGAAGAAGGCTGTATCCATTTTTCTGCGCGGCAAAAAGAGCTCCGTTCAGGAACTGATTTGTCTTTGGAATAGATCTTAAAAGTACTCCCAGAATGAATGTTTTAGCTTCGGAAGTAGTTTTAACAGTTCCGTATGGAGTGTAGTTATAATCCTTAACAATTTTTAATACCCGGTTTCTTGTCTCCACATTAATGTTCTCATCTTTGTTGTTTACAATCTTTGATACGGTTGATATGGATACACCGGCTAATCTGGCGATTTCTTTAATAGTCATGAAGTGTCCTCGCGCTTTTATAATTTTTGCCACTATCTGGTAATTGCTTGCTTCTATTATGTAATAGATAGTATACTTTGTCAACGCCAAATAATACAACAAAATAAAATGTGCATAAAAAAACATTTTAAGAAAATATTTTTATGAATAAATTGCATAAAAACTATTGACAAGAATAAAAAAGATGCTAATATTAAGTTAAGAAAAGGATTTAGGAAAACATTTTCTTTAATGAAAATAGCATAAAAGGAGGAAAAGATGAGTAAAGGCATATTGGTTGTAGGAAGCCTGAACATGGATATGTCTATAAGCCTTGATTCCATACCGGCTGTCGGTGAGACGGTACTTGGAAATGATTTGTTTTACAGAACCGGAGGAAAAGGAGCAAACCAGGCATGTGCAGCCGGAAGACTGGGGGGAGATGTGCGTATGCTTGGCTGCCTTGGCCGGGATGAATTCGGTGATAAACAGATTGAAAGCTTAAAATGGGCTGGTGTAGATACATCCTGTTTAAAGAGAAGTGAAAATCAGCCAACAGGAACCGCAGTCATCTATGTGGATTCCAATGGCGATAATAATATCGCCGTAGTGCCAGGCGCCAATAAAGACTGTGATCCGGAATATTTAAAAGCACAGGATAAATTGTTTGGGTGGTGTGGTCTGGTCGTTTTGCAGATGGAAATACCGTATGAATCTGTGCTCTATGCGGCTCAAAGAGCCAAAGAGGAGAAAAAGACAGTAATATTAAACCCTGCGCCGGCGCCTAATGAACTGCCGGATGAATTATATCGTCTCGTTGATTATCTGACGCCGAATGAGACGGAGCTTATGAAGCTAAGCGGGATAACCGACTGTGATATGAGCAGTATGAAAAGGGGGGCGGAGCTGCTTCTGGATAAAGGAGTGGGCTGCGTAATTGTAACACTGGGGGATAAGGGAGCATTGCTGGTAAAGAAAGGAGAAGAGTATTTATATCCGGCACGGAAAGTGAAACCAGTTGATACAACAGCTGCAGGTGACTGCTTTAATGGGGCATTTGCAGTAGCACTGGCGGAAGGAAAAACAGAAGGCGAAGCATTGGAGTTTGCCAATACGGCATCATCCATTGCGGTAACCAGAAAAGGGGCGCAGGAATCGCTGCCTGCAAGAGAAGAGTTGGACAGCTGCTTAAAGAAAGGGCTGGCAGTTAAAAAAAAGGAGGGTATTTATGATGAAGAACAGTAAGTTGTTAGCGGTGGTAATGGCAATTACAATGATCGGGGGATTGACAGGCTGCGGTAATTCCAGTAAGGCACCAACTGGGGACAGTGGAGAAAAGACAGTACAGACTGAGGCGAAGGCTGAGACAAAGTCTGAAGCTTCCGGCGAACAGAAGGAGGAAAGCAGCACAGGAAAAAAGAGTCTTGCAGATATGAGAGTCTGTGCAATATTCCCGGGCCCGAGAGGAGACAGCGGTACAGTGGATATGGCTTGCGCAGCCGTGGAAAAACTGGCAGAAGAATACGGGCTGTCTTATGATATCGTGGAAGGTGATGGAAGCGGAGATGCTTCTAAACTGCAGGCGAGTCTGATCGAAGTTTCGGAGCAGGACTATGATTTCATTTTATCGACAGGCATGTACTCCGACTATTTCGTAAGCACTGCCCCGGACTATCCGGATACCATATACATGCTGTTCGACACTGTATTGGATTTTTCTACTTATAAGGGTGACAATTTATACTGTGCCAACTTTTTGCAGAACGAGGCTTCCTATCTTGTGGGTGCATTGGCTATGAGCATGAGTAAGACAGGAACCGTAGGTTTTGTTGGAGGTATGGAAGCAGCTAATATCTCTGATTTTATGTGGGGATACATAGAAGGCGCAAAATACGTGAATCCAACAGGTACTATAGCTATTTCGTTTACAAATGACTGGTATGATTCTGCAAAAGCAAAGGAGCTTGCTCTGTCAGAGATTAATATGGGAGCAGATGTGGTATTTCCAGCGGCTGGACCGTCTTCCGAAGGTGTTATGGAAGCGGCTCCTCAAGGACATGCTTATTCCATAGGTGTTGATATCGACAGGGAGGCCCAGTATAAAGATAACAACCCGGAATGGGCAGCAGTAATTCTTTCGTCACAGCTGAAATGTGTGGATAACGCAGTATACCGTGCAATAACCATGTATGCTGATGGAACGTTAAAGACCGGACAAGAGGCGCTGGGAATCGCAGCGGGTGGAGTTGGGATCGTGAAAACAGGAAATTACCAGACTTTGGTACCGGAAGAGGTTCGCAAAACCATCGAAGATATTGAATCGAAGATTGCATCTGGTGAAATCGTTGTAGGGACAGCATTAACGGCTACCCAGGATGAGATTGCAGAGATGAAGACATGGGCTGTGTCAAAAGAACCGAAAAAATAATGGAGGCGGGACAAGCTGACAGAAACGGTTATGAAATGGAAAGCAGGTGAAACTTTGGAGCAGGACGTACTGCGCATGGAAGGCATTACGAAAATATACGGAAATGGAATCCTTGCTAATGACAATGTCGATTTTTATTTAAGACAGGGGGAAATTCATGCGCTGATGGGAGAAAACGGCGCGGGTAAATCGACTTTGATGAAAATTCTTTTCGGCATGGAAAAACCCACGTCAGGCAAAATTATTTTGAATGGCACAGAGGTATCAATACCAAACTCCGCATCTGCACTGTCTATGGGAATCGGTATGGTGCACCAGCATTTTATGCTGGTGCCCTCCCTGACGGTGACGGAAAATTTAATCCTTGGAAATGAGCCTCATAAGGGCGCTTTGATTGATTTAAGACAGGCCAGAGAGAAGGTAAGAGAGCTTTCAGAGACATACCATTTCGCTTTGGATCCTGACGCAAGGGTGAAAGATTTGTCGGTGGGTATGAAGCAGCAGATTGAGATTTTAAAGGCTTTGTACCGGGGGGCAAAAATACTGATACTGGATGAACCCACGGCTGTGCTTACGCCGCAGGAAACAGAAGTCTTATTTAAGCAGCTGAAAAATCTGCGGGATAATGGACATGTATTAATTTTTATTTCTCATAAAATTCGGGAAGTAATTGAAATCTGTGATCGTGTGACTATTATGCGGTCGGGAAAAAGCATGGGGGTATACAATATACATGGAGATGCTTTGAAAGGCACGAAGGATATCACGGAGGAAGAGATTTCAAGGCTGATGGTAGGGCGGTCTGCTATCCTGGAGCTGAATAAGACTCCGGCAGAGCCAAAGGATATTGTGCTCAAAGTGAAGGGGGCTCTCAGTGTAGATCTGGAACGCAAAGTGCGGGTCAACCATGTTAATTTCACCGTTCGAAAAGGAGAAATCCTTGGAGTAGCAGGGGTAGAAGGAAATGGACAGGCAGAACTGGTGTCTATGATTACCGGTATGATGCCGCTTGATCAGGGAGACGTAACGATTGAAGATATCTCCATTAAAGAAAAGACTATTCGTCAGATCAGAACGGAATTGTTATCCTATATACCACAGGACCGGCTTACCTACGGCGTGGTTTCCGGTACGGATATCAGAAACAATCTGATTCCATTTTTGACTGAACGGAAAGAGTATAGAAATGGCATATTAATGAAGACAAAGGCACTTAAAAAGCTGGCAGACGAGGTGGCGAAGGACTACTCTGTCAAGTGTGATTCCAGTGAACAGTATGTAGGAATGCTATCCGGAGGCAATATGCAGAAGGTGGTCGCAGCGCGAGAACTTTCGGACAGAACGCGCAAGATACCTCCACTTATTGTGGCAGATCAGCCTTCCAGAGGAATTGACATCGGTGCTACCACATTTATTCACAGGAAACTTCTGGAATTGCGTGATGCAGGCTGTGGAGTGCTGCTGATTTCAGCAGATTTAAATGAAATTCTCGAACTGTCCGATTCGGTCATTGTCTTATACGACGGAGAAATCTCAGGATACTTTCCTGATACAAGGAAGCTGACGGAACGGGAATTGGGGCAGTATATGCTGGGAGTAAAAAGGCAGACAGAAGAAGAGGTAGGAGGGGTGTGCCATGGGGCGATTTAATAAAAATAGCATTTCCGCGAAAAATGTTCAGACAATATTTAATTTTTTAAAGCTGTCTCTGGCCTTTCTTGTTGCGATTTTAATTGTAGTTGTTGCAATCTTTCTATGTGCGGATGAACCATTCTCCACAATGCATTACTTCTTTCTTTCTCCTTTTGATTCGGTCAGACATATGGGGAATATTATAGAAAATGCAACACCTGTACTGTTTACCGGAGTAGCTACCTGTCTGTTATTCTCGGCGGGTGATGTCACACTGGCAGGCGAAGGTGCCGTATATTTTGGCGGTTTTGTTGCTTCGGCAGTTGCTGTTTCGCTGCCTATACAGAATGATGCTTTAAAAATAATTGCGCTGCTGACAGGGGCATTAGTGGGTATTTTAATTGCAGTACTCCCTGCTTTTGTGCAAAATAAATTTAAAGTAGATTCTTTCGTTTTTTCATTATTATTTAATTGCAACGGTGTACAAAGGGAACATAATAAAAAACTTAATAATGGACTGCCAATCTTACACAAAGTACCGCCCAAACGAGACTACGGGCGGTATTTTTGTATCATGGCGGAGAAAGGAGGAACTTCCCACGGGGGCTTGACTGAAAAGTTGAGCCCCTTTTTTCATGCCAAAAAACAGGAGGTAAATGCTTATGGCAGATGATAAAACCACAAAAACGCCGGAACAGCCGGTAACGGATAGCGGGCGGGGCAAGGAAACGCCTCCCGCTCCCCCAAAAGAGCCGGAGAAGGTTTCCGTTTCCCCAGAGCCGGAAAAAAAGACGGAACCAGAGGTAAAGAGCCCACAGGTTTCTGTCTATAACTTCGCTGAAATTATGAAGGAAAAGAAAGCCGAGGAACGGGCGGCAGCTCCCGGCGTGGAAAAGCCTGACCCGGTAAAAGTGGAGAAACCGGAAAAGCAGCCGGAGGCTCCGAAAAAAGCAGAGGAAAAACCCAAAGAGCCGGAACAGCCGAAGCGCCGGGGCTGTCCCCCGAAAGCAGATAAGGACAAGGACGCAGCCTCGAAGTCCAAAGCTCCCGCACAGAAAACGGAAAAGGCGGTCAAAAAGGAACCGGAGAAAAAAACGGCTCCAACGGTACAGGCCGCTCCCGCTCCGAAGGAACCCGAAAAACCGAAGGATGCTCCACGCCGGGGCAAGGAGCAGATCGTCTATATCAAGCTGAACGAACTCCACGCCTTCAAGAACCATCCCTTTGAAGTCCGGGACGATGAAGAAATGCGGGCTATGGTGTCCAGCGTCAAGGACAAGGGCGTGACCCAGCCCGCTATCGTCCGTCCCCGTGAGGATGGCGGCTATGAGATCGTGTCCGGCCACCGCCGCCAGAAAGCCAGCGAGCTTGCCGGATATGCGGATATGCCCTGTATCGTCCGAAACCTGACAGACGATGAAGCCATCACACAGATGGTCGAGGACAATCTGAACCAGCGTGAAGAAATCCTCCCCAGTGAGCGGGCCAAAGCCTTGAAAATGCAGCTTGAAGCTATCAAGCACCAGGGCTCCCGCACTTCGGGCCAGATTGACCCGAAGGACGCAGGCAAACGCTCCAACGAGATCGTGGCCGAGCGGAACAAGATGGCGGTCAAGCAAGTGCAGCGGTATATCCGTCTCAATGAGCTGGTTCCCGACCTGATGAAGTTGATGGATGAAAAAAAGCTGGGCTTTACTACGGCGGTGGAGCTTTCCTATGTCAGCAAAAAGAACCAGAACTATATCGCCGTTGCCATTGACAGCCAGCAGTCCTCGCCTTCACAGGCGCAGGCAAAGCGTATGCGTGAGTTGGACGAAAAGAAGCTGCTCAACGGGGATGTGATCGACGGCATTATGATGGAGGACAAAAAGGAGGTAGACAAAGTGATTTTGACAGGTGCGGAACTGAGCAAGTATTTCGGCAAGGAAACTACGCCGAGGGAAATGAAGGACCAGATCATCAAGCTGCTGGATAACTGGAAGGGTCAGCAGAAGGAACACGAAAAGCCGGAGAAGAAAACCGAACAGGAAAAGTAAGCCCAAACTTCGGGTCAGCATGGCCCGAGGATTGCGGGGCTCCGCCCCGCGCCCCGAAGCTCTGGAGATATAAATTATTCCCCGTCGCCAGTTATTCCGTAGCATAGCCGGGAAAATCAGTCAAGGGCAGAGCCGCCGCAGGCGGTGCCGGAGGCACCCTTGACGGATTTCTCCCGGTTATGCTTTATCACAGTCAAGCGACGGGGATATAAATTCTCCAGAGCCGTCCCCCTTCCCGGGGGAAGGGGCGGAGGGGTTGGGCGATACCTTGCTTTTCCCTAAACCAAAACAGAAATGGAGGCTCAACCAATGAAACGACCTTTAGCGTACCTGACCGCCGCATGGAGCGGCGAGCCGGATGTTGATATGGAGCTGGCGGCCCACTACTGCCGTCTTGCTTATGAGGCGGGCTTTTCCCCGATCTGCCCGCTCTTGTACCTGCCGCTGTTTTTGAATGACAGCGTTCCCGAGGAACACAAGGCCGGGATTGATATGCGCCGGGATATGCTGCGGCGCTCCCATACCCTGATCGTCTGCGGCAGCGTTGTGGACGAGGATGTAAAAAACGATATTGCGGTTGCCGGACGGCTGGGCATTGCGGCGACAACGCTGGAAGGGGTGCTTGCCGTGAAGGGACACGGCACCCCGGGCCATGCCGGACATTAAGCTGGGGAGCCTTTTCGACGGGATCGGCGTGTTCCCTCTGGCCGCCTCCCGGTGCGGTATCCGTCCGGTATGGGCCAGCGAGATTGAGAAAGCGCCCATCTCCATAACCAAAAGGCACTTTCCCGATATGGCGCATTTTGGAGATATTACGAAGGTGGACGGCGGGAAAATCCCGCCGGTCCATGTGATAACCTTCGGCTCTCCCTGTCAGAACCTTTCTCTGATCGGCAACCGCTCCGGCCTTGCCGGGGCAAAATCAAGCCTGTTCTATCAGG
>ERZ894229.1310-NODE-1310-length-11064-cov-6.81715_pt1 | contig 11064 bp, 7 predicted proteins | sample MGYA00380295_ERZ894229 | MGnify/ENA primary metagenome ERZ894229 (study PRJEB32331, sample SAMN06328479) | human gut metagenome | biome: human gut microbiome; feature: stool | host: Homo sapiens | collected 2014-09-17 ... | reverse complement strand
CCGTATTCTTCTTCAGCTCTACAAACAGTAAAGGAATTCCGTTGACAAAGCCCACAATGTCCGTGCGGCGGCGGTACAGGTCGCCGTGAATTTTCAATTCCTTGATGGCCAGGAAGTGGTTGTTGTCCGGGTTCTGGAAGTCGATGACCTGGGCCCGCTTCTCCTCGGTTTTTCCGTCGGGGCGCTTGACGGTGACGGGGATGCCGTCCCGGATGAGGGCGTACTTTTCCTCATTGACCTGCATGAGGGAGGCGGTGGACAGTCGGGATTCCATCTTCTTCTGGGCCTCGTCCAGCTGGGCGGAGGTGAGCCACGAGTTCAGGCGCTGGAGGGCCTGCCGAAAATACCGGGTGAGCAGAATCTCCTTATAGCTTGTCCGGCCAAAGGTGCCGTCCTTGCCCAGCTTCTCCGTGTTGTAGGCATGGGCTACCTCCCAGCCAAGCTCCCGCTCCAGCAGGTGCCCAGCCGATTCCTGGACGAGGATGTTTTCGGAGTAGTCGTAGCTCATGTATCTCCCTCCAGCCTTTTGTACTCGGCAATTACAGCATCAACCGCCTCTAATGTGTAAAAATCTTGCTTTATTCCTTTTTTGTTATGTGGATCAAGATAATTTGCCTTACAATATCTTCTATCGGCCTTTATCGTTTTCATTGCGGCATTGAAAATTGTCCCAAATTTTATAGTCGGCATTTTCTCTTTTACTTCAGACCGCAAATCGTAATATTTTAATGGTGGAATATCGGGTTCTACTCTAAAGGCAGGTGCATTTGGGTCATCGGTAACACGTACTCCTCTGCGTAGGGCAACTGCCGATGGATCAGAGCTTAATGCGGCAATGATATCTGCGTTTTTGACATCATGTACTTTTTCCGTTACAAGATTAAATCCAACTACAATGCTATCTTGTATTCCCTGCTCATTCAGTTTTCTAATTGCTTGAATTACACTGTTCACAAAATCATTATGGGCGTTACCATAATCCTGTTTCAGGTAGTCTATGGGATCAAATGGCAATTTCAAACCAACAGGCAAAATAATCAGGTTGTCATCTTTGGCTATATCTTTTTTAAAATACTTTTTCAAAAATACATCATAATTTAAAACTGCCTTGCTAATAAGCATAAACATAATAGGGTCAAGTGATTTTTCAAAAAAGTGTACATTGGAACAGCGATATTCATTTAATTGTTCAAGATTGTCATAGATAGCCTGAAATTTCTTATTCTTTTCTGCTGTATTAATATGGTCACGGACAAGAGCAAGCGCTTTCATAAATGCGATAGTATGTTGATTTCCATTTTTCCCCTTCTTCTCATAGATGCCTTTTTTAGAAATAAACTTATAGATATATGCTTTTAAGGCAAGTTCCCAGGCGTTAATAATCAATATGACAGCAGTGGGGTATCTGTATGCAATGTGTGGCTTATTATGAATTTCAATTCCTGCAAATAATGCTGCTTGTGAAGAATCAAGCAGAAGTTTAGTAACAGATTTCCCCCTTGACATATATCACACCTCCACTTCTCCGTTCATCAGTTTGGGCAACAGGTGGTCACGAGCAGTTTGTAATTGCAAAATACTTTTGCTGATTACACTGATTTTATCGTGTATAGGCTGTGCGACTTGCTCAAATTGATTTAATACTTTCTTCAATGGGATATAAATATCTAAGTCCTGAATTGTCCCTCTACTTAATTCGAGTTGGTTTGTAGAACCTTTTCCCATTCCCATGAGATATGTCTGCCGCGAGTTCAAAGACTGAAACAGGTATTGCTTTCCAAACCCTTCCTTTGCACGAACCAAGGTAACATGGGAATCAAGGGTTGTGTCAGGATAGTTACCAAATATTTGCCCAACTCGCCCCAAAGTTCCAGCTCCAGTAGAACAAATAACGGTATCGCTATCTTGCAAATTCAGATCTTCCGGGTACAGCTTCTCTTGCCGCCTTGATTCATCGAAAGAAACCACTGTTTGACGAATACATTTTTGGTTAATGACAACAAATTTTCCATTCTCATTATAACGTGGTGAGATACCACGGCGCAATATGGAGGAAACCGCAGCCACAGTTGATTTTTCCCACCCCTCCGGTACGCCGTCCGTGATTTTGGTGTGCTCATAGCCGGGAAAGCGCAGGTCCACATACCACTCTTTATACAGCCGCTGGGCCGCCTCCTCCAGCAGTTTGATCTGCTTTCGGTTGTTCTCGATCAGATTGTCATAGGCGGAGAGAATGCCGGCGATGCGGCGTTGGGCAGCCATTTCAGGAATATTTATTTCGATCTTGCTAAAATTTATTATAGGTAGTTGAGGTTGTGCGCTACCAGTGCAATATTTTTTGAAATAAGGGCGGAAGTACTCACTTTTTAAAACTTGGTATAAGTACTGTTTATCAACAATATCTTCATGGCAACGCAAAATCACCATTCCTGAGTTAATACGGATATTCTCGAATGGTACAGATTCTGAATACAAAGCGGAATTTCCAACTGTCCCCCGAGTGGTATATACTATATCACCTCTTTGCAGTTTGCCTTTTCTCAGCAAGTCATCTTTTTCTTGTGTAATAAATAAGTTTTCTTCAAACGAAAAGCCATTTGGTGTGACATTTCCTGCATTTAGAAACAAACAATATCCCTCAGGGAAAAATTCATTTTGTTTGGGATAATTTTTCCCTCTATCTCCATCAATAATATCTGCCAGTTGACCGATTTGATAAATCACAGCCCCATCCCCTCCCAGTTCTTCGAGATGGTCTCCATCAGCCGGTTAGATTCCACCTGGAGATTCAGTAGTTCCTTGTGGATCTCGGTCATGCGCTCGAGGAAATCTACACCGTCATCCTCTGTGGGGGCCACACCTACATAGGCGCCGGGGGTGAGGGAGTAGCCCTTCTGCTCGATCTCCTCCAGGGTAGCCGCCCTACACAGGCCGGGAATATCCTGATAAACTCCGTCTCCAAATTTCTCGGTGAGCCAGAGGGCCTCTTTGGCCACGGTCAGCTTCTGCTCCAGGGCTTGGATGGTGTCCTGGTATTCCGCCTCGATCCGCTTTTTGTCCCTGCGGGCCGCCTGAGCCACAACTTCTTTCGCCTCTGCCCGGGCGTTTTGCAGGTCGGTCTCCAGCTGCTCTGCCCGCTCCGGGAAGGACAGCTGATTCCCCAGCTCCTGCCGGTACTCAGAGAGCAACTCCTGGTACTTGTCCACCTCGCCCCGGTACAGCCACACGATGGCGTTCAGGTTCTTTAACTGCCACTCGCTCCATTCGTTGAGGGTGCGGTCCACCACGGTGTAATAGTTCCGGGCGTCGATGAACAGCACCTTGTCCCGTAGTCCTTCTTGTTTCCCTTTGTCGAAGAACCACAGGGAACAGGGCAAACTCTTGGTGTAGAAGAAGTTATTGCCCACGGAGACCATCACATCCACGTGGCCGGTGCGCACCAGCTTCTCCCGGATGTCCTTGTCCTTGCTCTGGCTGTCGGTGGCGGAGGAGGCCATGACAAACCCGGCCCTGCCATGCTCGTTTAAGTAGGAGTAGAAATAGGAGATCCACAGATAGTTGGCGTTGCTGACCTCCTTGTTCTTGTTGACGGCGGGCATCCCAAAGGGCAGCCGCCCGGCGCTCTGGGCCGATTCCGCCTTCACCTTGTCCACGTTGAAGGGGGGATTGGCCATCACATAGTCGCAGCAGCCATCCAGATTGTGGGCGTCATGGTAAAAGGTATTGGCCTCGTCCCCGGACTTGATGACCCCGGACAGGCCGTGAACCGCCAGATTCATCAGGCACAGCTGGGCGTTGTACTCCACCTTCTCCTGGCCGTAAAAGGTCATGGTGTTGTTGGCCAGCATCCCGGCGTGTTCCACAAAGTCGCCAGTCTGGACGAACATCCCGCCGCTGCCGCAGGCCGGGTCCAGAAGGATGCCCTCCCTGGGTTCCAGAATATTGACGATCATCTTTACCAGGGACTTGGGGGTGAAGAATACCCCGTCGTCCTGGGCGATGTTCTTGGCAAACTTGTTGAGAAAATACTCATAGATGCGCCCGATCACGTCGCCCCCCACATCGTCCAGGGCGCTGTTGTTGAAGATCCGCAGCAGTTCGGCCAACAGCTCGTCGGAGAACATGGTGTAATCCTTGGGCAGCACACCAGAGAGCTGCTCGCTCTGCTCCTCCACCAGCTCCATAGCGTTGTTGACCACTTCCCCCAGGCTGTTCATGACCTGGCCGTTCCGGTTAGTCAGCCCAGAGGCGGCGATGTTCTCTGGCAGGTCCACCAGATAGGCGTATTGGGCCTCCAGGGGCAGGAACAGAGCGCTGCGGGAGGCAAAATCGCTCTCCTCCACCGGCAGCACCTGGCCGTTTCGCACCGGGCGGTCCTTTAGGATTTCTGCCTCCACCAGCTTGAAGCGGCTGTATGCATAACGGAGAAAAATCAGCCCCAGAACGGGCATACAGTATTGGTTGGATGTCAGCTTGGAACCAGCCCGCAGCAGGTCGGCGGACTCCCACAGTTCCGATTCCAGCTTGCGAATGTTGATCATGTCAATCTCTCCCGGAGTGTAGTTTTCAGAATAGTGTATCATTTTTTCTGGGATTTTGGAATATAGTTCCCAGCAGAAATGACCCATAGTTCGCCTTTTCATTGTCAACACCATCGCAAAACACTGCAAAAAAGCACGCATGCGTTTTTCCTGTTGAGCAAAATGCACACGTGCATTCAAATATGGGCACATGGATGAGTGCAAAGAAAAGCTATCTTTGCATTTCTACCAAGATAGTAAATTTAATAAAATCTAAATAAATCAAAATAAACCTAACTTCCTGTTTGAAAAAGCTAAAAATGTTGAACAGATTTGATTGACATTTTTGAAGATGTAAGTTAAGCTTGGAGCAAGAGAGGAGGTGTCCTTATGCTGACGGAAGAACTGTTAGACCTCGTGCGGCATACGACCCGGCAAAAGGCGGAGACGCAGACGCTGGAGGTCAAAGCCGCCCATGTGGATTGTCCGAGACGCCTGTATGACACACTGTCCAGCTTTTCAAACCAGGACAGTGGAGGAATTTTTCTGTTTGGACTGGACGAGACACAGGATTTTCAGGTAGTGGGTGTCTATGACCTTCAGGACTTGCAGAAAAAAGTGGCGGAGCAGTGCAATCAGATGGACCCGCCTGTGCGTGCGGTCTTTACGGTAGCTGAGGTAGATGGACTCCCAGTCTGCTCTGCGGAAATTCCCTCCATTGATCTAGCGGAGCGGCCATGCTATTACAAGGGCGCTGGTCGGATGAAGGGCTCTTATATCCGGGTGGGCGACGCGGATCTTCCCATGACGGATTACGAACTATACAGTTATGAGGCGTTTCGGAAGCATTTGCACGACGATGAAAGGCCGATTGAGCGGGCTTCTCTGGACACCTTAAATCAGGACGCTGTGCAGCGCTATCTGCTGGATCGACGCATGGAACGGCCAGGCTTTGGAAAGCTAAGCGAAGAGCAGCAGTACGAGATGCTGAACATTACACGAAACGGCGCGCCAACCCTTGCGGCCGTCCTGAACTTCGGGATTTACCCCCAGGGATACCTGCCCCAGCTTGCCATTACCGCCGTCGTGGTGCCCGGAAAAGAGATTGGAGAACTGGCAGAAACGGATTCTGCCCGGTTTCTGGACAATAAACGAATTGAGGGCACCATCGCGGAGATGGAAGAGGAGGCCCTCTCGTTCTGTAAACGGAACATGAAGACTCGCACAGTCATCGATCCGCAGACGGGGAAACGTACCGATCAGACAGAGTATCCCATCCGGGCACTCCGGGAGGCGATCCTCAATGCGCTGATCCACCGGGATTACAGCATTTATACCGAGGGTACGTCTGTCCAGATCAATTTCTTTTCTGACCGACTGGAGATCCACAGCCCCGGTAGCCTCTATGGCAGGATGACGGTGGACCAGCTGGGCCATGCCCGTCCGGATCTTCGGAATCCTGCGCTGGCGGTGATGGCGGAGATCCTGACAGACGCGGAGAACCGATACTCGGGCATTCCCACCATTCGGCGGGAGATGGCGGCCTATGGCCTACCGGCCCCGGTATTTGAGAACCGTCGGAATGAGTTTGTGGTGACGCTCTACAATCACGCCCAGGAAGAGAGACAGGCAGATCCCGCGGAGGAGCAGCCTTCGGCGGGACATGATCTTCTCTCCTTCTGCCGTGTTCCGCGCAGCCGCAAAGAGATCGCTCAATTCTTAGGCATCAAGACATCCTACTATGTAACCCGTCACTACATCCGGCCGCTGGTGGAAGTCGGGAAACTCAAAATGACGATCCCGGATTGCCCCGGGAGCCCCAAGCAGAAATATTATGCCGGATAGTGGATGAAAGGGCCTAGAGTAAGGGAACTCTCAAGGAACTCTAAACCTACTATCAACCTTGAGACAAATAAAAATCTCGGAAAAGTGATAGGAAGCCTACAATAAACAAGAAAATCTCAATTATTACTGAGCGACTTGAAAATCTACTCTCAACTTTTGGGGGAGAGGTATCAAATAAGGGCCAAGGAAGCGCTGGGAATCAGCAAATCCTTGGTCCTTATTTGACCGCACCATATGGAAATCAAACAACAATCAGTTGTTAAATTGGAATGAAAGAATCTTCCCTTGTCAATGCTGTCGCAGAAACTGGGTAAAAGGTATTTCTACCTGTTTGATGACAGCACCAGAGCATTCTCATGGTGGTATATCAACGAACAATTTAAGGCGTTGGATGTTTTGGGACTAACGTTGAACTAATTTGGTACTTCTTTGCGGTTTACACGGCATCATTTAACGATAGCAGGGAGTTTGGTACAAACTTGCATGAAACTTACAACGAAAGGTTTGTCGCCAGAGGACGGCGACATGGCAGCTTTAGGAACAGGATTCTCGTCTTTTTATCTTTGTTAACACCCTCTCAAAAGCAGCTCTGTGAAAGCATGTAGAAAAGCGGGACAGTGAGCTTTTGCGGCAGGAAAGGAAGACCGCAATTTGACCACATTTGTGCAAACCGTCGGATCGCTAAACCTACTGCCCCAACGGTTTGACCACACAACCCGCCACAGAGGGCCGCGGAACAGGCGGAAACCTTGTGCTCAAAGAGTGACGGAAAGGAAGCGGATTGGAGCGGATATGGCCATAAAGCACGAAAAATAGTTAGAAAAAATCTCCGGGGTCGCTTGGTAAGGATGAGGTCGGCGGTTCGAATCCGCCCAGCAGCTCCAGGAAACCCGTTGTCCCGCAAGGGATAACGGGTTTTTGCTTTACTTTTGTCTTGAGGAAAAACCCGGCTTTGGCGTCCATTTAGCGCCCAATCCTACGAAATGATACAACGAGATGCAATATAAATCGGCTGGAGAACACGATTCTCCGGCCGATTTTTTGTCACCTCTATCCTGTTATTCTTCGCATTATTGACACATTTCCCCAGCAGATAGTGCAGAATGCCATTACTTTCCTGCAATGGTTGTCCCACCGTTAGGAGGCTGTCGCCTATTCGTGCAATACGATGGGATAAAGATTGAGCGCCCGTTGACATTCGGGTGCACGGACGATACTGCTGAAGTAGAGTGATGAGCCCGGAAGTGTGCACATGAAAGCTGAGGGAGGGCGAGGACCTTTTCTGGTTTTCCTGAAAATATCCGACGAGTACGTCAAGCCGCCGAATTTGCATCGCGGCCACGGATTCAGGCCATGGTGGAGCGCGTGCCCGCCTGGGGTCCATGAAAATTACCGCCGCCCCCTGCTGTGGGAGCGGCGGCTTCCTACCGGCGTTGAAGAATTGGTGCCAGGCGACTCATCGATCTCATATTGAAACAAGATGAGCTCCAATCGAAAATCTTGCTCGTGTTATTGCATTCTACATATTTGCTTGATTCCAAATTTCAAACAAAACCAAATTGTATAACGTTCGGCATTTATAGCGAACCGAAAGAGAAAAGCACACCACCGGGGCCCTTTGGGGTCCGGTAGCGCGCTTTTCCCAGAGAACGTACGAGAGCTTTTGAAGGAACTGCTTCACAAATCCAGCCCGCAGGCCTGCTATCCAATACAAACATGCGATTTTACTTTTGCCGGCTACGGTGCGGGCATTTCCTGGTCGCCACAGAAAATTTTCAGGAGCCTCAAGCGCAGCTTCAGCTTCCTCAGTTCAGCGGCCGCGTCACTGGCAACGCTCAACTCACAGGGCAGAGTCTTCAAGATGTCTTCCGTGCTGTGCGTATTCACATATTCCCGAATACGATCCATCTGCTGTTCGATCTTATATTCATCCTGGGAGATGACGGATTCCAGTTTTTGGATACGCTTTTTGCACACTAATCCCATAGAAATTACCAAAGTTATCGCATGGCCAGTGTCACATCGCCTGTGACCGCCAGTTCACCATGGTTATATACCTCTGCAGAGCAGGTGGCAATCGCCTTCTCCGGCCGCTCAGCAGCCAGCTTTGCCCGAATCTCAACGGTGTCGCCAGGAAGGATCTTTTTCAGGAAGCGCACGCCGTTGATTCCCAGGAACAGCGGAATCTTTCCGGCATACCGTTTCGTGGACAGCAGCAGAATATCCGCCGTCTGCGCCATGCACTCCACGGAGTAGACCCCTGGCAGCACCGGCTCCCCAGGGAAATGCCCCTTGAAGATCTCCCGGGCCGGGTCCACATAGAACGTCGCGGTGATCGCCTCACCCGGTGTCAGATCCTCCACCGTGGTGACCAGCAGCATCGGGTCCCGGTGGGGGATCACCTTTTTGATGGCCTCCTGGTCCATTTTCATTTTTGAACGCTCCTTTCACTTTCCCCGCCGGCCAATGCCGTGCACTGGACAGCATCGGCCCGGCGGGGAACCTGGTGTGGCGCGGAGGCGCGCTTACTCATCCGCCATTTTGCGATACTTGGCGTAACGGTCCTTGGCGTCCTGGACGGTCTTCTCGTACAGCCGCTGGGCCCGGTCGGGGAAGTTGATCTGCAGGGACGCATAGCGGTTCTCGCCCTTCAGATAGTCCATCATCTTGCTGCTGTCAGGCTCGGGAGAGTCCAGCTGGAAGGGGTTCTTCCCCTCCGCGATCCGGCGGGGATCATACCGGTACAGATGCCAGTACCCGCACTCCACCGCCTTCTTCATCTCCTCCTGCGTGCAGCTCATGCCCGCCTTGATGCCGTGCTCCAGGCAGGGGCAGTAGGCGATGACGATGGCCGGGCCCGGATAGGACTCCGCCTCCCGGATGGCCTTCAGGGTCTGGGCCTGGTCGTAGCCCATGGCCACCTGGGCCACGTAGATGTAGCCGTAGCTCATGGCGATGGCGCCCAGGTCCTTCTTCTTGACCTCCTTGCCGCCCGCGGCGAACTTGGCCACCGCCGCGGTGGGCGTCGCCTTGGAGGACTGTCCGCCGGTGTTGGAGTACACCTCCGTGTCCATCACCAGCATGTTGATGTCCCGGTTCTGGGCCAGCACGTGGTCGATGCCGCCGAAGCCGATGTCGTAGGCCCAGCCGTCGCCGCCGAAGGCCCACACGCTCTTCTTGGTGAGGTATTCCCTGTTCTGCAGGACAAAGGTCCCCTCCTCCGTGGGCTCCGCCTTCTCCAGGGCGGCGATCAGCGCGTCGGACACCTCCCGGGTCACGGCCGGGTCCTGCCACTTGGCAAGATACTCCTCGATCTCAGAAACGGCCACGCCCTTTTCCTGCAGGGCCTTCAGCCGCAGCTCCACCTCCCCGTGGATGGACCCGTGGGCCCGCAGGAAGCCGTAGGCGAACTCCGCGTTGTCCTCGAACAGGGACTGCTCCCAGCAGGGTCCGAAGCCCCGGCTGTCGCAGGAGTAGGGCGTCATGGGCATGGCGCCGCCGTAGGCGGAGGAGCAGCCGGAGGCGTTGGCCACGTACATGCGGCTGCCGAACAGCTGGGTCACCAGCTTGATGTAAGTGGTTTCCGCGCAGCCCGCGCAGGCGGCGGAGAACTGGAAGTAAGGCTTGGCGAACTGGGCCGTCTTCACGCTCTTGTCGCTGATGACGTCCTTCTTCAGCAGCTTCTCGTCCATCGCGTAGTTGTCGAAGTTGGGCTGCTGCTCCTTCTGGGTCTCGAAGGGCACCATCTCCAGCGCCCCCTTGGCCGGGCAGGCGGTCAGACACACGCCGCAGCCCAGGCAGTCGTAGGGAGAGACCTGCATCCGGAAGGAGTAGGCAGGGGCATCCTTGCCCAGGCCCTTGGCGGGCACGGTGACGAAGGATGCCGGCGCGCCGGCCTTCTCTTCATCCGTCAGCAGCACGGGCCGGATGGCCGCGTGGGGGCACGCCATGGCGCAGCGGTTGCACTGGATGCACGCGTCGGGATTCCACTGGGGCACCGTGACGGCCACACCCCGCTTGGAGTATGCGGTGGTGCCGTTCTCCCAGGTGCCGTCCAGGCAGTTGTGCTTCTTGAACAGGGACACCGGCAGCTTGTCGCCGTGCTGGCGGTCCATGGGCACCACGATCTCCTTGACGAAGTCCGTGCCCTTCAGCTCCTCCGGCGCGCCGTCCCTGGCGTCCGCCCAGGCGGCGGGGACCTCCACCTTCGTCATGCCGGTCAGGCCCACGTCCACGGCCCGGTTGTTCAGGTCCACGATCTCCTGGCCGCCCTTTTTGAAGTAGGAGTTGTAGTTGCCCTGCTTCATCTCCTCCACCGCCAAATCGATGGGGATCACCTTGGTCAGCTGGAAGAAGGCCGCCTGCAGGATCGTGTTGATCCGGTTGCCCAGGCCCAGGTCCCGGGCCAGCTTCGTGGCGTCCATGATGTAGAAGTTGGCGTGCTTGTTGGCCAGGTCCCGCTTCATCTTGGCGGGCAGGTGGGTCTCCAGCTCCTCCGCACTCCAGGGGCAGTTCAGCAGATAGGTGCCGCCGTCCTTCAGGTCCGCGGTGGTGTCATATTTGTCCACATAGGTGGGCGCGTGGACGCCCACAAAATCCGCGGAGGACACCAGATAGGTGGCCCGGATGGGGTGGTCGCCGAACCGCAGGTGGCTCTGGGTCAGGCCGCCGGACTTCATGGAGTCGTAGGAGAAATACG
>ERZ894229.1305-NODE-1305-length-11108-cov-4.9668_pt1 | contig 11108 bp, 17 predicted proteins | sample MGYA00380295_ERZ894229 | MGnify/ENA primary metagenome ERZ894229 (study PRJEB32331, sample SAMN06328479) | human gut metagenome | biome: human gut microbiome; feature: stool | host: Homo sapiens | collected 2014-09-17 ... | reverse complement strand
GATACGGTACAGGTGGCTGCCGTGGTGACGGACGTCTATGGACGGGTCACCGTCTCCCAGGATGTGCCCTACATCCTCGACGAGAGCGGAGATGCGCTGACTTGGCCGGACAACAGCGAGACAGATCCCGATCCCGCCCACTGGCAGTACGGCGGGTGACCGCCGGCCAAATTGTTTCCGAATTTTGAACATTTCGTGAATGAAATCGTCCGTTTTTGACCAGTCTGTAAACAAAGTATGAAGCTTTTCCCCAGGCTGTTGACTTTCCGGGCTGGGGGCGGTATGATGAGCACAACAAGCGGGAAGCTTGTGACACACATCATTTTCCCTCTCCTTTCTCTATATCATACAGACGCCGGGGCGGTCCGAAAGGGCCGCCCCGGCGCCGTTTTTTTTTGCTGCCCCTGACCGATCATCTCCTCTTTCACAAATTTATCGAAAAACAATAAAAAATAATTGACAAACAATAACTCTCGTGGTACGATACGGAAAAAAGGGGGGATTCCTGATGCCATCCATCCGCCTGTGGCGTGTTCTGCTGGCGCTGCTGCTTCTGGCGGCCCTGTTCTGCGTTCCCGGCCTGGTGCTGACAGGCAGTGAATGGCTGCCGGAGCTGACAGGCGCGGTGGAGAACTATGTGCCCTTCTGGAAGGGGCTGCTTCGGTTCCTGATTTTCTGTGCCGGGTGCTGGGTGTGGCTCTGGACAGAGGGCTCCGCGCTCCAGATCCTGCTGGCGCTTCTGCTGCAGTTCTGCGGCATCTGGGCCCTGTGCCTGCTGCTGCGCCCCCGTCCGGCCAGCCGCTCCCATTCTCACGCATAAGGAGGAAAGCGACCATGTCCAACAGCACTGTGCAAACGCTCGCCCGGGTGCTCCGGGTGCTGCTGATCTTCACCCTGCTGCTCAACGTCCTGGCTCTGCTGCTGGTTCCCGCCTCCGTCATGGTCAACGAGGAAAACCTCTTCGGCGGCGCCGGCACCTTTCTGTACGACCTGCTCCATCCGGAGGCGGACGATGTGACCGCCGCGGGCGTATCTGCAATTTTTCTCTCCTGGGTCTGGATATGGGGCGAGGGCGCCAACGCCCTGATCGCCCTGTTCCTGGTGATCTGCGGCATCTGCACCGCGCTGATTCTCCTTCAGGCGCTCCGGGTGCTGGACACCATCCTCCGGGGCACGCCGTTTTCCACGCAGAATGCCGTCAGCCTCCGGCGGGCGGCTGTATGCTCCTTCTGCATCGCGGGAGCGGCACTGCTCCGGACGATCTGGGGGCTGTGGTTTTACCAGTCTCTCCGGCCACTGGCCACTTACAATGCGCTCTTTGTGCCGATCTTCACCATGTTCGGCCTGCTGTGCCTGGTGATGTCCGCCCTGTTCCGCCAGGCGACGGAGATGAAGGCGGAAAACGACCTGACCATTTAGGAGGAGGCCCGCGCCATGGTTCGTACTGCTGCCCAAAAAATCGCGGATGTGTTGATTTTTCTCTGCGGTTTCCTCATTTTCTGCGACATCCTGCTGCTTCCCCTGACACCGGCCCTGGCCTACTTCCGCTTTCAGAATCCGGCCTCCATGCGCTTTGACCACCTCCTGGCTGTTTTCGCCTACGACTTTGATGACGGGGTGGGAAATCTGCTGGAGATCATTTTGAAAGAGGCCTGGAAGTCCCCGGAGACTGCGGTCCTGGCCCTGTTCCTGCTTCTGGCGGGCGTCTGCGGCGCGGTGATCCTGGTCCAGGGCATCCGCCTGCTGGCCTCTGTGGCGGACGGCGCGCCGTTCTCTCCCAAAAACGCCGTCTATCTCCAGCGGGCCGCCGCAGGCTGCTTTGTGATCGCCGCCGGCGCCCTGGGGCGGACTGCCTTCACCCTCTGCCGGGAGGGCGCCGCCGCGCTGCTGTCCTACACCGCTTTGTTTATCCCCCTCTTCACCATGGCGGGCCTGCTGTGCCTGGTGATGGCCGGGCTGTTTCACCGGGCGGCGGAGATGAAGGCGGAAAACGACCTGACGATTTGAGGTGACGGCATGATCGTAGTCAACCTGGACGTGATGATGGCCAAGCGGAAGATGTCCCTCTCCCAACTGTCGGAGAAAGTGGACATCACCCTGGCCAACCTGTCCATTCTGAAAAACAACAAGGCCAAGGCCGTCCGCTTTTCCACGCTGGAGGCCATCTGCGCCGCCCTGGACTGCCAGCCGGGGGACATTCTGGAGTTCGTGCCGGACGGAGCGGCGGAACCATAACCGCCGGGCGCACGGACCCGCCCCGCCGGGAGCGGGCCTGCATCCGCCGCCTCCGGGCCGCCACGCCTCTCTTTTTCTGGCCGTCCCCGCATTTCCCCTGCTGGCGGCGCAGCTCTTCCCGGCCGCGGTCTTCAACGCCGCCCGGCCGGGAGTTGTATTGGCCCTTCTGCTGCTGGGGGCGGATGCCTGTGTCCTGCTGTCCCCGGCCTCTCTGGGGCTCTGCCTCCGGAGCCGGGCGGATCGCGGAAGATGGGGCCCGGTGTGCTGTGGGATATCTTCTGCGGATTGTATCCGGCGGCGGTCACTCTGCTGATCTGCTCCGGAAGCCCGCGAAGGCTGTTCCGGTATCTCATCATGGCGCCGTTTCGGATACTCGTTCTGATGCTGACGGGATAAAGGCTGTGTTTTTGGAAATCTTTACCGTTGGAGGTTTCACGCGATGTTTCAGCTTTCGCTGTTTACCGAGTTCGGCAGGCTGTGCAACCCCTTTGACTATGTTTTGGCGTTTACGTTCCTGCTGATGGCCTTTCACCTGCTCTTCCTGCTCTTCAATCTGCGGGAGCGGCGGCGGGTGAAGCTCTTCTGCCTGGGCAGCGCCTCGCTGGTCCTGCTGCTGCATATCGCGGCGCTGCGGCTCTCGTTCCAGTTCACCAATCTCACCTTTGACACTGTGGCGACCGGCCCGGCGCCGGGCCTGCTGGGGGCGCTGGGCAGCCGTACCTGGCTGTATCCATTCTTCCTCTATCTGCTTCTGCTGCCTCTGGCGTGCGTCCCGCCCAGGCAAGACAGTTCCCCGGACCGCTCCGGTTTCCGCAAGGAGGTGAACGCATGATCGACGCCCCGTTCTGCAATGCGGCCAGCCTGCTGATGGGCTTTACCGGCTGGGTGCTGGCGGTGTGGGCCTTTCTCCGTCCCGAGAGGGACCGCTCCGGCTGGAAGCTGGCCGGCGGCGGGATGGCCTGTGCCCTGGCCCTGCTGGCCCAGCTCTTCGCTGTGCGGCTGGAGGCCGCGGCGGGCGATTTGGAGATGGCCCTGGTCCAGGCCTCCGGCGCGGCCATCATCGGCCGGATCCTGTTTGTGATAACGCTGATCTTTGAAGCCATGGCCGTGGTGAGCCACCACTTTGCCGCCAGGGACCGAACGTAACGTGCATTGTCTGTCCCCGCTGTGAGGACAGTTGAAAAAAGGAGAACCCATTATGAATGAACATGAAAAAGCCCTGCCGGCGGGAGGGCCGGCGAAGCCTACGCAAAATGCGGTGAAAATTTATGTGATCTCCTCCCGGGAGCGGCTGCTTCTGCCGCTGGCCTTCTGCTTCTGTCTTCTGCTGGTGAACACACTGCTTTGGAGCGGCCCCACCGCGGGGCTGACCGCCGCCGTCTGCGCCTGGTACGGCCTGCTGGGGCTTTATCTGGGCCGCCCCCTGCTGAACACCTGGGAGAGCCGCGTTCTGCTGGTGGTGAATCTGGCCCTGGCCGCCACGCTGGCCCTGGGGTCCAACTGGTATTTCCGGGCGTGGAATCTGCTGGCCCTGCTGGCCCTGCTGCCCGTCCACGCCATCGGCCTCTCCGGCGGACAGTTTCTGCCCTGGTGGCGCCCCTCCATGCTGTGGGAGCGGCTCTGCCTGCTGCTGTGGGGGCTCTTCGGCCACCTGGGTGCAGCGTTGGCCGCCGCCTGGCCCCAGAAAAAGGACGGCGCCGCCCGGCGGATCCTGCCCCTGCTGCTGGGAGCGGCCGGCGCCCTGGCGCTGCTGGCGGTCCTGGTGCCCGTTCTGGCCTCCGCCGACGCGCTGTTTGCCGCCGCCACGGCGGACCTGCGAGCCTTTGTCTCCCTCCACTTCACGGACGCGGTCTGGAAGGCCCTGCTGGCCGGCGTCATGACCCCCTTCCTCTTCGGCCTGCTGTACAGCCTCCGCCGCCCCACACCCCTGAAACGGACCGGAGCCGCGGCCCGCGGCGGAGTGGACGGCCTGGGCTTCGCCATGGTGCTGGCGGCGGTGGCGGCGCTGTACCTGCTGTTCCTGGGCGTCCAGTCCGCCGGGCTCTTCGGCGGAGCGGAGTACCTGGCCCAAAAGGGCCTCTCCTATGCCGAGTGGGCCCGGAGCGGTTTCTTCCAGATGGTGGGGGTGACGGGGGTGAACCTGACGCTCCTGCTGGCAGCGGTCCAGTGGTCCCGCCGGGAGGGCGGCGTCTGGCGGGCGGTGCGGCTCCTCTCCGCCCTGCTGACCGTGGAGAGCCTGCTCCTGCTCCTCTCCGCCGCCTGGCGGATGACGCTGTATGTGGATGTGTACGGCCTGTCCTTCAAGCGCTGCATGACCTACTGGGGCATGGGGATGATGGCGGCCTTTCTGCTGGCTGCGGCCTGGAAGGTGTGGCGGCCGGACTTCCGGTTCTGCCGGGTGGTGTTTCCCCTGGCCCTGGCGGGGTGGCTGGTCATCAACTGCGTGCCGGTGGACTACCTGGTGGCAAAGGACCAGGTGGACCGGCACCTCTCCGGGGAGAGCGCGGTGCTGGATGTGGACTATCTGCTCTATGACCTCTCCTATGATACCCTGTCCCAGCTGGAGCGGCTGGACGGGGATACGATCTTCCAAAGCCGGGACAGCGCCTTCCGCACGCTGGAGAGCCTGCTGTCCCAGCGCCGGGCCGACGCCCGGGCGGAGTGCGCCGACTGGCGGACCTGGAGCCTGTCCGCCTGGCTGGCCAGCCGGGGCGGCGCGTAAGGGGGACGGGTATGAAGCGCTATCTGCGGCTGGCCGCCTGGTGCCTGGGGCTTGCGCTGGCCATGACAGCCTGCGGCGGGGCGGGCCGGATCGTCCTCCCGGAGGCGGCGGAGGTCACTGCCATCCGGGTGACGGCGGGGGATGTGATGACGCTCCACACGGACCGGGACTGGATCGAGGAATTTCTCCGACAGGCGGCAGAGGCCGTCTCCACCGGCGGGGAGAGCGTGCAGGACGCGCCGGACCGGCCCGGTGCAGTAAAGGTGGAGCTGGGCACCGGCGAGACGCCGGACTGGAGCGTTCTGTACGTCTACGAGGCGGACGGTACCTGCTGCCTGGAGCAGCCCTATACGGGCATCTACCAGGGGGACGAGGCCCTTTGGACAGTTCTGGCGGCTGATGCCGCATCAGAGGGGAGGAATCCACAGTGAACAGGCCGTCGGCCGGTTTGATCGTTTGCCTGCTGCTCTGCGGCATGTTGATCGCCGGGGTGTTCTATCTGATCGGCTACAAGACCGCCTATGACCGGATGGAGAACGCTGCGCCGTCCACGGTGGAGGCCACGGACGCACGGCAGGAGGTGAGTCCATGTGGAAGCTGATGGGCGGGCTGCTGGCACTGCCGGTCCTGCTGGTTCTGTCGGTCCTGATGATCTTCTGGGGCAGCGGCGATTATGTCAGAACCGTCCAGCTGAACTGGGAGCTGGAGCTCCCCGCCAGCGAAGGCTGTCTGTATGAGACCGACAGCGGCGCCAGCTTTGGCGGGGACGGGGAGCGGTATCACGTCCTGGCATACGCGGACGACGGCGGGCTGGAGGAAGCGCTGGAGCGGGAGGCGGAGCGGATTGACCCGGCGGAGGAGGCGGTGACTGTCATTCTGGACGGCCTGTCCGTCCCGGCGGACCAGCGGCCCGATTTTTCGGACTGCCGCGGCTTCACGGCGGCGCACCCAACGGATGACCGCAACCGGCTGTACCTGCTGGTGAACAGCGCAGGTACCCGGCTGTATGTGGTGGAGTGCTTTTTTTGAGCAGAAAAACAGCGGCGGCCATGGAAAACCATGGCCGCCGCTTGGCGGTTTCGCTTATTTCTCATCTCGGCTGTGGCCGCAATAGGGACAGACCGGCTGTGCTGCCGGAAACCATTTGCCGCACCAGGGACAGGGCCGATCACGCCGGGTCCCGCACAGGGGGCAAAAGGCATCGTCACGGGGGTGCTCCTTGCCGCAGACCGGGCATCTGACCAGCTCCCCCGTACCGGGGACGTAGAAGGCGGCGGTGTCCACCTCTGTGGGTTCCGGCTCTACCGGCACATGCTTTTTCGGCTGAGGGACAAAGTTGGTGCGGAAAAAGGCCAGTCTTCCGCAGGCGGGGCAGCTGTATATATCCACCTCAACCCAGTCGGTGACGGAGGCAAAAAGGCCCGTCATGGCCAGGCGCCTGCCCTCCTGCCAGAGGTCCATCTGTCCCCCGCACTGGGGACAACCCACCGGCGTGTTCGCCTTCATCTCCCGCACCTCCGCTTTCTTATACCCGCAGGCTCTCCGGATAGGCGCCGCTGTCGTGGAGCTTGCGGAGCTCCTCCGCCACGATCTCCCGGTCCTCGTGGTAGGTCATGCCGAACCACTTGTCCGCGGAGTGAAGGACGGATACCTCCAGCGCGCCCTTTTGCAGCTGATCCCCCACCATCACCGGCAGCAGGCACTCGGCCTTGATATTTTCCCCGGCCTCCGTGCGGAGGAAGTTTTCAAAGTACTCCCGCAGGGCGGGGAAGATGCTGGGGGCAAACCCCCAGAAGTTCATGGACACCACCGTCTCCGGGGACAGGTCCATGCCCTCCGCCAGGTCCCGCAGCGTACCGTCGGGATACAGCTGGATCTTCAGCGCCTCCCGGACGGAGCGGAGCTTTCCGTCCTCCACCGCGCACACGCCCCGGGACACCGTGCCGTGGAGGCTGGCGGTGTTCTTCAGCAGATATCCCACCATGGTGGCCTTTCCCGTCTCGGGCAGCTTCACCAGCTCTTCATAGATGGTGCGGTAGGCGTCGATGCCGTAATAGTCATCGGCGTTGATGACGCAGAAGGGCTCGTGCACCACATCCGCCGCGCACAGCAGGGCGTGGACCGTGCCGAAGGGCTTGGTCCGCTCCGGCGGAATCCGGTAGAAGTCCGGCACGGAGGTAAAGTCCTGAAAGACATAGGCCACCTCCACCGGCGTGCCGTCCAGTGCGGTCTTCTTCGCCAGATAATCCCCGCACAGGCGGCGCATCATCTCCTCCATCTCCGGCTTGATGATGAACACCACCTTGTTGAACCCCGCCCGGAGGGCGTCGTAGATGGAGTACTCCATCAGGATCTCGTTGTGGGGCCCGATGCCGTCCACCTGCTTGCTGCCGCCGTAGCGGGACCCCAGGCCCGCCGCCATGATGACCAGTGAGACTTTCATTTGCTTCTCTCCTAAAGTGTGTTGTAAATTTGCGCCTTGTTGCGCAACCATACGCTGTTCTTTTACCATACCCTATTTCCCGGATTTTTGCAACTGCTCTTGACTTTTTTCCTCTGCGGTCTATAATATGAAAACGATAATCATTTTCAGATTGAGGGGGCATTGGATGCCATACAGCACGAAACAGCACCAGGCGGTGCTCCGCTGCCTGGAGGACCGGGGCGAGACCGCCTGCACCGCCGCGGAGCTGGCGGAGGACCTGCGCCGGGAGGGCTGCCCGGTGGGCCTAGCCACCATCTACCGCCAGCTGGAGAAGCTGGAGGCCGCCGGGGCGGTCCACAAGGTCAACACCGAGGAGGGCGCCCTGTACCAGTACTGCGGCCGCCAGTCCCAGGGCCACCGGGACTGCTTTCTCCTGAAGTGTGAGCGCTGCGGCCGCATCCGCCATGTGGACTGCACCCACCTGCAGGACCTGTACGACCACCTGGAGCGGGAGCACCACTTCCGCATCGACCCCCGGGGGACGCTGTTCTCCGGGGTGTGCGACGTCTGCGCCGGAGAGGAGGGCCGCCATGGAGCCCAATGAGCTGATCGTCTGCCGGGACGTGTCCCTGGGGTATGAGGGGCAGAGCGTCCTGGCCCACCTGGATCTCACCATCCGGGCGGGGGACTACCTGTGCATCATGGGGGACAACGGCTCCGGCAAGTCCACCCTGCTGCGGGGCCTGCTGGGGCTCCTCTCCCCCCAGTCCGGGGAGATTCTCCGGGCACCGGAGCTGCGGCAGGGGGCCGTGGGCTATCTGCCTCAGCAGACCCGGGCCCAGCGGGACTTCCCTGCCACGGTGTATGAGGTGGTCCTCTCCGGCTGCCTGAACCAGAAGGGGCTGCGGTTCTTCTACACCGCCGCCCAGAAGTCCGCGGCATTGATGAACATGGGCAAGCTGGGGATTCTGGAGCTGAAGGACCAGAGCTACCGGGACCTCTCCGGCGGGCAGCAGCAGCGGGTGCTGCTGGCCCGGGCCCTGTGCGCCGCCCGCAGCCTGCTGATCCTGGACGAGCCCATCACCGGCCTGGACCCCGCCGCGGCCCAGGATCTGTACAAGACCCTCTCCTACCTGAACCGGAAGGAGGGCATGGCGGTGGTGATGGTGACCCACGATCTGAGGGCCGCCCTGCGCAGCGCCCGGACGGTGCTGCACATCGGCCGCAGCAGCTACTTTTTGGGCACAGTCAAAGACTATCTGGCCTCCCCCCAGGGGCGGCGGTTCCGGGAGGTGGAGGAATGAGCCTGACCTTGATGCTGACCTATCCCTTTATGCAGCGGGCCCTGATCGCCGGGACGCTGGTGAGCCTCTGCGCCGCGCTGCTGGGGGTCCCCCTGGTGCTGAAGCGGTACTCCATGATCGGCGACGGCCTCAGCCACGTCTCCTTCGGGGCCCTGGCCATCGCCGTGGCCCTGGGGTTCACCCCCCTCTACTTCTCCATCCCCGTGGTGATCCTGGCGGCGTTCTTCCTGCTGCGGCTGGCCACCAATCCCCACTGGAACAGCGACGCGGCCATTGCCGTCATGAGCGCGTCGGCCCTGGCCATCGGCATCATCGTCATCTCCCGGACCAGCGGCATGACCACGGATGTGGACAACTACATGTTCGGCAGCGTCCTGGCCATGACGTGGGCGGATGTGGCCCTGTCTGCGGTGCTGTCCCTTGCGGTGCTGGCCCTGTTCGTGCTGTTCTACCACAAGCTCTTTGCCGTGACGTTCGACGAGAGCTTCTCCCGGGCCACGGGGCTGCGGGTGGACTGGTACAACACCCTGCTGGCCATCCTCACCGCCCTGACCATCGTGCTGGGGATGCGGATGATGGGCGCCATGCTGATCTCCTCCCTGGTGATCTTCCCGGCGCTGACGGCCATGCGGCTGTTCAAGAGCTTCCGGGGCGTGGTGGTGTGCGCCGCCGTCACGTCGGTGTGCTGCTTCTGCGCGGGACTCATGGCCTCCTGGACGCTGTCCACGCCGGTGGGCGCCTCCGTGGTGGTGGCAAATCTCACGCTGTTTCTGCTCTCCTGTGCTGCCGGCTGGCTGCGCAGGCGCTGAAAACCGCCGGATCTGCGGCTGTGCCGTATATCCGGCGGATTTTTTTATACAATATTAGAAAAGAATCTGGCAGAAAAGGCTTGCGCTTTTCCAGTATCTGTGCTATGATGCGTATGTTAGAAGAGTAAGGTATGTGGAGTGGGCTGCGGGGTCCGCTCTTTTTCTTGGCCTTTTTCGGTCAGGCAAACTCTGCTCAAACTTCCAAAAGAAGGGAGTCCTCCCATGAAAAAGATCACGGAACTGACCGCGGAACTGGCCGCCCCCGCCATCGCGGAACAGGGCTGCACCCTCTGGGACGTGGAGTACGTCAAGGAGGCCGGCACCTGGTATCTGCGCATCCTGCTGGACAAGGAGGGCGGCGTGGACATTCTGGACTGTGAGGAGATCTCCCGGAAGGTCAGCGACCTGCTGGACGAGGCCGACCCCATCGAGGGCAGCTACACGCTGGAGGTGGGCTCCGCCGGTGCCGAGCGGGCGCTGAAGCGGCCCTCCGACTTTCAGCGGTTCCTGGGCAGCCCCGTGCTGGTGAAGCTGTACCGGGCCCGGGAGGGCCGGAAGGAGTTTGCCGGCTATCTGAAGGGCTATGACGAAGCCACCGGCGATGTCACCGTCACCGTGGGCAGCCAGGATCTGGTCTTTCCCAAGAAGGAGACTGCCCTGGTCCGCCTGCGGGTGGAATTTTAACCAATCACCGTCCCGACAAGACGTATTTTATCAACAAGGAGAATCAGCGACATGAAAGGCAAAAAGCAGAAGGAGCCCGTGGGCTTCAATCCCGCGGAAATCTTCGCGGCACTGGCTCTGCTGGAGAAGGAGCGGGGCATCCCCCAGTCCTTCATGATGGAGAAGATTGTCCAGGCCCTCACCACCGCCTACAAGCGGGACCACGCGGATGTGGAGAACGTCATCGTGGATGTGGACGAGGCGCACCAGAACCTGAAGATGTTCGTCCAGAAGAACGTGGTGGAGGAAGAGGACTACGTGGACCCCGCCAACGAGATGCCCATTGAGGAGGCCAAGAAGCTCTCCGCCAAATACGAGGTGGGCGACATCGTGAACATCCCCGTGGACACGGTGGAGTTCGGCCGCATCGCAGCGGGCAACGGCAAGCAGGTCATCATCCAGGGCCTGCGGGAGGCCGAGCGGGGCCAGGTGTACGACGAGTTCAACTCCAAGCAGCATGAGATCCTCACCGGCGTGGTCACCCGCGTGGATCCCCGCAACGGCAATGTGTCCCTGCGGATCGGCACCGGCACCGACTCCACCGAGGCGCTGCTGATGGCCGGTGAGCAGGTCCCCGGCGAGGAGCTGACCGAGGGCATGCACGTGAAGGTCTACGTGGTGGAGGTCCGCCGGTCCACGAGAGGCCCCCAGGTGCTGATCTCCCGGACCCATCCGGGCCTGGTGAAGCGTCTGTTCGAGCTGGAGGTCCCCGAGATCTACGACGGCACCGTGGAGGTGAAGTCCATCGCCCGGGAGGCCGGCAGCCGCACCAAGATGGCCGTGTGGTCCAACGACGAGAACGTGGATCCCATCGGCGCCTGCGTGGGCCCCAAGGGCCAGCGTGTGGGCAGCATCGTGGAGGAGCTGCGGGGCGAGAAGATCGACATCGT
>ERZ894229.1297-NODE-1297-length-11255-cov-12.6951_pt1 | contig 11255 bp, 10 predicted proteins | sample MGYA00380295_ERZ894229 | MGnify/ENA primary metagenome ERZ894229 (study PRJEB32331, sample SAMN06328479) | human gut metagenome | biome: human gut microbiome; feature: stool | host: Homo sapiens | collected 2014-09-17 ... | reverse complement strand
GATGGGCTTCGCGAAGCCTTCCTCCGTCTGCGGAAGCCGCATCGCGCCCATCCCGCCCGTTTCAGATCCTTTCAGAGAAGCTCCGTTTCCGAAGCGGCTTTCCCGGAAAGTTCTTTCTCTGCCGTCTCCTTCCCTGAGATAAAATCCCGCGCATACGCAAGAAACGCCGTCGCCGCAGGAGAGAAGGTTTCCGCCTTTTTCCAGACCAGCACCGTGCCGGACTCCATTTTCGGAGAAAGGGGAACAAAACGAAGCCCCTCATAGGCGCAGTCCAGATTCAGAGTGAGGACGCAGCTTCCGCTGTCGCGGGCGAGAAAAGCAAGATTGTAGAGCAGATTTCCAGTGGCGGTGATGTGCAGATGCTCCGCATGAGGGCCGAACCAGTTGAGAAGCTCATTCTGTACGTTTTCCCGCGATGGAAGAATCAACGGCACACCGGCCAGATCCTCCGGTGAAACGCTGCTCTTAAATGCCAGAGGAGAATCTTCACGCACCAGAATACCCCACTCTTCTCTGACCGGTGTGCGGACAAAACTGTATCTGGTGATGTCCACCGGCTCCTGCAGCAGGCCCACGTCCAGAAGCCCCCGCTCAATGCGCTCCTTGATGTTGTCGGAATTGCCGCTGTAAATCGTGAAGGTGACCAGAGGGTTTTCTTTCTGGAAATCGGTGATCAGGCGGGTGAGAAAACGGGAGCTTTTCAGCTCTCCGCTGCCGATGGAAATGGTTCCCGCCAGATGCTCCTGTCTGTGTCGGAAATCATCCTTCGTCTTTTCTGCCAGGGATACAATTTCCTCCGCCCGGCGGCGCAGAAGCATTCCGTCTTCGGTGAGAACGATCCGATGCCTGTTCCGATGGAACAGTGTGACGCCAAGCTCCTCTTCCAGCTGGATGAGCTGTCTGGACAGGGTGGGCTGGGTCAGGTGCAGCAGAGCGGCCGCCTTTGTGATGTTTTCTTCTCTGGCCGTCATCAGAAAGTATTTCAGAACACGAATTTCCATAAGAAAGCACTCCCTTCTATAGAAAAAGAATGCCACAGCATCCGGTGAAAAGCAATCCCTTTAAGCAAAGAAAACGGGCTGAAATGACGCTTCTTTGCGTCCTTTTCAGTCCGTTTTCCGGTCAGCTCTCCGCCGCTTTGTTCACGCATGCTACGGCGTTCAGGCTTCTGGGATAGCCGATATAGGGCAGGCACTGGGAGATCACGCGGATCAGGAACTCTTTATCGTTGCCCAGGTTCATATTGCCTTTGGCATGGCTGGTAAGCTGCGGTTCACAGCCGCCCTGGGCCGCCAGGAAACAGAAGGTGATCATTTCCCGCTGGGCGAGGGTGAGTCCGGTACGGGTATAGTAATCTCCGAAGCAGTTGGCGGCGAGCCAGCGGTTGATGTGTCCGGCCTTCCAGGCCTCCAGCATCTGCGGCCCGAAGATGTCGGCCTGCGCCTGGGCGCCCTTTTCCAGACGGTTTTCCATGGTCGTCGTGGCCTGGCCCTCCAGCGGAAGCTTCACGCCCCGGTCTGTCAGCACTTCATTGGTAATGCGCAGAAAAGGCAGCACTCTGCCGATTCCCAGATAATCCACCGCCTGATAGACGATTTCCTTTGCCATGACGGGGGTGACCCCGGCGTCCAGGGCACAAGGCAGCTCCAGAAGGAAGGCGTCCGTCCCCTGGCAGCCTAAAAGCGTTGCCAGAATGGCCATGTGGCGGGTGAGATCGTCCAGCTGCTGGCCGGCCTCATTCACAACCTCGTCAAAGGCGAAATGTTCAAAACGTTCCATAAATTCCGGATCGGTTTCACGATAGTTTGTCATAAGTCTCCTCCATTTTTCTGTAAAAAATATTCTTACGTTTCCTGCTCATCCCTTATGGACATCCTGCTGCCTGCGGATATGATAACGCAGATAATCCAGCCGCGCCAGCTGCTTTTCCCGGAAATGAATCTCATCCAGCATATGATCCCGCTTCTGATTGAGTATCTTAAGACGCTGGGATTCTGTGCCCTCCTGCTCCAGCAGCAGGCGCATATAGGTTTCAATTTCCGGGCTTTCAAAGCCTGCGTCATGCAGAGTCATAATCAGGCTCAGACGCTCCAGGTCAGTGTCGTCATACTGCCAGGAGCCCATTACCTGTTTGACTGCGCCGCATAATCCCCAGCTTTCATATTCCCGCAGGATTTCCAGAGGGATATTATAACGTTCGCTTGCTTCATGGATCGTCATTTCTCCTCCTTTCCGCCGTCGCAGACGGCGTTTCATTCCGGGCCGCGGGCGGCACTGCATTCATGGAAGCGTGGCGCGGGCCATCCTCCGGTACGGGTCGTCCTCCGGCACGGCCCATCGGTCCATGCTGACTACAGTGTAGACCCCGTGAGACGGAAAGTCCAATGCCTGTTATCAATCTTCGTTTATTCATGACAGGCATTAGACAGGAAAAACAGAGCTGCCTTATAATAATCATGAAAAATGAGTCTGGATGCTCTGCGGCAGCAGAATGGAGGTAAACATGAAATATACAAAGCTTGGTAATTCGGAACTGAATGTATCCCGGATCTGCATGGGCTGTATGGGATTCGGCGATGCGAAAAACGGACAGCACTCGTGGACGCTGGATGAGGAGCACTCCCGCGAAATCATAAAGCACGGGCTGGAGCTCGGCATCAATTTTTTCGATACCGCAATCGGCTATCAGAGCGGCACCAGCGAGCAGTATGTGGGCCGGGCGCTGAAGGACTTCGCCGAAAGAGACAACGTGGTGGTGGCTACCAAATTCCTGCCCCGCACGCCGGAGGAAATCGCAGCCGGCGTCACCGGACAGCAGCACATCGAGCAGATGATCAACACCAGTCTGAAAAATCTCGGCATGGATTATGTGGATCTCTATATCTATCATATGTGGGATTACGAGACCCCGCTCTATGATATCATGGACGGCCTGAACCGCATCGTGAAGGCGGGAAAGGCGCGCTATATCGGAATCTCGAACTGCTTTGCCTACCAGCTCGCCAGGGCGAACGCCCTGGCGGAAAAGGAGGGCTTTGCGAAATTCGTTTCGGTCCAGGGACATTATAACCTGATTTTCCGGGAGGAAGAGAGGGAGATGGCGAAGCTCTGCGCTGAGGATAACATCGCCATGACGCCCTACAGCGCGCTGGCGGGAGGCCGCCTTTCCAAGCATCCCGGAGAGACTTCAAAGCGCCTTCAGGAGGACGATTATGCGCGCCTCAAATACGATTCCACGGCCGAACAGGACGAGATCATCATCCGCCGCGTGGCCAAGCTCGCCGACCGACGGGGCGTGACCATGACGGAGATCTCTCTGGCCTGGCTTCTGACAAAGGTGACCGCGCCCGTCGTGGGAGCCACAAAACGCCATCATGTGGAAGGCGCAGCGTCCGCCGTGGATCTGGCTCTCACAGAGGAGGAAATCGCCTGGCTGGAGGAGGCGTACGTGCCTCACAGGCTGGTGGGCGTGATGGCGCAGAATACCCGCGCCGCTGCCGGAGACAAGCATGTGTGGTCTACCGGGAATCAGGAGATTGAGGCGTGAGGGAGTATAGATAAAAAGCGGATATATAATTATGGCGCTTTAATTGCATTATACTGACAGTCCGATTGGATGAGGGATAACCATAATACGGCCGGGCTGTTTTTTTATTTCCTGATATTGACATAGAAATTTTAATTTATTATAATATATTAAAAGATTAGAAGGTGATACTATATGAAAATTTCAACTGAAGAGATCAAAGAATTGTTAAAAGAATGTGCAGCTCAGATGGAAGAATGCAGACCACAAGATTTTCGCCAATATATCAGGCTGCACAGTGACAAAGATTGTACGGATGGTCAGCTGGCGGGAGCGATCAGGCAGTTAGCGGAAAAAGGCGAACTGATAAAAATTGAAAGAGGAATATATGCAAAAGGAGATGGAACTTATTCCATAAGGAAAAAAACAGTCGGTTATGGGGAATCTTCCTTTGCAATTGATATAGCAGATTGCTTTGCGGATACAGCAAAAAGACTGGAACTGATTGTCGAAAGTGTAGATGTCCTGAATATGGGAGAAGCCGATTTTTCTTTATTAGGAGAAATAAGAAAAATTAAAGAAGACATGGAGACGATATCTTCCGGTATATATAAAAATAAATAAAGATTTATATGTAATATCGTTATACGATAAAAATCTCGCACCGCAGGTGCGAGAAATGGAGGAATGCTTTTATGAATACGGCTATATCGGAATATGAAATTTTTGTTGAAGAAATTAAAGAGCTGATTCATAAAAAACAATATCATACACTTCGAATGCTGAATTCGGAAACGATAAATTTGTATTGGGAGATCGGAAAAGAAATATGCAGGCAGCAGGAAGAAAAAGGATGGGGAAAGTCTATTGTTCAGGTGCTGTCCGGTGAACTGCAGAAAGAATTTCCGGGTGCGAAAGGGTATTCGGCCGCAAATTTGTGGAGAATGCGTAATTTTTACCTGAGTTATAGAAACTCAGAAAAACTCGCACCATTGGTGCGAGAAATCAGCTGGAGTAATAATATTGTAATTATGGAAAAGTGCAAAGATGATCTGCAAAGAGAGTTTTATTTGCAAATGACCAGAAGATATGGATGGACCAAAAGGCTTTTAACCAACTTTATTGAAGCTAAGACTTATGAAAAATATTTATTGAATCAAACAAATTTTGATTTAACAGTGAGAGAAGAATATAAAGTTCAGGCAAAACTGGCTGTGAAAGACGAATATATATTTGATTTCGCAGAATTATCTCCTGAATATTCAGAACATGAACTGGAGATGCAGTTAATAAATAACATCAGAGCATTTCTCATTGAAATGGGAGGAGATTTTGCTTTTATCGGTAATCAATATCATATGATGGTGGGAAAGAGGGATATTTATATTGATTTACTTTTGTTTCATAGAAGATTACGTTGCCTTGTGGCAATAGACCTGAAGATTGGTGAATTTGAAGCAGAATATGCCGGGCAAATGCAGTTTTATTTAACTGCTCTTGACGAACAAGTGAAACTAAAAGAAGAAAATCCGTCTATAGGGATAATCATTTGTAAATCAAAGGATAAAACATATGTAGAATATGCCTTGAAGCGAATAAATGCACCAATTGGAGTAGCAACATATCAGATATGTAATTCTTTGCCTGGAGATATGAAGGAATTGCTTCCGGAACCGGAAGCAATTGCGGAAATGCTAAAGATTTTTGAATCTAATGAAAGCATGATGAAAGAATAACGGAAGCGCTGCCTGTTGGAATATAATGTGAATTCCTTCATTTCTTCCACAGCCCGCTCACAGCCTTTTGATACTCCCTCGGCGAACACCCCGCCTGTCTGGAAAAGGAGCGGGAAAAATTGGAATAATTGTTGAAGCCTGACAGCTCGCAGGCATCGTATGGAGAATGGCCCTCTCGCAGAAGCTTCTGTGCGAGGGCTATTCTCTTGGCAAGGATATACTGGGTCAGGGAAGCGCCGGAAAGCTTCTTGAAGCAGCGGCTCAGATAGGTCCCATTATGATGGACATGCTCCGCCAGCTGCTTCAGAGTGATCTCTTCACAGAGGTGGTCTTCAATATAGGAAAAGGTCTCCGCCAGAAAATCCGGCATGATTCCCGGATATTCCTGGGGGCGGTCGATGACGGTCAGGCGGCCGATCATAACGAGAAGCTGCTGTAAAAGAGCCCGGCTCATGACGTCGCTTCCCCAAGGATGCTTCAGCAGTTCAGCCTGAAGCTGCCGGGCCAGCTCTGTGAAGCGCCGAATATCATCCTCCTCCAGATGGAGCAGATTCAGTTCGCAGGAAGGTGTGCGTAGAAAACACTCAGAGAGATCCGTTTCGGGACTTCCAAGCCCGGAAAGAACCGATTCCCTGATGTTGATGACAATACGGTCGTGCAGGGCGGGACTGACAAGGACGGACCCGTGGAACGCGTAGGCCCTGGTCAGGATCAGATCCCCCCGCTCCAGTTTTTTGCCGTTGCTTTCCGTATAATAGTTTACATCGCCGTTCAGGAACAGGTAGATTTCACAGCCGTCGTGGTTGTGGAAAAGCAGGGATTCCGGGATATGATTTTCGGCATTTTTCAATTCACATATGACATCGCGGTCCAGGATGCTCAGGATTTTCCGGTGGATTTCATTCATGGCGGCAGTTCTCCCTGTAACGGCGGCAGTTTTTGGTATGTACGAAACGCTGTTTCACGAATCATCCTTTATTCTACAATAAAACTCCTGTTTTGACCATGTTAAAAAGTCGTTTTGCGCAAAGTACAGGTTGTATCATGCGTAGGCGCTGCGCCTGCGGATGTGTTATGCTGTAACCAGCCTGAAGAAACGGCAGAAAAAGGGTGGAAAGGAGATAAATATGGAAAAGAAGGATGGAATGAACTATGCGCCGAAGGGAAAGCCCTCCCCGGTGGTTGGCCCTGGAGAATTTCAGATTGCAGCCGTGGCGCTGGATCACGGGCATATCTATGGAATGTGCAACGGTCTGACGGAGGCGGGCGCGGTTGTGAAGTGGGTCTATGATCCGGACCCGGAGAAGGTGAAGGCTTTTCAGAAAAGCTTTCCCACCGCAAAAGCAGCGGCGAGCGAGGAAGAGGTTCTCTCCGACCCGGAGGTGAAGCTGGTGTGCGGCGCGGCGGTGACAAGCGAGAGGTGCGCTCTGGGGCTTCGGGTGATGGCGGCAGGCAAGGACTATTTTACGGATAAGGCGCCCCTTACCACACTGGAACAGCTGGAAGCGGCCAGGGAAATGGTAAGAAAAACGGGCAGGAAATACATGGTCTATTACAGCGAGCGTATCCATGTGGAGGCGGCCGTTTTCGCGGGAGAGCTGATCGAAAAGGGAGCCATCGGAAAGCCCATCCATGTGGACGGTTTCGGACCGCACCGGGTGGGAGATCCGAAGAGCCGCCCGGACTGGTTCTTTGAAAAGGAGAAATACGGCGGAATCCTCTGCGATATCGGAAGCCATCAGATCGAGCAGTTTCTCTATTACTGCGGTGCGACGGACGCGCAGGTGAAGTACAGCCAGGTGGGAAACTACGGCCATCCCGACTATCCGGAGCTGGAGGATTTCGGGGACGCGGTCCTTGTGGGGGACAACGGGACGACCCAGCATTTCCGCGTGGACTGGTTTACGCCGGACGGGCTTTCCACCTGGGGAGACGGAAGAACCTTCATTCTGGGAACGGAAGGTTACATCGAGCTGCGCAAGTATGTCAATGTGGGAACCGGCGACGGTACGGGGGATCACGTTTTCCTGGTCAATCAGGACGGAGAGCAGCATTTTGAGGTGGCGGGAAAGGTAGGCTATCCCTTCTTCGGACAGCTCATTCTGGACTGCATCAACCGGACGGAAAACGCCATGACGCAGGAGCTCGCCTTTAAGGCGGCCGAGCTGTGCGTCAGGGCAGAGCTGCAGGCGGTCAATCTGACGACGGAAAAATAGAGGAAGAGGATGATTCGGAATGGAGGTAAAGATGATACAGGCAGCGATAGTAGGATGCGGCAATATCGCCCATTCCCATGTGGAAGGGCTTCTGGCCTTTCCGGACAGATGCAGGATCGCAGCGCTCTGCGACATCTATCCGGAAAAGGCGGAGAAAATGAAACAGAAATACGGGCTGGACTGTCCGGTTTTTGACGACCATGAGAAAATGCTCGCCTCCGGCCTGAAAATCGATCTGGTGCACGTATGCACGCCGCCCTATGTGCATGCACAGATCGCGATTCACGCCATGGATGCGGGGATGAACACGGTGGTGGAAAAGCCCATGGCGACCTGTCTGGAGGAGTGCGACGCCATGCTGGAGGCGGAGAAGAGAAACGGGGTTACCATGGCCTGCATTGCCCAGAACCGGTTCCGCAATTCCATTTATAAGCTGAAGCAGACCGTGGACAGCGGCCTGGCTGGAAAAGTCTGCTTCGCGCAGGTCAATTCCCTGTGGTGGAGAGCGCATTGCTATTATGACCTCTGGTGGCGTGGTACCTGGGAAAAAGAGGGCGGCGGTCCCACCCTGAACCATGCGGTGCATCACATCGACATGCTGAACTGGATCAAGGGGACTCTGCCGGATGAGGTGACCGCCATGCTCACCAATGTGATGCACGACAATTCCGAGGTGGAGGACCTTTCCGTGGCCTGTATGCGGTACGCGGACGGAAGCCTGGCGGAGGTGACCAGCTCCGTGATCCACCATGGGGAAGAGCAGGGAATCGTGCTCCAGTGTGCGGACGCGAAGATCTCCGCGCCGTGGGATGTGAAGGCCGAGGTGGGACAGGCGAACGGTTTCTTCCGGCCCGGAGGAAATCAGGAACTGATCGACCGCCTGAACGCCTTTTACGAATCCCTTCCTGATCTGAAATATGAGGGACATACCGGCGAAATCGACGATGTGCTGAGCGCCCTGGAAGAGGGAAGGCGGCCCATGATCACCGAAGAAGACGGAAGAAAGACGGTGGAGTTGATCAGCGCCATTTACAAGGCGGGCTGCACGCGGAGCATTGTGAGCCTGCCGATTACAAAGGAGGACGATTATTATACCTTCCAGGGGATTCTGAAGCATGCGGTTCATTTCCATGAGAAAAAGGCCTCGGTGGAAAACTTTGCCGAGGAAGGCTTCAGCCTGGGGAATTATGGGGAAAAGAAGTAAATAAGTTTTTGAAATAGCCGGATGATAAGAGGGACAGTCTGATTGATTACGGGAATCTGTAGTTGATCAGACTGTACTTGTTTTATATGATAATGACGGAAAAAAAGAAAGCGCGTAAGCCGTCTGAGTCATAAAGACTGTACGGTAGAAAACCGCTTTCTTTTATGGTAAAGTATCATAAGGACGAAATAAAAGCAAGAAGAATTCGAGGATGAAGTATCCCCAGAATAACCTTCCTGTCCACTGGCAGGCTGGCGAACAGGGAGAGAATAAGGACATGGCAGGCGAAACGAAAGGAGAAAACAGATGCAGTATTTCACGCAGAAAGACGGAGCGCTGATCTTCAGAAGAAGACATGAGCTTCTGGAAATCAGGCCATGGGGAGAGGGACTGCGCATCCGCGCGACGGAAAACAGAGAGTTTACCGGAAGGGACTGGGCGCTTTCCGAACCGGCCCATGTGGAGGGAAGGATTGAGGTTTTCGAGGATCACGCGGAGGTATCAAACGGAAAAATCCGGGCGGTGATCACTGATTTCGGGAAAATGCATTTCCTGAATCAGGACGGAAAGGAGCTTTTGAGGGAGTATTACCGCTCCTGGGATTACGGGACAGAAGGCTGGAAGGATCTGGATCAGATCACCATGGTCCGCATGACCGGAAGGCAGTACCGGAACGTGGGAGGGGATAATTATGAGCTTCACCTGCGCTTTGAAGCGGACGACAGGGAGCGGATCTACGGCATGGGACAGTACCAGCAGCCCTATTTGAATCTGAAGGGCTGTACGCTGGATATGGAGCAGAAAAACACCCAGGCTTCCGTTCCGTTCATGGTTTCCGACAGGGGATACGGGCTGCTCTGGAACAATCCGGCCGTTGGACAGGCATTCTTTGGAAAGAACCGGACGGAATTTTCCGTACAGTCTTCAAAGCAGATCGATTACTGGATCACAGCGGGAGATACGCCGGCAGAGATTGTGGAAAATTATACGGCCGTCACGGGAAGGGTTCCCATGATGCCTGAGTTTGCCATGGGCTTCTGGCAGTGCAAGCTTCGTTATCAGACCCAGGAGGAAATCCTGTCTGTGGCGCGGGAGTACCATAGAAGAGGAATCCCCTTAAGCGTGATCGTGCTGGATTTCTTCCACTGGCCCCATCAGGGAGACTGGACCTTCGATGAGGAATATTTTCCGAACCCGGAAGGGATGATCCGGGAGCTTGGTGAGATGGGAATCCGCCTGATGGTATCCGTCTGGCCCACCGTTGACCGCAAATCCGTAAACTATCAGGAAATGAAGGAGAGGGATCTGCTGGTCCGGACAAACCGGGGTATTCCGGTCACCATGGAATGCTATGGCATGGAAGAATTCATGGACGCCACCAATCCGGAAGCGCAGGAATTTATCTGGAATACGGTGAAGAAAAATTATTTTGACAAAGGCGTCGCCTTGTTCTGGCTGGACGAGGCAGAGCCGGAGTACACCGCAGCGGATTTTGATCTGTACCGCTACTATGACGGTTCCGCTCTGGAATGCGCCAACGAGTATCCTGTGGGTTACGCGAAGGCCTTTTACGATGGCATGAAAAAGGCGGGTGTGGAAAATCCAGTCAACCTGATCCGCTGTGCCTGGGCCGGATCTCAGAAATACGGCGCGCTGGTCTGGTCCGGCGACGTGCCTTCCACCTTCACCTATCTGAGAAATCAGGTTGTGGCCGGACTGAACATGGGGATGGCCGGAATTGCCTGGTGGACGGCTGACATCGGCGGCTTCCATGGCGGAAATATCCACGATCCCGCATTCCATGAGCTTCTGATGCGCTGGTTCCAGTATGGGACCTTCTGCCCCGTCATGCGCCTTCACGGCGATCGGGATCCCCATAAGGCGCCCATGAATCCGGATGCCATTTATGGTGGCGGAATCTGTGCGTCCGGCGCGGACAATGAGATCTGGAGCTATACTCCTCAGATGGAGGAGATGATGGTATATTACATCCGCCTGAGAGAATCCATGAAGGGCTATATCCGGAAAACCATGGCAGAGGCCCATGAAAAGGGAACGCCTGTGATCAAGCCCCTGTTTTACGATTTCCCGCAGGATGCGGCCGCCTGGGATGTGGAGGACGCCTATCTGTTCGGCCATGATCTGCTGGCAGCGCCCATCCTGACGGCCGGGGCGCGTGAGAGGGAACTTTATCTTCCTGCGGGAGCGCAGTGGACGGAATGGGAGACAGGGACCGTATACGACGGAGGGCAGACCGTAAGGGTGAGCGCTCCGGTGGACCGGATTCCGGTCTTCATCCGGGACGGCGCAGAGGTATTCGAACAGGCCGGAGAATAACACGTTATCATAAAGAAGGAAAACGTTCTCAGAGAGTCGCAGGATTTTGGGCGATAAGCCCGGCAAACGGCCGATAGCTGTGCGCATCGCATGATCGGATAGGGGAAGGAACTTCCCCTATCTGGCCTACAGGCCGAATTCCTGATACAGCGCTTCCTGATACTGCCTGTCTGTTACCGCTCTGCTGATTTCATCAGAACGGGAATTTTGAATCAGAAGCTGAATCAGACGTCCGA
>ERZ894229.1293-NODE-1293-length-11330-cov-9.14421_pt1 | contig 11330 bp, 11 predicted proteins | sample MGYA00380295_ERZ894229 | MGnify/ENA primary metagenome ERZ894229 (study PRJEB32331, sample SAMN06328479) | human gut metagenome | biome: human gut microbiome; feature: stool | host: Homo sapiens | collected 2014-09-17 ... | reverse complement strand
CAAAATTGGCGTTTTTCGCCTGACCCGGAATGGCGATTATCGCCTGACGCTAACAATATGAAGTATTTTCCAATAAAGGACAGAAAGGATGTTTTTAATGAGAAGAAAAATCATATCTACCATTATCGCTCTAACCCTTTGCCTTTGTTCTGCCTTTGCATCTGCTCCTACCAATAATCTTGGTGCAGATAAAAGTAAGACCGATGAAGTCAGTATGACTCGAATTAGCGAGGAAGATTTGAATACACCTCGAATCACCCTTTCGGAGGCTCAAGTACAGGAGCAAAAAAATGATAGTAATTCCGATGTTTCAACCACATCCGTTAATGCAACCATTTCTCAAGATTATTATGTTCAAGAAATAAGCGTATCTCCGCTTTATTACTCTCCAGATGACAATAATATTTATTCTCCCAATCCTGAGTCAATTAATAGGACTATTCGAAAAGTATCCGATTTGCAACCTCGATTTGAAAGTCTAGTTCTCTCTCCGGACCAGACAGCTGATTTCTATAACGATATTGATGCATCGGCAGAAGCTGCAGCAGAAGTTGACGGAAGAAGCTATGAATTTTACGGCTGGAATCTTACTGTTAAGGCAGTCGTTCAGGCTCAAAATCCTTTATATATAAAATACACTCCTAATCCAGAAGAGGATTGTTTTAACCCAGTGGGTGAGCAAACATTGGATATCCCCTATCAAAGCACCATCGCCACTATCAATCTAATGTTCAAATCGTCTACTGATAGCCGTGACACATTACAAACGTATGGCTTGAGAGGTGGATTTTACTTCCGCTATCCATCAGGTCCCAATGCTGGACAGACTGGCAGTATGATGGTAAGCCCATATTTTGCAACTAACTGGGAGTGATCTGATATGAATGTAGATAGTATAACAGCTAACAGATACACTTACGGCAATTATGAATTGGCAAACAAAAAAAATCTGCCTGTTTCAGAACAAAATTCTAACATTAAAGACGATTTTCTGAAACGCGGGGAAGAGCTGGCCAACAAGTATTTTAATATATCCTATGCAAACAAGCCGCTCCCCTCAGAGAGCCAGATTAAAGAATTGAAAGACAAATACGGTGATGTTGAATTCACAAAAGAGCAATACCAGTCTTTTCTTCAGGATCTGACTAGCATGGGAGTTATAAGTGACATTGAAAGCCAGTTAGCTGGAAATGAATCAGCAATGCGGCTCTGTATTCCTGTTGCAACAGCTATGGTTAGTCCAACGTGGCTCTATTATAGTGGTGTCGATTTATTCCAGCTGGATGAAAATACAGATGTCACCGAATGGATTAAATATCGTGCTGCTTGTGATACATCCTATTTTATAGATGGTGTCGCTCATGAAAGTAGCGTAGATGAGCTATATGGATATATTTCAAATATTATTTCTAAAATTAACTAATAACTGAATAAAAAGACATAAGACCGACGGAAATTATTTTCCGTCGGTCTGAGGCTTTCGAGAAAATCACAAGGGAATTTGAAACCGCTTTCTGATTGCCGGAAATCGCTTGCTTTTTATGGAATTTCCGGTAGAATGTAGACAAATGCTTGACAAAACGGTCAGCTGAAAGCGAAAGCTGTCGGTTGGTGAGCCGCGGTTTGTTCAGGCAGGGAAAAGGGGCGCCGTCACCAGTGCGGCGCAGGGACTGACGGACCATCTCGGAAAGGGGTCGTTTCATGGGATTCTTCAAGAAAAAGAAAAAAGAGGGCGAAATCAAGGCGTTTGCAACGGGCGACATCATTGCGCTCAAGAAGGGCGAAGGCTTCACCGCGTTCGTGCAGGATGGACAGAAGGTGTCCGCGGGTGACGCGCTGCTCCAGGCTGACTTGGAATTTATCCGCAGCAAGGGGCTGGAGACGTCCGCGATCCTGTGTGTAACCGAGCCGCACGAGCCGGAGATCACGTTCACGACGGAGGAACGTGTGTATGCGGCGCGCGACGTGGTCGCTACCATTAAGTTATCGTAAGGGAAAGGGGGGAATCAGCATGGTATTGGATCAGATCAAGGGCAAAGTCGTTGTTTCCTGTCAGGCGTTGCCGGAGGAGCCGCTGCATTCAAGCTACATTATGTCCCGCATGGCAGTTGCGGCCAAGCAGGGCGGCGCAGCCGGTATCCGCGCGCAGTCGGTTGAGGATATCAACGCCATCATGGAGGTTTGCGACCTGCCGATGATCGGTATTATCAAGCGCAACTATCCGGACAGTGATGTCTACATCACCGCGAGCATGAAGGAGATCGAAGAGCTGCTGACGACAAAATGCCAGATCATTGCGCTCGACGCGACCGACCGGCCGCGCCCGAATGGCGAAAAGACCGAGGATCTGGTGGCACGCATCCACGAGGCGGGCCGTTTGGCGATGGCAGACTGCTCGACCTATGAGGAGTGCGCAAAGGCGCAGGAAATCGGCTTCGATATCATTTCGACCACACTGTGCGGCTATACGCCGTACTCCAAAAAGGTTGACGGGCCGAACTTCGAACTGCTCAAGAAGTGCGTGGACACGCTCACCGTACCGGTGATTGCCGAGGGCAAGATCAACACGCCGGAGGATTTGCGCCGCGTGTATGAAGAATGTGGCGTGTTCAGCGCGGTCGTCGGTGGTGCGATTACGCGTCCGCAGCAGATCACAGCGCGTTTTGTGGGGGCATTGAAGAAAGAGGGGTAAAAGAGTATGTTCAAATATCTGCAAAAAGTCGGTAAATCCTTTATGCTGCCGATCGCAATCCTGCCGGCAGCCGGTCTGCTGCTGGGTATCGGCGGCGCGTTTTCCAGTGCGGCAACCATTGCGGCATACCCGATGCTGGACGTTTACTTCCTGCAGGTTATCTTCCAGATCATGTCGGCGGCCGGTAACGTTATTTTCGGCAACCTGCCGCTGCTGCTCTGCATCGGCCTGTGTGTCGGCCTTGCCAAGAAGGACAAGGGCACGGCGGCGCTGGCCGGCGTAGTCGGCTTCCTGGTCATGACCGGCACGATCTCCGCGATGCTGGGTATTTTCAACCCGGAAGGCAACGCGATCGACACCGGTGTTATCGGCGCGCTCGTTATGGGCATCATTGCCGTGACCTTGCACAACAAGTATCAGAACATCCAGCTGCCGCAGACGCTGGGCTTCTTTGGCGGTTCGCGCTTTGTCCCGATTGTCACCTCGCTGGCGGCGATTTTTGTCGGCGCGGCGTTTTACATCATCTGGCCGCCGATCCAGAACCTGCTGGTGCTGACGGGCGACCTGATCGCGTCCGCGGGCGTGGTCGGCACGTTCTTCTATGGCTTCCTGATGCGTTTGTGCGGCGCGGTCGGCCTGCACCACATGATCTACCCGATGTTCTGGTATACCGAGCTGGGCGGCGTAGAAATGGTTGCCGGTGCGCAGGTCGTCGGTGCGCAGACCATCTTCTTTGCACAGCTGGCTGACCCGAACCATGTTGGCCTGTTCACCGAAGGCACCCGCTTTTTCGCCGGCCGTTTCGCAACCATGATGTTCGGCCTGCCGGCTGCGTGCCTTGCGATGTACCACTGTGTAACCAACCCGGACAAGAAAAAGTATAAGGGCATTTTCCTCGGCGTTGCACTGACTTCGTTCATCACCGGTATCACCGAGCCGTGCGAATTTATGTTCCTGTTCGTTTGCCCGCCGCTGTATGTGGTGCACTCGCTGCTGGACGGCCTTTCCTTCATGGTGGCCGACCTGCTCAACATTTCGATCGGTAACACGTTCTCGGGCGGCTGCATCGACTTCCTGTTGTTTGGCGTGTTGCAGGGCAACGCCAAGACCAACTGGTTGCTTGAGCTGCCGGTCGGCGCGGTCTGGGCGGTTGTGTACTACTTTGTATTCCGCTTCGCCATCACCAAGTTCAACATCGCGACCCCGGGCCGCGGCGACGACATGGACGACGAGGGCGAAGTCAAGCTGGACACCAAGTCCTCCATGCATGAGGATGCACTGGTAATTCTGGAGGCGCTGGGCGGCCGCGAGAACATTGAGGACGTCGACGCTTGCATCACCCGCCTGCGCGTGGCGGTCAAGGATAGCAATAAGGTCGACCGCGAACTGCTCAAGAAGGTTGGCGCGACGGCAGTCCTTGAGGTTCAGGGCGGTATTCAGGCAATCTACGGCGCAAAGGCCATCCTGTACAAGAATGAGATCAACGATATTCTGGGTGTAGCAGACTAAAAAAACATAGACACGGGCGGGAGGAACAAGCATGAAGCTGCTCATCAAAAAACTGGCGTCTTACGCGATTGATTATGTGCTGGTGGCCGGGCTGGGCGGCCTGTACGCCTTCTGTGCGAGCGTGTTCTATCTGGAACCCGCTACGCAGAACAAGGCGATACTGATGTTGGTTTGCGCGCTCATCACCGTGGTGTTGCTGACCTGCTATGTGCCGACCAAGAACAACGGCCAGACCATCGGGCAGAGGCTCATGCATCTGCGGGTGGTCAACAAAAATGGCAAGCCGCGTACATGGTGGCAGAGTTTTCTGCGCGAGTGTATCCTCAAGGTTTCGTGCGCGCCGCTGTTCGTGCTGTTTTCCGTGGTTTACTATGTTGTCTATCTGCTCATCATGCAGCGCAATCCCAAAGGGGAGCTGGCACATGACCTGCTGCTCAAAACCAGCGTGGTGGAAGTCTGACGCTGCAAAAATACAAAACAGACGCGCCGCAGGCTTGTCCTGCGGCGCGCTTTTCTGTCTTGTCAGCCAAAAAAATGGCGGGAGTTCTTGCAAGAATTGCACAAAAATTATGAAAGTACTTTCAGAACGGACAGATTGCTCTGTCAAAAGGCGCGGCGCGTTTTGTGTAAAAATGCCAAATTTGACAAAAACGGCAAAATCACTTTCAGATTGTCTGAAAGTGTTGAAATAACCGAGGGGGCTGTTATACTTAAAGTAGGAAATGAAGGGAAATGGCGTGTGACAGGCGTCCGGGCTTACAAAGGGGGAACATGGATTGAAGCAGCACGAGCGTGCGGTGCAGGTTGAGACAAAGTTTGAAAGCAATATCATCCCCCGTATCGAAGCCAATTACGAAAATTTGACGCCGCTGGAAAAGAATATCGCGGATTTCTTTATCCACCATCCGCCGCAGGGAGATCTGTCGGCCAAAGCGGTGGCAAAGCAGCTTTATGTGTCCGAGGCGTCGTTGTCGCGTTTTGCGCAGAAATGCGGCTACACCGGCTATCGTGAGTTCCTGATCTATTACAAAAACGGCGGCATGACCGCGCAGCGCATGCCCAGCAGCGGGCATGTCAACACCGTGCTGCACACCTATCAGGAACTGCTGAGTAAGAGCTATTCGCTGATTGACGAGCAGCAGGTGCAGCGCATTGCATGCACGCTGGCCGAGAAAAAGCATATCTATGTTTACGGCCGGGGCAGCTCTGGGCTGGTGGCAAAGGAAATGCGCATCCGGTTTATGCGCATCGGTCTGAATATCGAGGCGATCACCGATTCTCACATCATGCAGATGAACTCGGTGCTGCTGAGCGAGGATTGCGCCGTCATCGGTATCAGCGTTAGCGGCAAAACCGAAGAGGTGCTTCAATCGCTGGCTGCGGCCAAGCGCTGCGGCGCGTTCACCATGTTGATGACTGCGCATGTCAAGCCGGAGTTCCGTAAGTATTGCGATGAGATCATGCTGTTTTCGGTCAAGGAATATTTGGAGAACAGCAAGGTGATCTCGCCGCAGTTCCCCATCCTTGTGATGGTGGACGTGCTGTTTTCCGAGCTTTTGAGTTCGGACGGGCTGCGCCGCGAGTCGCTGCACGACTATACGCTGAAAATGCTCCAAAAGGACGCCAAGCGGTGACAGCTTTAACCGCAGGCCATTGGCCTGCGGTCAGCTCGCTGAAAAACTGATATGTATAGTGTGGTGGCTGGGAGCATAGCAACATAAAATAACAAAATTCGGGGGCATGTACATCGAATTTTGCCCTTAACTCGCGCCATCGGGCGCGAAACCGGGGGTATCAAAAGCGGTTTCTACTGGAACCGCTTTTGTAGATAGGGGGTATTGGATACCCCCTATTAGGCTGTCGAATTTTTCGACAGCCTCAGACCGACGGAAATTATTTTCCGTCGGTCTTATCATTTGAAAAATCTACTCCACCACGATCGAGGCTGTACCGGCTCGGCCTCAGTAGTATCCTGCCCGGCATCCTCTGAGAGCTGATGCTGGATCGTCCCAGCGTGAAGTGCTTGGGCTGCAGCTGCCGTCTGCTGAGCCGCTGCCAATGCGTCAGTTAATCTCATAATAGTCTGCGCCTGCTGATCAAGCTGTTGATCCTTTGCAGCTATCTGCCGATCCTTCACTTCCAGCTGTTCCCTTAAAGCAAGAATAGTCGTGTCAAGAACAGTATACATATCATCAACCGCCCCTTTATTTTCGGTTGATGAACCATCAACTTTACTATCAACGATTGACGTCAACCGTTGTGAACCAGTTGACGAATCGCACGCAGAAAATGCCTGTTTTATTAGCTTTTCACCGTCAACCGATACCATCAACCTACCATCAACAGTTGTCATCAACCCCTGTAAACTGGTTGACAGCGGTTCACGCTTTATCTTTTTGAAAACAGCCTGCTTAGATACCCCTAATTCATCAGCAATTTGCCGGATTGATTTTGTAGCCATAAACCATAAACCCCTCTTACAAGATATTTCTATCATACAATTATCAAAGGAAAATGTAAATTAAAAACCAGCTGACGCTGGTAGGGGGAAGAGGAACGAGAACCAGCCGCCCGCGTCTTTCCTCTTCCCCCCAGCGCGGATGATGGACAGCTTGCAAGCAACCTGACCACAACCGCGCTCCCCCCATCACCATTCTCACGGCGGCGCTCCGAAATAGAAGAGAGAAAAAACGAAAATCTTTCTTGACAAAAAGCACCGTCAGGTGCAAGATGATGGGAACGGTTCAGATCCTCGGAGGGCAGAGTAAGTCCGGTGAACCGGACATTTACCACACCGATCATGGGAATCGGACGAGTCCCCATCAGTTGGCTGCCCCGTAATTCAACCAGCGTGGCCTGTACTGTGTTTTGTCGCACGGCTCATGCCCGCCTGCATCGTGATCCTGCAGGCCGCTGGAGGTGTCGCACTCACGATCCTCCGCTTAGCATCTTATTTCCGTTCGGTGCTGTCAGCCGAACTGACGTCGATCGGCAACGCTGGGGCAGCTTAGCACCGATCTCCGGAACGATTTTCTGCATCGGCTCGTTCACACCTGCGTTTTACGGATGCGCAGCTTCCCCCGGGCGACCGGAAAAAGGCCGCACTGAACTAAGCCCTCAGCTACCATTTTTTCAAAAATGGATCGGGGCTTGTCCTCTCGATTTTCACTTTTTACTATGTAAAAACCGCTGTTTTTGCGGGTTTTACCAAAACATACACAAAAAAGCCGTCCGATTTTTTACAATCGGACGGCTTAAATTCCGTTACAACGCTTGACAAACCGCTTTCATACAGTATATAATATCTGTACGAAAAACGATTTTTCACTGCGAAGGCTCCGATCCGCTAAATCGGTTCTCTTCTAAGGAAGGTTGGCGTCCGCTAAACGCTCAGCCTTCGTGTTGAAAAGTCGTTTTTTATTTGCTTGTTGTGGATAGTATAAAACACTTGAACGGAAATTGCAAGAAAAATCCACAGGATACGGGCATTTATTTTTAAGCGTATACAAATACGATGATTTTTTTCGACATTTTGTAACCGTATCCGACTACTCTTATTAAACTCTATAAACGAAAGAACCTCCATGAGTTACAACTCATGGAGGTTCTCATTTCATATATCTCAGATAAACTTGTGACCTAAAACCAAGATACCATCAGGATTTGTGCTTTGTAAAGTGGCTGATCTATGGCGATTTATACCCCCTTGTTAGATAGAGGGGGCTTAATGATCTGGTCGCGGCGTAAGCCGCGACCACAGCAGGCTCTGGCTCGCCAGCTGCTTACGCGCTGGCGGCCAGCCTGCTGCGTCCTAATCGGAACGGTGGATCTGTATTATAACAAGTCGAAGATCTCTTGGCAACCCCACCCTTAATTATACAAAACTGCGGTTTTGGTAAACTCATTTTGCTGTCAAGCCCGGTATTTCTTCATTTTCGGCCATTTTAAGCGATTTTCCATTTTTTCTTTCATGATCTTAACCGCAAGATATTGTGTTTTGAATCATTTTTACTTTCCGCTGCTGATCTCTTATTTTCTTCCTTTTTCAGCTTTTCGCGTCAATGCTTGTTGCCCTATCGCCTTTATGATATACTGAATAAGCTACCACCCCCAGACCGGTAGAGAAAGGGGGTGTAACCTCTTGGATTTAATCACATCATTTTTTCTTTCTATTATGGCGGGTGTTGTTTGCCACCTCATCTGCAAATGGTTGGATAGGAAGAAGTAACCGGTAGCCAGCCTTGGGTATAAGCCACCCACCCACAACGGAATAGAAAACCCCCGGAGGTCGCAACTCCGGGGGTTTTTGCGTGCCCTCTTGGACACTCACATCATTTTTGCCTAATGATATTATAACTTATATCAACGGCTATTGCAAGTATATCTCAAAAAGTCAAAAACTATTCTTATTGCTCTAATTCCGTCATATCTTCACAAACAGTCCTACAGGGCAAACGTCCTTAAATCCGGGAGTAGCTATGTACCAGCATGCCGCACCCGTCTGCTCCCATGACACTTCAAGCGTTATATCATGCCAGCCATCAGGAAACAAAGCTGTAAAACCCTGTCCAGCGTGTATACCGTATCCATCCAAAAGCAAACGTGGATGTTGATCATCGTCCATCGGATCAGGTAGCTGCAGCTGAGCGACTTTTTTTTTATCCCAGTTCATCATTATTTCCTCCTAACTTTAGTTTACACGCATATCCTTCGGTACAACATCTAGCGGCTTTGTATGCAGAAAAATCATTTCCCAATACCCGGCGCGGTAATTAGCCCGCAACCGTCTGCCCAGCAGGACATTCCGCTTTGAAACATCAGACTTCCATTCTTTCTCGCGGATCAGTTCTGCATACCCTTTTCCGTAAGTAGCGCTAATCCCAATCTGACTGATCAACCATCCGCCATTTTCTCCCCGTTTAAATAATTCTTGCATCTGATGCCGCGCCTGCTCTTCTGTGAAATCTACCGAATATGGGCTCTGCAGCACAGTCTCCCACAGCATCACCTTTTTGCTTTTGCCGTAATAATCCTTGTAGCTGATTTCCTTTTCTGCAGACGATACAACCACATAACCTGTATGCTCTTTTTTAGGCCGCAGCCGCCGATCCGCATTTGCACGTTCCCGCGAGATCCGGAGAAGGTTCTCATTCAGACTGCGTTGATAAGCGCTCTCGTTTCTCTCCGCATCCAGTTCCTGCTCCACCTGCTGGATCTTCTCTTTCGCGAACTTCTCAGCTGCAGCCGTCCGGTACTTCAGCTCCTGATCTGCCATCCGGATTTTTTCTCTTGCTTCACCCTCAGCAAATCGTTTCTCTTGCTCTGCCTTTGCTTTTTCTTGTAGGAGACGCATATATTCCTCTTTGGTCAGGAGTACATGCGTACACTCCGGGTTGTTCTGATCTCCCGATATATCTGCAAATCCGCCTAATAGTCTTTCCTTTACAAATCTGGGCATTATTTTCCCGCTTTCTTATAGGCCACGAATATAGTTATCCGCTACAACGCTGATCCGGTTATGACCGAGCGCCTTGCTGCAGACCAACATGGCGGCCTTGTCCAGCTTCTTGCCTGCTTCGTCTTTCCTGCAGGTATATACCTCGCTCTGGTATCTTCGGCCTGTTCCCCGATGTACGCGATCATACGGAATATCCTGTATTGGCCGCGCATGGGTTTTGTATATCGCTGTTGCATATTCTGCCCTGTACCCGTGAATGTCGGCATTGGTGTTCACATACTGCCAAACCTTTTCTTCTGCAGGTGTCTCCCTGATCCGCCCTATAATCTGCCCTGCAAAGCGGCCAATAATCGGGCTAAGACGTTCCCTGCCGCCTTTTCCGTTTCGTACATGGGTAAAATATTCTTCGTCAAACAAGCGTGTGTCCTGCAGCATCTCAAGACGCTTATCGGCCGCTGCTGACCGCTCGCCGGCCGGCAGTGCATTTAGCCTGGCTATTTCGTCTTCGATCTGCGCCCTGGTCACCAGGTCTTTCCCGCGCAGCTCCATCAGCTCACTGCGCCGCAGCCCTGTCCCCTTGCAGAACTTGACCAGCTCGTCGTTGTTCTCTTCTGAAAAATGGCGATCCCGCACACGGTCTCCGCGGCTCCGTTTAATATCCTCTCGATTCCGCTTCGGCGGCTTAAAATACCCATCGTCATCCGGCTGGATACCGTAGAGCTTGCTCAGTGCCTTTGCTTCTGTCTGGATCGTCCACGCGGAAAGCCCCTGATCCGTGCGCAGCTGCAACCACTCGTTCACGTATTTTTTCGCGCTTTTCAGTGTCGTGCACTCCGGATGGGTTTCCTTGATGTATTTCAAAAAATATTTCGTGTGTTTCCAATATGTCTGATAGGTATTGAAAGAAAAGATCTTCCCCCTGTCAGTGCCGTTTGCTATGGCTTCTTTCTTGCTCTCCCCAAAGGCCTGCATCCCGTTCAGGCGGTCGTAAGCCTGCTGGTGAAGATCCTTGTAGTACGATTTGTTTTTTCTGCCCATGAGATCTACCCCTGATGCAGTGATGTTAAAGCTAAGCCGCTTCCTGCCGGATCAGAAGATCCCGACATTCAGCAAAGATACACTTTTTAACGTCTTATGTGTGACGGTTTTGGGATTTATCCCGACACTTTTTATCTTGCTTATGTGTGCAGCCCTATTTATTATTCGACGATCTACGGCAGTTAGGGTTCTGTCGGCATCTTTTTGGAGTGATGCATCTCCCCGGCACTTTTACAGTATGTCCGGCTACGTTCAACGGGTTTCCAGCCCTACAACGATACATTTCACACCTGCACTTTCACAAGGGTTACTCCTGCAGGATCGTGATGCACTTTCCTATTCACAAAGGTTACTATGGCAGCCATGCATCACCGGGCGTATCGCACCCAATATGGCTCTAAAAGATAGAAATAATTCTATGTCCATAGTATAACACGGCCTTGTAATACCGTCAATATATACACGTTATCATAAATATAACGGTTTACCCGTTCACGATATACGTAAACGGATAAACCGTTATTATTTAATTCCTCATTTTGCATTATTTACCTTTTATTTGTTCCGATATTATATATTGTTAGGGTCGGGCGAAATTAACCACTCCGGGTCAGGAGAAAATCGCCAATTTTG
>ERZ894229.1287-NODE-1287-length-11396-cov-11.2465_pt1 | contig 11396 bp, 14 predicted proteins | sample MGYA00380295_ERZ894229 | MGnify/ENA primary metagenome ERZ894229 (study PRJEB32331, sample SAMN06328479) | human gut metagenome | biome: human gut microbiome; feature: stool | host: Homo sapiens | collected 2014-09-17 ... | reverse complement strand
GCGAAGCTCCAGTATCAGCTTCACGTTAATCTTTTTGGCCATGTTTTCGGCCTCCCTTCGTAGAATCGGAGACTATTTCTCCAATAAAGATTCTACAAAAGAATAGCTGAAGGAAAAACCTGGCCTCTCGGCATCGGGGCGGATCCATTGCATGAGCTGATCAAGGGTGGATCACTTATGTGTACTGGTGGATCTCAAAAGTGTATCGATGGTTCTCATGGCGTGAAATATTCACGCTGAAAAAGTTATGTAATCGCTGGGGTACTGGTCCGTCGTGCAGATGCTGTCTAACATCGGCTGCGGCAAATGATTCAGAGATATCAGCCATTTGTTTTGATAGGAGAATTCCCGAAAACAGTCCAACATTTCATGCCGCAGGACAACTTTGCAAAAGGAATGAAAGCGGCGGCGCTCCACAGTTTCTTCATAGGGCATCATGGGACTCTCCTTTGCATGACGGCTGCAAACGGTCAATCCTCCCGGCCTGAATATCTGAAATATGGTGTCGTATTCTTTGTTCGGGCCAATCCCACCACTTGATTTTTAGCATGGCCAAAATAGTATCATCTGGAAAGCGTTTGCGGATCGGTTTAGCGGGAACACCACCGACAATCGTATAAGGCGGCACATCTTTTGTCACAACGGCGCGAGTGCCAATAATTGCACCATCGCCAATGGTGACGCCAGACAGGATAACAGCCTCATATCCAATCCACACATCGTTTCCGATGATAATATCGCCTTTGTTATCCCATGCGCTCGTTATGTTCTGGACATCCAAGCCCCACTCTTCAAAAAAAATCGGGAACGGATAGGTGGACAAGGATGCTTGTGTATGGTTGGCGCTGGTGAACAAAAACTTTGCGCCGCAGGCGATGGAACAAAATTTGCCTATCACAAGTTTGTCATGATTGATTGGATAGTGATACAGTACATTGTTGCTTTCAAACTGTCGCGGGTCATTGACAAAGTCGTTATACATGGTAAAATCCCCGACAATGATGTTGGAATTCTTCACGACGCTTTTCAAATAAACCGTCTCATGGTCGTTTGTGCGAGGATAAATTTTCTCTGGATTCATGGCTTTTTCCTTCTCTCAAAGCTGTGGAAACTCGTATTTTTCGATTTGTGAAAAATCATTGTTCCGCACATAATAAACGGCGTGTTCCTTCGCTGAGTAAACGAAAGAAACCCTGGTCGCCCAGATTCCCTCTTGCCGGACAGTTTGAAGTACAGAAAACGCATCAGCGACATTAAAATGCTCCCTATATGAGTTCAGAAGTCTGGCGGCTCTTTCGTATCGGTCATCCCCCGGTACAATGAAGGGCCTTGTGCTTTCTGGCGCAAGTACAGAGTAATTGGTAATCAGCGAGTAACGCCCGTCATCTTCCCGCCAGCCAATACCCGGTTCAATGATTAGAGTATGACCCTGCCGGTCGGACAGCATAGCCTGCATAGTGGCATCCGGGGCATAAACGATCTTCCGTTCCTGCACCATTTGCAGCGCATCGTCAAAACCGATCTTTGCCTGAATAAACTGTTCTGTCAGGTCTGCAATTGTCATACAGCCTATGGAATTCTGATAGGTTCCCTCATGGTTTCCGTGAACATACAACAATGTTCCGACATTTCCGTTGCGGTTCACGCCATGATAGGAATGACGTACCCCGTCGGGCCGCAGGATGCCGATATAGAAGCGGTCCTTCTCTTTTACGATTTTGTGGTCCCATACGGTAAGGTCAATATCAAAATTGAAGCCGGTAATCATATTGTCGCCCCTGTAGACAAATCGAGTACACATGGTCTTTTCCTTTCTCGAGGATGTATTCTTTACTTAATATCGTACTACCGCCATGGCCTCTTTTCTATCCACAGGACAATACCGAATCAATCTGTATACAAAACAAAAGCAGGGGCTGCATTTCTGCAACCCCTGCCAGTTCATTTCTGATAAATGATTTTCCGAATGGCGTATACGGACAAGAAGTATTTTTCCGCCAGTTCCTCCATAGAGATTCCGTTCCGAAATTCCTCTACGATTTGGCGGTTTCGCTGCTGCAATTCCTGTCGGTAGCCAGACGCTTCTCCCCATCGTTTTTGTTGCGCTTGATCGGCGGGAACATAAAGATAGCCCCCTTGAATATAGCTTTGCAATTCCTTGACCAGCGCATCGGGAAGAAGATTTTTTGCATTGATGTATTTCATGCAGGCTTCCTCCTTGAGATGATCGTCAAGCAGCAAAGCCAGCATATTGATTATGCGACGATTCTTACTCCATGCAAACGTCGCAACCTACTGGCTTTGCATGGAGCCATACTTCGTTGAGTTTTGTCATTGAATACCCCTTCTTTCTGTTGGGAACATCCTTATCCTACCACGCAATTATTAACAATTCAATGTTTTTTTGAAAATAGCGGGTAGAAAAGCCCGATGCAAACGTATTATTAGCGAAGCAAACAAGAGAGGGTTTGGGATACTCCCAACAAGAAAAAATCTCCGCTCCGGCACTCTGCCGGAAACGGAGATTTTGCGGGAGTGTGGCCACACTCCCTATGCTTGCTCTTCTGTTACTACCCCGGAAAGGAAGGGAGGGGAAGGGAACCGATGTAACAAAGTTTGAAATAGTGTGGTGGAAGGTTCAAAGCCTCCGACGGATTGAAAGCAGTAACGCTACTAACAGCTTGAAGCTGACAGACCGGACGGAGGGAGTATTTGAGCCGAAGAAAAAAGCTAATCAATAATACCACCATTCCACAGCATCAGATCGAGGCCATCGCCCGCTGCCTTTTGCCTGACATTCTGGCTTTCTATGAGAACGAGGAAGGACAGAGGAAATTCGCGGAGTGGCAGGCACAGCAAATGAAAGGTGAAATGCAAAGGGGGCAGATGGAAAAAACAGAATGAAAATAGCGAAAACGGGGCATCACCGACAAATGGTGACGCCCCGTTTTTTACTTATGGAGGCCTTTGAGTCGTTTTCGTATCTTTTGCATATGTCTTTTTGTTGCTGTATCGATGGGCTCCCCATCAAATTTCTTTTGTGACCTGAATACATAATCCAGAAAATTTCCGCGCATTTCATCTTTTGTAAGCGGAATTTGTGCCCTTTTAGCCTTTCTCTTCAGATAGTACCGACTACCCTTATAAGAATATTTTTGATAGAGATTTTTGCCACTAATGCGATGGTTATTCGGTGTTACACCTTGATCCTTAACAATAGTACGGAGCTTCCGGTATAGCCTGTTATAGTATTTACTGATTGTCTTATCTCGAATGCGAATATGTTTTCCATCAAAAGAAAATCCTAAAAATTCAATAATATTTTTACCGTTAGCCCCATTGCTGATAAAAATATTCGTGCAATTTTTGACAGACATATTGTCAAAATAAAATACCTTTGTTTTTGAATCCTTAAGCTCCAGGTGAGGAACAGAATCCAAAATGTTTTTGATGGCCTTATAATGGACAGAAAAATCTATGTCACTTTGGGGAATAATGACAATAAAGTCATCACTATAACGCATATAGAAACCATTAAATGAAGAAACATATTCTTGTAGTTTTCTATCTGCCGCAAGCATATATACATTGGCAAAAACCGCGCTAATTGGGGAACCTTGGGGCACTCCATACTTCGGATGGGGGGAAGGGTGAACCAGATTCTTATTTTGCCTGAACTGTTCTGGAGGCAATGCTCGTTCATGCGAACGGTCGTTAAATTCCTTTCGTCCTTTGTGTGTATCTTCAAGCCCATTAAGCATCAATAAATCTTGCAATTCAACATAAGAAAAACGCGTAACGTTTTTATATACTGCATAGACATCATCTGGCAATTTTTCAACTGATAACAAATCACACAACTGCTTTTTCAAATATATATGATCTAAATTGTCAAAAAAGTCAGTGAAATCACCAATCATCACATAACATGAAGTTGTACCTTGAATATGCTGAAATGCCTCTTTTGCAAAATCAATATTGCTTTTTCTCAAGTTCGTTCGATATGCTACGGCAACAGAATCGATTCCATCTTTCTTCACCCTCTGATTATAAGCCTCATTTATGAGATATGCATAGTAGCGATAAATCCATCCATCTATGTGAGCCGCATAATAAATCTGACGTTTCTTGGGCTCATCTTTTTTTCCATTTTTAACTTTTCGGCTTTTTATCGTGTAGTGAATGAAAGGATAAAATCCATGATGAACAATTTTGTCAGGAGATGTTATATATCCAAAGCATTTATCAAGAGATACTCTGCGATCAAAATGAGTGTATTGGGGAGGCACTTTTTGCGATTGTTTCTCTTTCCATTCACACAGATTCATAAAATCCCCCTATATAGCGCAATACCCGTCAGCACGGAGGATAGCATTCCTTAGCTGACGGGTATACTTTTTAACTTGGTATTCTTACTTGGCAATTTGCCTTGCTGTGCATCAATACCAGCTATCCTTCAATTCGCCCAATCTTCAATCATGGTATAATTGAAAGGGAGGACTGTATCAACATGATTCTGTGCATCATTGTCCTTGCGGCAGCCGTGCGGCTGGCTTGGATTCATGACCCGCAGTTCCATCGTGGATTTCTGAAAGAAATCTGCTCCGGACTGTTGACAACAATCTTCTTCCTCTAAACCTTGTGTTTAGAGCATTTATAGTATACTACACATCTCCAATCTTGTCAATTTTCCCTTGGATGAAAAAGAGCGTTGAAGAAGATAGTGAAGTGAAAAGTTTATTTCCACTTTGGACAGGCTGAAGTGGAACTTAGTCCTGCACTCATTTCTACTTCCATCTCTGTTGCTTTTTGTCTTACACTTATCTTGTCTCTCAGCCGCCGGAAAGGTTGGTACACCAATGAAAAATCCGAATGCTTTTTCCCATTTGACTTTAGAGGAACGCCGCATCATCCTTACCGGGATCTCCAATGGCTCTACCAAAACTGCCATCGCCCAGACCATCGGCAAGGACAAGTCCACTGTTGGCAAGGAGATCAAGGCTCACAGGAAACTCACTCATAAGTGCACCCTTCCCCTTGAATGCTCCTCCTACCGCAAATGCCCCTTTAAACGCCAGTGTACTCCTGACTGCCCGGAATATACCCCTTTCCGCTGCTCCAGGCGTGACCGCTCCCCTGGCGCCTGCAATGGCTGTTCCAACTGGTCTTACTGCAGGTTCGACAAGTACCAGTACTGCCCCGAAGATGCACACTACGACTACCTTACTACCCTTACGGATTCCAGGCAGGGCGTCAACCTCACAGCCTCGCAAGCCAGGTCCATGGCGCAAACCATCTCCCCTCTCCTTAAACAGGGACAGTCCCCTTACCAGATCGTCACCAGCCATCCGGAACTGGGGATCTGCGAAAAGACTCTTTACAATTACATCGAAAGCGGTATCTTTCAGCAGGTCTCTGACATTTCCGTCCTGGATCTCAGACGGCAGGTTTCCAGAAAGCTCCCAAAAAAGAAGTCTCAAAGCTTCAAAAAGAGAAATGACCGCAGATATCTCCAGGGCAGGCTTTATAAGGACTACACGGCTTATCTTTCCGATCATCCGGAAAGCTTTGTCACTCAGATGGACACCGTCTATAACGATGGCTCTGGCGGCCCTTTTATCCAGACTTTTAAGTTTGTCCGCCCTGGCCTCCTCTTCGCCCTCTTCCATCAGGAAAAAACGGCTCTTTCCATGAAGCAGGGTGTCGACCTGCTGGAGTCCATTCTCGGACCTCAGCTCTTCCGGAAATATGTCCACGTCCTGCTTACCGACAGGGGGACGGAATTCTCCGATGCGGACGGCATGGAGACAGCTGCGGACGGCTCCAGAAGGACGAGGGTCTATTACTGCGACCCCATGCAGTCCGGACAGAAGGGGACCCTGGAAAACAAACATGTTGAACTGCGTTACATCCTTCCCAAAGGCACAGACCTGAGAAAGCTGGGATTAACCGGACAGACGGAGTTAAACCTTGTCCTCAGCCATATCAATTCCGCACCGGTTGAGACCCTGGGCGGGAAGAGCCCGCTGGAACTGACTGAATTTATGTACCATGATCTCTACGAAAAGCTGTATGCATTCGGTATCCGGCAGATCGAGAAAGACCATGTGATCCTCAAACCGTATTTACTAAAGAAATAAGATTGAAAGACTGAAAAAAGGAAAACAACAGGCGGCTGTCAGAATCCCCATATCACAACCCTTCCAGGTGGATTTTAGTCCTACACACTTAAAAACAGAGACGAAAATCCGCTTTTTTGTCATGCCGGAAACTGAGTCAAAAAAACAGCAGACCTGTTGTTTTCTCTTTCCATTGTAACACTGAATTCCACTTAATAGAACAAAAAAAGCAGCAATTCCTCTATTTTGCAGGAGTAATTGCCACTTTTATTTTTCTGGTTTTCAAAGTGGAAATAAACTTTTCACTTCACTCGTTGAAGAAGATTCTTTAATCTCGGTATACCTATATGACCGATCTCTTTTTTCTTGGCCCTCTTGGCTTAGAAGTGGGTTTGCGCTTTACCCCGTTGCGGAAATAGGTGGTTTCGTAACGGTCAAAGAAAACAAATAATCCGACCCCATCCCCTATCGGAAACAAGTTCGGATTATATTGGTTTGGTGCAGTTCAAAAAAATCCCGTATTTACGCGAAACGGCGTATTTACGGGATTTCTCAGTTTTGATAGAATACAAATATTTATGCAATACTCTCCGTTCGATAAACGATATAACGTATTTCGAACTTCTATGCAACACGAAATAAAATTTTGTTGTTTTCAGCAACTTTTCTGTTTGCATTTGGTGCCTGCTGTGCTATTCTTAATACATTACCAATCCAATGCCCATTTCTATTTGTCAGGAATTTTTGTTAAATGAAGAATGGCTCTGGACTGGAGAAGGAGAAATGTTCGTCCCACTTACCAGAAGAGAAGCCATTGCAGAATTTGCTGAAAGGCTTATGAAAGATATGAAGATTGTATTTGCGAAACCGGTCGTCAAATATATAAACTCAGCCGATAAACCTACAAAACAACGGCTCAAAACAGCTATCGAAAAGCTTCCTCTCGGCGATGTCAAAAAGCTTCAGGGTCTGCAAAATGATTATCGCCTCAGAGTCGGTGACTTGAGAGTTTTATTTTCCATATCGGATGATACTATTACTGTTAAAGATATTCTGCCGAGAGGGCAGGCATATAAGAGATTATAGGAGGTATTGATATGAGCAGGGAAATGCTGCATGGTCTGATTGACATGATCCCGGAATCAGATACGGAAACCATTTATAACGTGTTGCTTAAGTTCATCCCTTCTGACGTGCCGGACAACAATGAACTTAAGGCCATCGCCTATGCCAATGAAAGCATTCAATCCGAAGGAACGGTTCCGATGGATTCTATTGACTGGTGAGCATTAAATGAAACTTCAACGAAGAAAACCGCTCCAGTGTTATTCTCACCGGAGCGGGATTCCGTAGAATGAGTCATTGCATTCCAAACATTTTCTCTTTCAGATCCAGATAATAGAGATAGTCCTCCTCCTTCACATTGGGAGGGCAGCGATGGTCACAGAAGGGGATATAACCGCCTCTTTCCACCAGCGGAACCAGGGATTCCATATATTTCCGAATCGCCTCCTTACCGGCTCCGAGCTGCATTTTATCGAAACCGCCCATGATACGCAGGTCTTTGCCGTATTCCGCCAGGAGTTCTCCCGGATGGGCACAGCCGTTCACCTCGAATGGAAACAGACAGTTCACCCCTCCCTCCATAAAATAGGGAAGAAGGAACCTCACATCTCCATCGCAGTCCACATACCACAGATCAATTCCATACTGCCGGAGTTTCCGACTGATCCTTTTATATCTCGGCATCACCACGTTTTTAAAGAAATCCACCGTCACAATCGGTCCGTTTTTAAAGCAGATATCCTCCCATCCGGAAGCATAATCGAAATCAATCCAGGGCAGGACCTGGTCCAGAAAATGCTCTACCAGCACACAGCAGGTTTCCACCATGTCCTCCACCATATCCGGATAGTCATAACAGGCATAGGCCAGTCCTTCAAAGGTAAGCATGTCCCGGATCTTGCCGATCATGGAACCGCAGTCCACGCCAAGCGGATAATCCCTGTCTGCGGGGTGCTGCTTTTTCAAAGCCTCCACGTCCACAATTCTCGCCGGATCATCCACCCGGAATCGTTCCTCCTTGCATCTTTTCCAGTCGTCAGGTGTGACGATGGAGGGCGATATATAGTGGGGAATGGTATCATGCCCATCCTTCGGCACCTCCGCAAGAAGCCCGTCCCCATTGATCAGAATGCGCGTTTTTTCTCTTTCCTCCACGACCTTTTCCTCAAAAGGCGGCCACATCCAGTTTTTTCCGCTCACCCCTTCAATCCTGTCAAAGCTGAAAAATTCGTTTGCCTGCCTTTCACAGGTTATTCCGTTATCACGGAACATGTGCCAGACTTCGTAGTTTTCCTTCCAGTAACCAAATTCCATATTAAAGCACCGGTCAACCGGGCGGTAATGCATCTGGTTATTGAAGCGCTCCCTGTCAGTCATGGTCCCCTTCCACTTTTGTCTGTACGGAATCATCGTTTCCCCCTTTTCCCGCCTGCAGAGCGGCTTTTTATTTCCGGAGAGGAAAGAGACAGAATTCCCCTTGCCTGCTTTTTTCCTCCTTCAGAACCGGTTACATGTATCATATCACCTGCCTATGAATCTGTCATCCGTTTTCAGCCATCCCGCTCTGATACCATCCGGCCTGTGCCTCCCACATCCGGCTGTATTCTCCCTTTTGCTCCAGAAGTTCTTTATGGCTTCCGTTTTCCACCACCCGGCCCTCCTTCAGGACGATCACCCGGTCCGCGATCTTCGCAAGTCCCAGCCGGTGGGTGATGATGATGCAGGTTCTGCCCTCCGCCGCACGGAGAAAGGTCTGATAAAGCCGGCTCTCCTGAATGGGGTCGATGGAGGATGTGGGTTCATCCAGTAAAAGAAGCTTTGATTCCCTATAGATTCCTCTTGCGATGGCAACCTTCTGCCACTGTCCGCCAGACAGGTCAACCCCGTCAAAATCCCTGGTCAAAACTGTCTGCGCATCCGCATGGAAATCATTCTTCCATCCGCTGTCAACCATTCCCAGCGCATCCTCCCATCTCCTTTTACTGGGAAGATCGGAAATGCGGATATTCTCCTCCAGGGTCAGCTTATACCGGTTGAATTTCTGGAACACCGCGCTGATGGAAGGAAAACAGTTTGTCTTTTCATCCATGACCTTCCCGCCCAGGGTCACGCTGCCGCTGTCCGGGGGATAGATTCCCAGAAGGATCCGTGCCAGCGTGGTCTTTCCGGCCCCGTTTTCTCCGACCACGGCCACCGTCTCTCCGTCCGCGATTTCAAGACTGATATGTTGCAGACAGTCCTTCTCCGCTTCCGGGTACCGGAATGACACATCGTCAAGGGTCAGTCTTCCGTTTTCCATTTCCACACTTTCCTGCCGGCTCTCCGGGCTTTCCATCAGGTTCAGGAAATTGTTTACCCGGCCCATATTCTGAGAAAGGCATCCAAGGCTGTCCTGAAAAATTTCTTCCATCAGCAGAAACATCACATCAATGGAGGAAAAAACTGCGGCAAAGGCTCCCACGGAGATCTGCCCTCGGACACAGCCCAAAACCAGTAGGAGCAGAATCCCGCCATATGAAAGAAAGCTGAAACAGTTCAGCCCCAGGCTTATCGCCGCCTCCTTCTTCCGGTATTTCCATGCGGTCCGGTTCCATTTTTCCACTGCCTCCCGGTACAGCCTCAGGAAATACCGGGCCGCCCCAAGCACACGGGTTTCCCGGTAATTCTCCAGGGTGGTCAGGGTCTGTTCATAGGCCTCCGCCTCCCTGCGCGCCGGAGCGATCTGTCTCTCGATCCTGTCGCCGAAGCGCATTTTTACCAGATTGGTCAGAAGCACCGGGAGGAATACCAGCAGAAGGGCAGAAAGCAGCCCCCAGTCCAGCCGGACCATATAGACGCCCATCAGCGCAAAATAGGGGACGTAGAACGTGATGACGGAGTTTGCGGTATCCACCATTTCACAGGCGTCCTTCGCTCCTTCGTCCGCCATATCCAGATCGGTCAGAAAACTGTTTTTCTCAAATCCCACCGGCCGCAGCCTGCTGATTTTCTCCTGCAGCATCGCGCGGATTCGCCCATATCCCTTCTCCCGTACCACGTCGGCGTAAAAATTCACAAAGCCGTTCAAAAGCTGGCTGACCACCTGGCAGGCGATCAGAGAAGCCGCAGCGAGAATCACTGCATTCCGGCTCACCTCGCCTTCCACGCCGCCTGCAATGCTGTCAAAAAAGCGCTGGGTCAGGATCACCACTGCCGCAAAAGACAATCCGTGAAAAATATCCACGAAAGACAAAAGCAGGTTCTCTTTCCATACCGGCCGGTAAACGAGCGGATATGCCTTCCGGAAGGCTGTAAGAAAATTACGATTCATATGCCGCTTCCCCTCCCTTCTTTTCTGCTTCCGGATTACCGTCTTCCTCATACCATTTTGCCTGTTCCTCATACATGCTCCGGTACAGGCCGTTTTTCTCCATTAATTCCGCGTGGCTTCCTGCCTCCGCAACAGACCCGCCCGCAATCACAAATATACAATCCGCCATTTTCACGGATGCGAGTCTGTGGCTGATCAACAGCACCGTTTTCCCCTGGCTGATCCGCTGAAATCTCCGGTAAATTTCGTTTTCGTAGATGGGATCCATCGCCGAAGTCGGTTCGTCCAGGATTTTCACCTGTGCCTGAGATAACACGCATCTTGCCAGCGCAACCTTCTGCCATTCCCCACCGGACAGGTCCAGGCTGTCTTCCCTGACCTTTCCGAGAACGGTATCCAGGCCATCTTCAAGCTTTTCCACCGTATCGCTCAGGCCAACCTCTTTTACTGCCTGCAAAAGCTCTTTCTCAGGAACGGAGCCCTTCCGTCCAATCGTAATATTGTCCCTGACACTTACGGGATATCTGGCAAAATCCTGAAACACATTGGAAAAAAGTCCCCTTTCAAAATGGCGGATATCCTCCCCATTCATCAGAATTCTGCCCTCATAATCCTGATACAGGCCGTTAATCAGCTTCACAATCGTTGTCTTTCCGGCGCCATTGGCTCCTGCAAAGGCATATTTTTTACCAGCGCTGATTTTGAAGGAAAGATTTTTCAAAATATCCTGATTCGTCCCGGGATAACGGAAGGTCACATTTTGAAATTCAAGAGTCCGGAACATTTCCATCCGCTTTCCTTCCGGTTCCGCATTTTCTTTTCCATCCGCCAGCGTCTGATCCTCTGACATGGAGAATACGTCCGAGAGTTCCCTGAACCAGTTCTGATACCATGCAACCCGG
>ERZ894229.1286-NODE-1286-length-11407-cov-10.0906_pt1 | contig 11407 bp, 12 predicted proteins | sample MGYA00380295_ERZ894229 | MGnify/ENA primary metagenome ERZ894229 (study PRJEB32331, sample SAMN06328479) | human gut metagenome | biome: human gut microbiome; feature: stool | host: Homo sapiens | collected 2014-09-17 ... | reverse complement strand
GCATTACTGTTTATTTGTCAAGGTACTTTGCAGGCTTTTTCAGCCTTCCGGCCCTCTCAGGTCTTCGTGCTTTTCTCAGCCGCAACGGTGATTATCTTATCACATGTTGTTTCTTAAGTCAAGCACTTTTTTATTTTTTTCAGGAATCTTTTTTGCTCGATTCCTCAAAAGGAGTTCTCAACAAATCGAATCACCTTTTGTTTTTACCGGTCGTCCCGGCAACGAAGATGATTCTATCATCCCCGTTCTCCTTTGTCAACAACAAATTTCACTTTTTTACAAAAACTGTCAAAGCAGTTCGCACGGGCCTTTTCAACCGTATCCGAACGGGTGCCGCACTCCCTGTTTCTTTTCTTCATTATAGTGTTCAAATTCTTCTTCGATTCCTTCCAGCAATCCTGCATACCTGGCAAATTCTTCCCTGAGAGCAGGCCCGTCAGCCGGATTTTTCTTATAGCAGATCCGATGCTCCATGCTGGCCCAGAAATCCATCGCCATTGTACGAAGCTGTATCTCCACGGGAAAATATTCCATGGTGTCCCTGTAATAAACGGGAACGCCAACAACGATATGATAGCTTCTGTAACCATTCGGCTTGGGATGCATGATATAGTCCCGTTCTTTAATCACGACCAGGTCGGACTGCTTTTTTACGGCCTCAGCCAGATTGTAGATATCTCCCACAAAATAGCAGATGATCCGGATGCCTGCCACATCAAGAAGATAGTCCCTCGCGTTGGAAACTCCGGCCGCCAGCTGCATCCTTTCCAGCTTTTCTTCAATGCTGTCCTTCTCCTTTAACCTGTGCTGCATGGTGTGAATCGGGCATACCGTATCCTTCGCGTAAAGATTATGATTTAATACCTCCAGTCTCGTCAGCATCATCTGAGAGGCATTCTGATATGGTTCCAAAAGGAAATGATACTGCTCGTTTGTCATGGTTTCTCCCTTTCTGTCTCCGATTTGACAAAGGGGCGGCATCTTTCTGATGCCAGCCCCCCTGTCTGTTATTTATCCTATCAGATCTCTGTGTTCATTTTGTGCCAAAACTGTGTGTATGATCTAAAAAAAGAATAAACTCTGTTCTTCAGGATGCCTGATTCCCGGTGCCTTCTTCCACCAGCTCCATTTCAAACCAGAACTCCACGCCGTTTTCATAATTGATCACCCCGTATTTCTGATGGATGGAATCCTGAATTGCCTTTACAATGGAAAGGCCCACACCGCTTCCGCCATATTCGCGTGTCCGCGCCTTATCCACTTTATAGAATTTCTCCCACAGGTGCGGAAGGGAATCCTCCGGAATGGGAATTCCGGTATTGAAAACGCTGATTCTGACGGTCTTATCCTGTTTTTTCAGTTTAATATCCACCACACGGTCCCCGTCCAGATGGTTCAGCGCATTGCTGAAATAATTCATGACCACTTCTTCCGTTTTGAATTCATCGCCCCAGACATATACCGGATCCGTCTCGTCAAAGTTGACCGTCGCCTCATTCTGTTTCACCAGAATATCCGCCGACTGAATATAGTTGCGGATCAGCGCTACGATGTCGAACCGTTCCATCGTCACCACATCATTTCCGAACTCCAGCTGATTCAGGGTGAGAAGCTTCTTGACCATATTGTTCATTTTCGCCGACTCATCCATAATCACATCACAGTAAAATTCCCGGCTCTCCGCATCGTCATTGATCCCTTCCTTCAGCCCTTCGGCATATCCCTGAATGAGAGCGATCGGCGTCTTCAGTTCATGAGAAACATTGGCGAGAAACTCCTTGCGCATCTCGTCGATCTGATTTTTCTTCTCAATATCCTTCTGCAGTTCATTATTCGCGGTTTTCAGTTCGGAGATCGTGCTTTCCAGAGCGTCTGCCAGTTCATTCATGTGATTCCCCAGCACTGCAATCTCGTTGAAGCTCTTTCCCTGATATCTGGCGTCAAAATCCAGGTGTGCCATCCGCTCTGAAATATGTGCCAGTTCCAGAATCGGGTCTGTGATTTTCTTGGACACCAGCCAGATCACCACGCCGCAGACAATGGTAGCCAGAATACCCACATAAGCCAGAAATCTGCTGGAAATGTCTGTACTGTCCCGCATACTCTCCAACGCCGTACGAATGAAAAACAGGTTCCCATTTTCAAGAAATCCCCACATATCCAGGTAATCTACATTCACCCGGATACTTGTCACCACCTGCATCAGGTAGAAGGGACTTTCATTTCTCGCCAGTACTCTGGTAGTTCTCAGCACTCTTCCGTTCTGTGAAGGGGATGACTGCTGCCCGTCGGAAGAAGATTCCGCTTCCGCTTCATCATAGGCATCAAAAATGATATGGCTCCACAGATCAGCGCGAAGCATACTTGGATCCCCTCCGCTCACACGGATGGTTTCTGAATCCTCATCCAGAATCAGGATGGAAATATTATAGGTGGCACTCAGCTGCTGGAGGTGCACGTTAAAATCATCCGTGCTGATGCTGCCGCTCTGCGCCGCCTCATTGAGCTGGCCGTAAGCCTCCATCACGACTTCCTGCTTGTTTGCAAAATAAAACCGCTCCAGAAAAGTGCTGTTAATGAACCAGCACAGCAGCATCGTTCCGGCCATCAGTCCAATAAAAATGCCTGCAAACTGCTTTCTGATGGAATATCTCATGCCTGTTCAGCTCCCTTTTCTTCCGGTTCGAACTTATACCCCATCCCCCAGATCGTCCGGATCATCTCTCCCTTGTCTCCCAGCTTGCTGCGCAGCTTCTTCACATGCGTATCTATCGTTCTGGCATCTCCGAAATAGTCATAGTTCCATACGTTATTCAGGATCTTTTCCCGGGAAAGGGCAATTCCCTTGTTTTCCATAAAGTAAGCGAGAAGCTCAAATTCCTTAAAGCTCAGATCGATGCTCCTGTCGCCGATCGTCACCATGTGAGCGGTCTTGTCCAGATGAATTCCTCCCTCATCCAGCACCTCTCCCGCTGCGGATTTTCCCGCTCTTCTTAAAATGGCTTCCACGCGGGCGACCAGAATCTTGGGGCTGAACGGCTTGGAAATATATTCGTCCACACCGAGTTCGAAGCCCTGCAGTTCATCCTTCTCATCCCCTCTGGCCGTAAGCATAATAATGGGTACTCTGGAATAATTCCGGATTTCCCTGCACACCTGCCACCCATCCATTTTCGGCATCATGACATCCAGTATGACCAGGGCAATATCGTTCTGGGCAAAGAAAATATCCAGCGCTTCACTCCCGTCTCCCGCTTCCAGAACCTCATAATTATTTTTCTGAAGAAAATCCTTTACCAGTTTGCGCATCCTGCTTTCGTCATCCACAATCAGTATTTTCGTTCTTTCCATGACGTCCTCCGTTCCGAAGCTCCTTTTGCAGAAGGTTCGCATATAACCGATCCCATCTCTCATTTCCACCGCTTCGGCATAATTTGTTTTTTAATATGATTATACCAGATATTTATGAAAAAGCTGTGAAACTTCAAATTTTTCAGACCTATGAAAAAAGGCAGGCGTCCCCTGCCTGCCCGGAAGCCTAACAGCTTTCCGCCTTTTCCATCATCCGTTTTGCAAAAGCGGCTGCATCCTGTACATCACGGTCATCCGGATGAAGCAGCGCCTCGTCAAAATTTTTCAGAAAGCTCTTCACTTTCTCCGGATCCACGCCGTTCTTTTCCATGGTTTCATATCTTCTTCGCACATCCATCGGCATTTTGCCCTGACACATATACGCACCGAGATACGTGCAGTCCTCCGGGATCCATACCTTCACATGCTTTTCGATCATCTCCATATAAGCGCTGTCCTTTCCCATCCCGCAGGTACCAAAGAGGGCAACCTTCTTTCCCCGCAGCCCGGACAGAAAATCAATCACCGTCATATCACAGGTTCCCTTATCCGTCCAGAATCCGACAAAAAAAGTCTCCGCATCCTTTCCCTCATATTCTTCCAAGCTTTGAATATCCTTGGAATCTCCCGGAATTCCCGCGAAAATACCGTTCGCCACCTTTTTCGTATTTCCTGTCCGGCTTGAATAAACCACCATCGCTTTCATTCCTGTCAACCTCCAATTCCAAAAACGCATACCGTCCGCCGAAAACAACTAAAATCTTCCCATCGGGACACCGCCTCCGCAGCACATTCCGCCGCCTCCGCAGCACAAATTACAGATCAGATTTGCGATACAAAGCTTCAGGCACCAGCCATTCCCTTCCATGGCCGGCATACCATAGGGTGTCTGCTGGGTCTGATACCAGCTCCCGCCCGATTCCAGCTGAGAAACCCACTGATGGAACTGGACGTTTCCAGGCTCCATGGCGGCTGCCTTCTTCGCGTGGTCCAGAGCGGCCACATTGTTTCCCAGTCCGGCGTTCGCCACGGAGCTGTAATAATACCACTGAGCCGTGTGATCACTGATGCCGGAAAGCACATTCAGAGCCTCTTTAAAATGACGGCTCTGAATATAATTCCACGCTGCATTCATATGCACGGTATATTCATCATTTCCCGTGTTGGTCTGGGTTCTTCTGTAGCTTTGTCCGCCAAAACCAAACCCTCCGAAAAAGTCTCCGAAATCTCCAAAGCCGCCGAAATCCTGATCTCCGCTTCCATATCCGCCGCCATAAGAACTGCTTCCATAGGAGCCGCCTCCGGATGTTCCCCGCTGCCGTTCGTCCATGATCTGCTGGTACGCCTGCTGAATCTGTTTGAATTTTTCCTCCGCCTGATCCTTATTCGGATTGTTCACGTTCGCGTCCGGATGGTATTTCCGGCTCAGCGCACGGTAAGCTTTCTTGATTTCCTCGTCCGATGCGTCCCTCGACACACCGAGCACCTGATATGGGTCACGCATTTTCCTGCTGTTCCTTTCTTTGGGCACGTACGCTTTCAAACCGGCACCATACGCCGGAATAAAGGATATTGCGCAGAATGTCCGTATTTTCCAGAATCGGGAGCTTTTCAAAAGCTCTGGAGCATTCAGCCATCATCATTCTGAGGATCGTAAGAACCTCATCGTCGAAGCCCTCTTCTTTTCTTCTCGAAGAAAAAGGATTATAACAGCCGTTCTTCTCATCCTTCTCCACATCCTCGTAGGCATCCAGCAGGTAAATGAATTTTCCCAGGAAAAATCCCATAATTCTCAGGTTTTCCTCCCACTCATCCTGCCTGCAGGCGAATATCTCCGCCATTATATTACCAAAACACCCCGCCACCGTGTCAAGGTTTTGTGAACCTTCCTTTTCATATTCATGCAGTCCGGCAAGTTCCGTCCTGATGACCTCCGCCTTTTTGGGATATCTGGCCTCCACTCCGGCACAGGCTTTTTTCAAAAGTCCTGCGTATCCGCGCTTCAACACCTTCTTTTCATCATTCCAGTCATCCATGCACTGATAGTAGCCAAGCAGCACATTCATGTCCGCCGCATACTCCGTGAAACCGTTGGTTCTCGTCACATGACTTTCCAGCGGATGGGCGATACATTTGCAGGAAGAACGTTCGTCCTTCTCTTCATACAGTCCGGAAAGCAGCAGGATCAGAAAAGTCATGTCGTAAGTAAGGGTAAGCTGGCCCCTGACTCCGAACTTTTCCTTCAGCTTCCTGCACAGACCGCAGTAATAGGACTGATACAGGTCAAATTCCCGGAATTTCAATTCCTGCTTATTTACGATGACATATCCAAACATATCAGCTTCTCCTGATGAATTCTGTGCCGCACTTCGGACAACGTACCGCCACCTTGCCGTGTCCCTTCGGAATCCGGATCTTCTGCTTGCAGTTAGGGCATTTATAAATATGATGCGTTTTGCGCGCCGTCATATCCCGCTTCCATGTGGCCCATTTTCTGCGGATTCCCGCCGTCATCTGCAGGTATTTCTGATTTTCCGCGTACCGCTTCTGGATATTCCTGGAAAACATACGGAAATAGCAGTAAACAATCAGAAGCAGAATGAGAAACGACCAGATTCCGCTGTGAATGAACAGCGACAACACCAGACACACCACCGCCGCTCCCAGCAAAAACCGGGAGAACTGGTCCGTTCCATATCTTCCCTGCATAAACCGTATCAGTTTTTCTCTCATCTCTTCCTCTGCTTTCTGCCGCCACAGGCGGCACTGTATTCATAAGTTCTGTTACTTATTTTACCGCGCTTTCCCCGGAATGCAATGAAATGCTGCGAAATTAACCATTAAAAAAGTATAAATCTTTCTTTTTCGGCCATACTTCAAGCAGAGAAAAAAGGAGGTCATGCCATGTCGACAGATTTCAGAAACAGTGAGACAAAAGAAAACCTGATGCGCGCCTTTGCCGGAGAGAGCCAGGCGAGAAACCGCTACACCTTTGCCGCCTCTCAGGCCAGAAAAAGCGGTCTGCATGTCATCGAAGCCATTTTTACCTTTACGGCCAATCAGGAGAAGGAACACGCGGAAATTTTTTATCATCATCTGCAGGAACTGGCAGGTGAAACCATCGTGGTGGACGGCGGCTATCCGGTGGACCTGTATCCGGATATGCTCTCTCTTCTAAAAGCAGCAAGACATAACGAATATGAGGAGCATGATCCGGTCTATAAGGCCTTTGCCGAAAAAGCGGCGGCAGAAGGCTTTTTGCGGGCAGCTGCCTCCTTTTCCATGATTGCCGAAATTGAAAAGACCCACGGCGACCGGTTCGGAAAATTTGCGCAGCTCATTGAGGAGGACAGGCTCTTCATTTCCGACATGGAAACCGGCTGGATGTGTTTAAACTGCGGCTACGTCTATACGGGCAAAGAAGCGCCCGAAAAATGTCCGGTCTGCGACCATGCGCGGGGCTATTTCATCCGTCTTTCTCTTGCACCTTTCAGCGGCAGTTCATGAGCAGCCTTAGCGCCGTAAGGCGCGGGACTGGAGCCTCCAAGAGGCGACGGGTGTGAATGAGGGTGGGGTGGCTGTGAATGGCAACTATAAAAACGAAATAAGTACAAATGTTCGAATCTCTGCTTTTCTTTCCTGCGAATTTGAGGTATGATAAATTCTCAGGAGGTTAACGACAGACATGAAACGACTTAAAACTTTAACCACTTTGCTTTTTTGCGCGGCATTCCTTTTTTCTGCCGCCATGCTTTCCGGCTGTTCCGATCCGGCTGCCGGATTCGAACAACCGGAGACGGATTCTTCTGCGGCAGCAGGCGATGGAACAGAAAGCGCAGGCAGCGTTTCGAATGAAGGATATCTTCGGGTTCATTTCATCGATGTGGGGCAGGGAGATTCCATCCTGATCCAGGCGGGAGAGCAGGCCATGCTGGTGGATGCAGGAACCAATGAGAGCGGAAGCGTTGTTACCGAATACCTCCGCTCCCTGAACATAACAAAACTGGATTATCTGATCGGAACCCATCCCCACGAGGACCATATCGGCGGTTTGGACGATGTGATCCATTCCTTCGATATCGGCACGGTCATCATGCCGGATGTGTCCCATACCACACAGACCTATGAGGACGTTCTGGACGCGCTTCTGGAAAAAAATCTGACGGTAACGGCTCCCCATCCGGGGGACACCTATTCCATCGGCGACGCCTCATTTACCGTTCTTTCCCCATCGGCAGCGATCGCCGAACAGGCGGCGGAAAACGGAGATCTCAACAACCTGTCCGTGGGAATACGGCTGGTTTACGGCTCCAATGCCTTCGTCCTGTGCGGGGATGCGGAAAGCGATTCTGAGGAGGCGATGGCGGAAAGCGGCCTGGACCTGAAGGCGGACGTCTTAAAGGCCGGACATCACGGCAGCTCCACCTCCACCAGCGACGCATTTCTTGCGGCGGTTAATCCGGATTACGCGGTTATCTCCTGCGGTAAGGATAACAGCTATGGACATCCGCATCAGGAAACCATGGACAAGCTGAATGCGGCGGACATATCCATTTTTCGGACGGATGAACAGGGTACCGTCGTCGCTGTCTCTGACGGCAGCAGCATCACCTGGAGCAGCGCGCCGGATACGGAGGGCGTTTCCGGTTCAGAGGCTTCGTCCGACCTGCAGCCTGACGGAGATTTGACCGGACAGACCACGTCCTATGTGCTGAATCAGAACACGATGAAGTTCCACATGCCGGACTGTTCTTCCGTGGCACAGATGAAGGAAGAAAACCGTGTCTATTTTGAGGGCACCAGAGAAGAAATCATGGAGATGGGCTACACTCCCTGCGGGCAGTGTGAACCATAAACAGCAAAAGAAAGGAGAAGGTAATGGAGCAGAAAGGAAAAGGACTCAGGCAGTTGATCGTGGACCGTCTGGAGGGGGAATACGCGGTCTGTGAGCAAAAGGAGGGCGGCATGCTCTCTCTTCTTCTCAGCCAGCTTCCCGACGGAATCCGGGATGGCGACGTGCTCACGGAACAGGGCGGAGGATATCAGATCGACCGGGCGGCCACGCAGAAGCGGAAGGAAGAAATGGATGCCAAACGGCGGCGGCTGTTTGGGAAATAGAAAATTAAAGGAACAGGGTGTTCCCCGGTTTTAACCTGACTACCGGAGAACACCCTGTTTTCCTGTCTTCTCTCACTACACAAGCGCCTGCAGAAGCGCATCATTGAAGCGGTCCCGTTCATCATAAAAAATTCCATGACCGCTGTTTTCCAGAATACATAAAACAGCATCCCGGATATGCTCCTGCTGATGCCGGGCCAGCGCCACCGGGACCACCTGATCCCTGCCCCCATGGATGATGACCGTGGGGACGCGCACGCTTTCCAGATCCTCTCTTCCATCTTCATCCCGCAAAGAAAGCCCGCACTGGACGGTCGCAATTCCGGAAGCGGAAAGTGCGATTTCCTCAAACCAGCCAAGCAGCGCATCGCTGTGACAACAGGCAAAGAGCTGATTGTGGCTGAAGTTCCAGGCAAAGGCCGGCCGGTCTGACGCAGCCTCTTCAATCATATCATTTACATCATCCCGGTCCAGTCCACAGGAAAATTCACAGCTTCTGACAAAACAGGGGGATGCGGCGGACAGCAGAATGAGCCGTCTGACCCCATATCCCTGAAACCGGTTCATATAGCGAAGCGCCACGGCCCCTCCCATGGAAAAACCGGCGAGCACAAACCGGTCCAGGCGGAGCGCGCAGACCACCCGGTATATATCCTCCGCCAGCTGGTCATAGCAGTAGCCTCCGGCCGGCACATCAGAATTGCCAAAGCCGCGCAGATCCATGGTAACGACCCGCCAGTTCTCAGAAAGAAGCATTTCCAGCTGGTATTCAAAGATCAAATGGGACAGCGGCCAGCCATGAATGAACAGAATCGTCCGCTTCCCTTTCGGATTCAGGTCATAGACCGCCAGGTTCACCTCGTCCGTTGTCTTCACAAAGTACATGGGAACACTTCCTTTTTATCTTATCATATGCGAAGACGGCCGGAAGCGGAACACAGATATAAAAAAGATGCCGAAAACCTCTGTGTTTTCAAGCATCCTTTTTTCTATGGACCAGACGGGAGTCGAACCCGTGTCCAAAAGCCCATTCCCTGTCCTTCTACTACCGTAGTCAGTTCTTACCGAAGAGGCTTGCGCCTCTTCCATTCCCTCTGCCGCGCAGAAACTGACATCCCCGCGGGTTCAGTAGCTTCATCATACGCCCACAGGCTCAAAGCTTTGCCCGTGTCGTTTCCTACATAGTCGATGCCCGAGCTCCGAAGTGTAGGTGCCCCGGTTCGGACAACGCTGCATTAAGCAGCAGCGTAAGCTAAAGTATTGTCTTCAGCGTTTATATTTAGGTTTGTGATTTGACGCATCACCTGCGGGTAGCTTCTCCAGCTGCAGGACCCCTGTCGAAACCTTGACTGGCCCTGATTTTGTGTACCTCATTATACACAGGCCGTTCCGGAAAGTCAAGACTCACCTGACTTATGCCGCATCGGATCAGAGATTTTTCACCTTGAAATCCCGTTCCACTTCCCTGCGCATATCCTTCTTCGCGATATCCTGGCGCTTGTCATACAGCTTTTTACCACGGCAGAGGCCGATTTCCATCTTTGCTCTCCCGTTTTTGAAATAGACCTGAAGAGGCATGAGCGTATAACCGCGCTCCGCCACCTTTCCCGCAAGCTTCGTGATTTCCGCCTTATGCATGAGAAGCTTGCGCGTCCGCAGCGGGTCCTTATTGAAAATATTTCCCTTCTCATAGGGGCTGATGTGCATGCCGTTCACATAGGCCTCGCCCTTGTCAATGGACACAAAGGCCTCCTTGATGCTGCATTTTCCCATCCGAAGGGACTTCACCTCCGTACCGTGCAGCACCAGGCCCGTTTCATATTTTTCTTCCACAAAATAATCGTGAAATACCTTTTTATTATTCGCAACAAGCTTCTGCGCTTCCTTTGCCATATTTACCTCCATGCCGAAGCGTTTTACGCTGAGGCACGCGCGCTGAACCTCCAGTTCGGCGCTGCGATAACGGGATTTGCGACGCTTCAGCGCAAATCCTGATTGAAAAATTCGCTATCGAACGCATTTTTCAATCTTTCCCTCCATCTCGTCTTCAGCCAGAATGAAATCAATGCTTCTGGTAAAACGGTCCGCAAACCGGACCTGCACCCGAACCCGTTCTCCCAGCCGGTAACAGGCATCGGTCTTCGTCCCCCGCATCTCGCAGGAAGCCTCATCATACTGGAAAAAATCCCCGGGCAGAGAGGACACGTGTACCAGCCCTTCCACCGTATTGGGAAGCTCCACGTACAGTCCCCAAGAGGTGATTCCGGAAATCACGCCTTCATACACCTCTCCGATATGCCGCTCCATATATTCCGTCATCTTAAGCTTTCGAACTTCCCGTTCCGCCTCGTCCGCGCGCCGCTCCGACCGGCTGGTCTGAGAAGCAACCGAATCGAGAATCGCCTCATAATGCGCGATGCGCGCCTCATCCAGCCGCCCGGAAAGCTGCTCCTTGATGATCCTGTGAATCTGTAGATCCGGATACCGTCGGATGGGCGAGGTAAAATGGCAGTAATACCGGCTCGCCAGCCCGAAATGCCCCGTACACTGGGTGGTATAGCGTGCCTGCTTCATGCTTCTTAGGGTGAGCCTGCCGATCAGATTTTCTTCCGGCGTGCCCTCTGCCTTTTCCAGCAGCTTCTGCAGCTCCTTCGGATGCACCTCTTCCTGTCCGATTTTCATGGAATATCCCAGATTATAGACAAAGGTCGCCAGCCTGCGCATTTTGTCCTGATCCGGCGTTTCATGGGTCCGGTACAGAAAAGGCGTCTGCAGCCAGTGAAAATGCTGGGCCACCGTTTCGTTGGCAAGCAGCATGAAGTCCTCGATCAGCCGGGGCGCCGTATTTCTCTCATGGGGAACAATCTCCACCGGACAGCCCTCTTCATCCAGACGGATCCGGCTCTCCGGAAAGTCGAAATCCACGGCTCCTCTCCGA
>ERZ894229.1284-NODE-1284-length-11422-cov-8.69535_pt1 | contig 11422 bp, 15 predicted proteins | sample MGYA00380295_ERZ894229 | MGnify/ENA primary metagenome ERZ894229 (study PRJEB32331, sample SAMN06328479) | human gut metagenome | biome: human gut microbiome; feature: stool | host: Homo sapiens | collected 2014-09-17 ... | reverse complement strand
TGAGGACCTTCTGCCAGGGTGTGGCCGCCACTCTGGACTTGATGGTGCCGTAGTTGATGCCCTTGGCCTCAATACACCAGCCATCACCTATGTACACCCCGATGTGGCCCGGCTTCCAGAGCGCCCAACCGACCATGGACTCGTCCAGATGGTCGATACTCACGCGCTCCGCTGCTGTGTCGTGGTAGTTGTAGCTACCGCGTAGGATGCCCGTATACCAGCTGATGAGGCCGGAACAGTCCGTGCAGCGCTGGCCTATGCACTTGGCCGCCTTGGCCTTATAGGTGGATGTGTATGTGCCTGGGTTCTCCCGAGCCAGGCGGTCCAGTATGGCCTGGGTAAGAATCTCGCCCTTGGCGCCGTAGACGTAAGGGGTGCCCAGCTTGTCCTTGCAGTGCCGTATTAATCCTGCTGATGTTTTACTCATAGTGTTTTCCTCCAATCAAAAAAAATAAGGCCCAGGGCCATCCCTGAGCCATGAAAAGTTGTGACGTCACAAGTTGCGATATCGCAACTACTCTGTTTTCTGTGATTTACCCTTTAACACTTCAATGGCATTCACTATCACATCGGATTTCACGATACCCATGAGTCCGGCATTCTCCACGATAGACAATGACTCATTCGCGATAAATCCATATGTAGCTGCCAGCATAATATAATCTACTCCCAAGGCCACATCAAGCTGATGAGCTACGGCCAGAAGGCACACCATCATAAATTTTTTGCACAACCCTTTAAGCATGGCGTTTGAACTGGCAGCACCGCTCTCTGATTTTGGTGACTTTTTAAATACCACAGCCACCAGGAATCCTGCCATCAGGTCCAGTCCCATAAGTATGAGCACGATACTCAATGTCGGGGTCCAGCCACCAAAAAGCTTTACTCCTGCCGCTGCGGCCATACCTGCAATGGCACATATAATATCTTTCTTCATTTTCATATACCTCACCTACTCTGTAATTAGCTCTTCACATTCCAGATCAACCAGTACCTGGCGTACCTGGTCCTTAATTTTATCCGGGACCTGTCCGAATGTTTTCCTCCCCTTCACAATCAGGGTCGCATAGATGACTGCCATGGTATCCACCTCCTTCCTCAATAATAAAAAGAGCAGCAGCCTAAGCATTGAGTACTGCCTCGACTTCCGCCCTTAACTTCTCCGGGACCTGTTCAATCGTCTTCTTGCCCTTGCGAATAAGGTCCGCATATACAATTACCATATAACTTGCCATTCCTTACACCTCCATTCCCTCGTAAATTTCTGTCAGGGCTAGCTGGGTATTGGTTACCTCTTCGGCCAGTGCCAGATTGGCCTCATACTGTTCTGTGAGCGCCAACTGCGCCTCTGTGAGTTGGTCACCCAGACTTACCACCTGTCCCTGCAGACGTCCAATATCGGACTCAGGCAGATACGCAAAGACAGGCTGTGGATTGCTGGCATCTGTCACATTAATATGGTCCAGCTGTGCACCATCTGGAATATCCACCCACATACAGGTAAGGCCCTGTGGTAATTCCTCCGCCCCGTGTACAATGGTCCAGATACGGCCTGTACTGTCATAAATCACCAATGTTCTCATAAATCTTGTTTCTCCTTTCTATGCTGGTCTACCTAAGATAATTCGGTGAATAGCCGCATCACATCCAGTGCTATAACCGTTTGTTCCTATAAAAATCATTGCCTGTCTTGATACACTATATATATCAAGTGCGATTTCATAAGTACTACCATTGATTGAATATCTATTACCGCTGGATACTTCCCAGTCCCCATACCCTCCGCCGGCTCTAATCACCCCAACGCTTAAGGGTGCCGAATCAGTCGAATAACGGACAAATAGTTTTCCATAACCGCTAAGAGAAACGGGAGAGGTAAAGTATACGCCCTTAGCGCTTGGCTGGAGTTCATTTGTTGCAAAAGATATAGTACTGCCAACATTTACATAATTTGTATACTGTCCATTAAAACGTGTTCCAGAAACATTCCCATCCAAAAATATATTATAGTCCCCATCTACCCATCCTTGAAATGTACCGGCGCGTCCAAAAATTGACACCCCTTTTCTAATATTCCAAGGCTGTAAATTTCCATCGCCAAAGATTGTCTGGTTTCCGGTCAGATACTGGTTGGCGGCTATTACCTGGTCATAGTTCTGCCCGTAGTAGGTTGCAGCCCCTTTTTCAGCCATAGTTCCCTTCTGAGCATTTCCATCGGTATCCACATACGTCTTGCCTTTACGTACATCTGCTGACACAATCGTAATTAAGTCAAGGTCCGCCCCCCCATCTCCCCCCATCATCAACGGTATATGTGCCATTTTACATTACTCCTTTCAAGCCAAGCGTAATATTGACAGTCGGTTTTACAGTGGCCCTCACCGTCACGCTACCAGATCCAGTCTCAATGTCATAGATGTAGCTTACCGCCTTATTTATAGCCTTCTGTTCCTGGCGGGTACAACCGCTGGGATACACGATGCCCACGCCAGGTACATCATTGGCCGTTATCCCTTCTATGGAAATAACCTGTTCATAAGGAGCTGAACTTCCGGTCCACCCTGCGGCGGTGAGCATAATGTTGCTGCAACCCTGAATGCGGTTTACCTCCTCCCCTATCTGTTGCAACTGTAAACCACCAAAAGCATCCCCTCGCTGCGTATAGGGCGTTATATCCTCGATATATTTACCGCTGCCATCCGGTGCATCAGTAATGCTATACAATCGGTGTTCTCCTTCAAAAATGTCGTCTTTCCAATCAGTTTTCAAAATCTTTCACCTCCAAGTGTAAATGTCAGCCTCTTTCGACCATTAATTTGTCCTATCAAATTGTTGTATATCAACAAACATGCTGATTCAATTCGATTAAACTCCTTGTAATCTGGCGTGGGTTGATTCGGATAATAGGTTTGCTGACTGCCAACTGGAAACGGGTATGTATTGGCACATATGGCCGCCAAATTCGCCTCAATGGCATTTATTTCATCCGCATAGACATAGTCTGCATAACCCTTTTCCTCCCCCATCGAAACCAATGTATAAGCCTTATAGACCTCTAAGGATGATTCCTTTAGATAAGCAATATTTCCTATCCAACGGTTATAATCTTGTATGTTGACATTATCTGTAGGTTTCCAGTCTGTTTTTGGTGTCTTCCAGGACATATGACTATCACTCCTTTTTTATTACGCAGTCCGTTTCCACATGTAGCATGTCATATAAGGCTGTAATATAGACTGAGCTGACGAAAGGTTAGCACCAGTATTCCCATGGTTATGCCCCCAATTGCTTCCCGTATATGATATGCTTCCCCACATTGTGTTCTGCCCTCCCCTATCCGTTGTCTGGAACCCCCTATGTGTATCATTAGCAGAAAAACCCTGACCAGAAGCCGAATTATTCTCATTATGAGTGGTTACTCCTACATGAGAATGAGAGGGCATTTCTTCAGTAGTTAACGCATGGTTTGCAGTCGCATGTGTATGGTTTAGGTTTATAGTCTTACTGCCACCAGGTTTTTCCACCACATTAAATTCTGCTTGAGATGTATCCACACACACCAAGGTTCGTCCTGGTGCAAAAAGTGTCCAGGAACCCCCGAAATACCCCGATGGATTTGTGGGATTAATAGACATGTAAATTGAACCGACTGGGTATATAGTGTTTATCAGGCCCGCCCTTGACAATCCTCTCTGCCCCTTCCCTTCATAACTCGCATTCTCTTCTCTGGCCAACTTATCCCTCCTGTCCCACAGCTCGTCTTGCTTTGACCGTACCAGACAATGAGCCGCCGTTAAAGTTTAGTTTGTGCTCACATATCTGTATCTGTAGTCCTTCCACATATTTATTCTCTAAGAACAGGATGTCTCCAGCATCCAGCCTTGGTTCTCCACGATAAGTAATATCATATTCAATATTATTCCTGAAATAATTTCCCAACCAGTCCGCCTGCAGCTGCGCCAGTGACTCCTCGCTTATGAGTGGGTTGCTCCACTCCTCCACGGTCCCAGTCGTGTTGATGACCTTGGAATACAACTTGCTGGTCACCGCATAAGCTTTACCATCTACCACAAACTCATACTCCCCGACTAAGCCAGATACATCCACAGTCGCATAATAGTTGCTGCTACCTGTAATAGTAAGAAGCACCCCACCAGCCGCCGCCGATATATCATAGGATGCTTCTGTAAAATAAAAGGTATAGGAGTTGTAGCCTGTCACATCCAACGTTTCCTGAAAGATGTTCTTGACCTCATCTGTCTCACTATAGATATTCCGTACTATATCCACCCGGCCAACTTTCTCCTCCTGCCGTCCAACTGGTGTCTTGGTCATAACACGGTAATCCATGTTATAGTCCGTCACATCTCCGAATACCACGGAATCCACAAATACGCGACTGTTTGGCTGACCTTGGGTAAACTCAAACTCTATTGTATCAAACTGAGAAAACTCATGCTTTATCATGTTCTCAACACCAAAAGGTCCCGGAACTGCATAGCTCTCCTGCAGTGTCCCTTCAAAGTAGGTATGGATGGTTACACCATGGGCTGGGTTGCTGGAAAAATTAAGACGCAGACTGTAGTAGACCACGGCTGCCTCCAAAATGATGGTTAACCTTGGGTTGCCCTGGAAGTTCCCGGCTGCATCCGCAACCTGTGCAGATACAAACCCGGCCGCCAGATACTGCCCGGACCGCGGCAGGAAGTACATGGCCCCGTCTACCCTCCAATGGTCCCTTGACATGGTTGCGTACTCATACTTGGCGGCGCTGTTGACCACGGACGGGAGGTTACTCCATGGTGTGGCATCCTCTGACTGTACAATCATGCGTTCCGGGGATATGACCGTCACGAAGGCTGCCTGGATACGAATGATTCCCTTGCGGTCCTGGTACAGTCTGCACCGGCCGGCATTGGCTATAATCTGCAGACATTCCTTATGAGTCACACATGGCAACGGGTTGTATACGGTGACCTTCCTCAGGTACTCATCCAATTCATAGGCCCTTTCATCCAACCCTGCATCTTTAAAGACATCTAACGCCAGGTCATACAGCGTAATACCTTCTGACCGGTATAGGCCCCGATAATATACGCCACTTAGGTCATCTATCTTATCCTTACTGTTAAAACTCATCATGGTATCATCTGCTTCCCAATCAGACAGATAGGTAACACAGCCGTCCATCCATATGGTTTTCCCGTCCCGGACATCATAGCCATAACGGACCGTAACTTCCTGGCCTACCTCCAGATAATGAATAGCGCTGGCTTTGTTCTCCACATCAAACATGCGGTTGTAGTTCTCAATCTGCAAGGAAAAATCTACCGTTGATAACTCTCCAGCCACTGGGCTGATGTATTCTGTCTTTATGGCCTTCTGGATTTTCTTATTCTCAAAGCTGATGCCGATTCCCATAAGGATTTTGTATATTCGCAGCCGCCCCTGGTCATTGACCATCCTGGTGGGCGTAATTATCAGATACTCAGTTCCATCAAATATATCGTCCACGGTCCAATAGCTTAAGGTATTTCCGGTGTATTCCACAGTCTTGGTACCATTACTGACTGTAAAATCCACCGGGTAATTCCTGCCCCAGTTAACGGTCAGTCCACGGATATCATAGGCCGCCCCAAACTTTAAACAGACGGGTCCCAGTAAATCCTTTGAAATGACACCGTTATTATACAGGTAATTCGCAGCATCTGGCTGCGGTGGAAACACCATGGAGCCATCCGCCTTAAACCAGTTATGCTCCATGGTGACATACTCCAGTTCCACTTCGTAATTGTCCAGGAGCCGGGTAAAATTAGACAGGTAGCTGTATTCGGCGCCATGCTCCGGCACCACAGTCGAATCCTTTTGGGCTACCTGATTAATAATACCAATCGTGACTACCATATAAGATTGGTTACGGGGTACTGAATCCATTGACTGCTTATATTCCTTCGATGCCTTTTGCATTACTCAATCACCCCACAATCTACGATGTTTACTTTACAGTTCTGATATAAGGTTGGAAGTCCGTCCGCATCAAACGCAATCGGCTCCGCTGTCCGGTTCCCAGGATACATCTTAAGGGTCATCCAATCATTATTAACCATATCCGGTATCCGGGCTATGACCACAAACTTCTCAAACTCCTTCAGCATATCAGACCAGGTCTTTGCGTCCAACTGTTTCCACTGAAGACTGTCAAACTTGTACTGATCCCGCCCTACCTTTTGTCCAACGAACTCCCCCAAGGCATTCTTGCCCTGGGATACATTCGTAGCCACAGTTAGCTTCCCACCCACATCAGGGCCCGGGAACGTCCGACCATTGATTGTGATTATCGCCATGTATAAAAACCGCCTCCTTATGTGCTGCCAAATGAATAACCACTGCGCTTATCCAGCTCCACCAGTTTCTTCCTGATTTCCCGGATGTCAATGTTAACCGTCAGGTCCATCCGTTCAATCAGGTCGATGATATTCCTGAGCAATTGTACCATAATCTCCAAATAATAATCGCTCATGTTATTGCTGCTCTGCTGGGATGCCAGGGCCACTGCCCGGTCTACCATGGCCTGCATCTTATCCTCAGGAGCCACAATTTCACCATGGTGCCGGTTATCACCTATCATGGCCAGCTGCGGGGTGTTGGCACGGACAAAACCGCCTTGGGCCAGACGCGGAAGATGGATGTTTGGTATATTCGGGATAAAATCAGCGCCGATGCCTGGTACCTTATCCGCCACCTCATTTACGGCGTCTATCATGGCATTAATCGCATCAATAACCCTGTTGGCCATGCTCTCTACACCATTGATAATCATGTTGATGATACCCTTTATATCTGCCCAGATACCGTCCCAGGTTTCTTTTGTCTTTGTTCTCACCGTATCCCAGACTCCGGCAATAGCATCTTTCATGGCGGTAAACTTTTCGTCCACAGCTGTTTTAATAGTATCCCACAGATTTGATACGAATTCCTTAATAGACTCCCATATTTCTGATGTCTTACTCTTGACATTTTCCCAGGCCGTGCTGATGGATGTCTTGATAGCAGTGAATAATGTATTGGCCAGAGACTTAATGTTATTCCATAAACCGTCAATAAATGACTTGATAGCATTCCATACCGCAGATGTTTTTGTCTGTATTGTTATCCATGCACTTGATACACACTCAACAATGCCATTCCAAACTTCTTGCCAGCTAACATTAAGATTTTCCGTAAGGAAAGTGATTATTCCCGTAAGCACATTAATAGCATCTGAAACAAACTCTGTAATTGTGCCTATCACAAAAGAAAGTATATCTATTGCAGCATTAAACGCTCCCACTATATACGGAGCCAGTGTCTCAATGAACCACTCAGCAAAAGGCTTAAGCTTAGTTTCCCAGGCTTCCATCATACTGGCTATTGCAACCTGCACGAATTTGGAAACCGCTTCTATTATTCCATCAAAAGCTACTGCTAACCCTGCAAATGGACCACTCCTTAATGCTTGTATTGCCTCGCCTGCTTTCTGTAACGCAGGGACTAACCACGCATTAAAAGCGTCAAGGATGAGACCTACTGAGTCTGATATCACAGTTGTAATAAAACCGAAAACAGGACTAATCACACCATTATATAAATCATTAATCTTTTGACCGACATAAGTCACTGCATCGGCCATCAGCCCTATTACAGAGGCAAAGAAGTCTGCTAACCCAGACAACGCCTCAATAATCTTGTCCTTATTATCAATGATAGGCTGAAACAGGAGGCCCGTAATATCTGTAATAAAACTCGCACTTAGCTCCATTACATTCAGGAATGTATTGCCAAATACGGCCATGATATCCGCACCAATCTGCTGAAAGCTATCAAGTCTTAATACTGCAAAAATATCTCCTATGGCTTGCGCATAACTTCCTGCAAGTTTCGCAAATTCAGAACCAGTGTTAAATAATGCAACAAGTTTCTTTTTGATGAAGTCCTTATTCTGGTCAAGGTATTTGGCAATTGAGCCACACAAGAAATCCGCTATGGAAGCCCCTATACTGGCGGCAGAACCCGCAACTTTGCCCAGGTTAATGGCCAGTATATTAGCAAATCGGTTGGCAGCCTGTTCCACCTCAGGTGATGTAAATATATCCGTCAGGCTATCCTTGATTCTCTGGATGGACTCTTTCATGCTGTCCAGGACGCTGGTATCACCAAAACCAACCTTGAACCCTGCCATGAATAGATTCTTAAGCTGATTGGCTTTCTCAATCAGCCCGGCATATTTAATATCCATTTCATCTACGGCCGAGGTATCAAGCTCACCCATATCGAACTCATCCGCAGAATACCCACCATCAGTTCCACCTCCGGAACCACCGCCTCCGGAATCAGTATCAGGATTAATGATATTAAGCTCATCAATGCCTGTGCTGACACTTTTCATGTCTTTAGCGGCCTTCTTAGCAGCCCCGCCGGCTCCTCCTGCAGCTGCTCCTGCCTTATCCGCAGACTGAGCCATTGCATCCATACCAGCCGTGGCCGCAGATGCACCGCCCCCGCCCTTCTTCCCGGTTACCATCTCCGTGAATGCCTTGAAGGCATTGGCCAGGCTCATCAACTTACTGATGATGCGGTTGATTACCTGGATGACCGGTGTCAGTACATTAATGAGTCCTTGTCCGATTGTGGCTTTAAGGCTGTCAAACTGCAGTTTCAGGACACGCACCTGGTTTGCCCAGCCATCCGCCGTCCGGATGAAGTCCCCGGATGCCAGGGACAGCTGGTCCTGCACAAACTTATACCGCAGTGCCACCTTCTCAGCCTCAGACATCTTAGCCGTTACCTTGCCATAGCCATTGGCCAGGGCATAGCTGTCAAGGGCGCTCTGGGTCATGACAATGCCAAGGTCCTTAAGAGTCTCTGTTTCACCCGTGAACACGGATTTCAGCTTTGTATAGGCCTCGTCCTGGCTAATGTTGTAGAAGGATGCCACATCTCCAGCCAGGCCAGTCAAGGTCGTGGACATCTCATAGGCTGCCTGTTCACCAAAGCCGAATGCTTTGGCCATTGCGCCGAAGGTGCCAGTAAACCTCTTAGCCATGGTCTCGGACAGGCCGAAGGAGGTTATGGCATTCTTGGCAAAGTCGTCCACCTGTTTGGACATACGTGGGAACGTGACATCCACCACATTCTGGACTTCCGCCAGGTCGGACCCCAATTCAATACACTGTGCGCCGAAGTCTATGATTTTCTTTACTGCAAACGCCGCCGCGAGAGCAGCTCCCGCCTTTTTAGCCAGCCCCTGTATTCCGGCCATCTGCTGTTTAAATTGATTCTGGTTGACCACAAGGTCAAGGCCTATCTGGCCTACGCTGTCAGCTGCCATACATATCACCTGCCTTTTAATTCAAAAGCAGGCTCTGGCTCGCTACTCCTTTGGTGCGGCTCTAGGCTCTGTCATTTTTATATCCAACCTGTTTATGGTTTTACATCTGGGACATTTAATTTCCCCCTTAACGTATTCCGCCAGGAGAAGGGTCTGTCCACACCTTACACATCTTATTTTCTCAATCTTAACCACCTCCGCACATAGCCGCAAACATCTTCTCCAGGCCGGCCATTTCCTTCTCGAAGGTTTTCTCATCCATTTCTTTCATTTCCCGGTTACGCCAATCATCATATATACGGCGCTGGTCCTTAGTGTAATGCTTGATGATATCCTTATCTGTTTCGGACCGGATGGCTACCACACGGCCTAATGCAGTCTCCGGGGACAGGCCGGCAATCAGCGCCTTGAATTCGTCCCAGGAGACTGTTTCAAATTCTTTCGTTCGTATACGCAACCCGTACTGCGACAGGAAGCTGGAGACTATCAGGTCCCAGTCCTCAAACATATCGTAGTACGGGTCACTGCTCTCCCCCGGCAGGTTCCTCCATGCCGGAAATGAGCTGGACCGCTTCCTGCACTACAATAACCAAGTCATTGAATCCCAGTTTCATCCTCTCTATCTCTTTCTTGGACTTTTCTGGAAACATCATGTCGTAGGCCTCCAGGATTTCCTGTGCACCAGGGTCATTAGCCGACATCAGTCCCATGACCTTAAGCATGGTCGGGGCATCCGCATTCACTTCTATGGCCTTTCCCTTGATTACCAGGGATGGATTCCCTTCAAAACTCAATTTATCTGTGATATCTACTTTCCTTGCCATTCGTTATCCCTCCTTATGCTCCTGGTGTGGGCGCCGGTGTAAAAGTCGGGGCGCCATATCCCGTCACTTCAAATTCCAGGGTGTCAATATTGGTCGTATCGCCGCCGCCCGGAGTGGTCACGTTCACAACCACATCACAGGCCAGCTTTGCTCCGGATACCATGGTCCACTCAAACTTCGTCATGACGTCCTGTCCAAACTTCCAGGCCAGGCCGGCAATATAGTCATTGGCCGGGTCACCTACTGACCTCTTTCCTTTGAAGGAAAATCCCAGCTTCTTTCCTGTCATGGCTGCTTTTGCCCAGCCCTTTGCATCCATGGCATACCATTCCTCTACGGTACCGTCAATGGACGGAGCGAAATTCTCCAAATCTAACGGTACAGCCATATTCTCCTCTGTGCTTTCGAGGCCTTTTATGCCAAACTTAAACACATTGTTATGCACCGGATAAACTTTTCCTGCTGCATCTGCCATATCTCATTCCTCACTTTCTCTGATACACAAAATCCAGCCATATCACATATTCATATACACCCTTTTCATCCGTTCCCACGTCAACCGGTTCCGGTACCTGGAGGATGATACAATTAATGGGTGTATCCCCTATGGACAGGCTGGATACGTTTTTAAGTTTCTCATACAGCTCATAGGCGGCCCGCTCTGATGCCTGTACGTCCCTGTCCCAATGGACCAGCAGGGAGATGCGCCGGATGTCGTAGCTGCTGTAATTATGGCCCCCCAGGGCCATCACAGGAGGACCGCTGCCCTGCCGGTGATATACACCAATGGAATGGTCCTTCTTGCTGTTCAGCTTCCCGATATAGACATTCCTGTCAGCCATAATTCCCAGGGTTCCTATGTATCCCCGGATGTCATCCAAGGTCAGCATCATACACCACCTACTTTCTTGTAAAACCGCTTAAATGCATTCCTGGCAAAATCCTGGCTTACTCCACCAGGTAGCCACGGTTCATACCATTCGCCACTGGCAAACGGGTTCTCATCCGTCTGGAAGTTGTATTCCGGATGAAAATACAGACGCCGCGCATAAGGCGTGTTTACCACCAGCGTCGCTTTCCCTTGACCACATTCTTTGTAATCCGCAAAAAAGCTGTCCTCCTCCAGGTGACCTGTGTCAAAAGGCATCACCTGGGCCTGTACCACCTCCGTGTGTAGTGCCTCCGCTGTCATCTCCAAGGCAGTCACTGCCGCCTGTGTCAGCTGTTTAAT
>ERZ894229.1282-NODE-1282-length-11465-cov-8.98685_pt1 | contig 11465 bp, 5 predicted proteins | sample MGYA00380295_ERZ894229 | MGnify/ENA primary metagenome ERZ894229 (study PRJEB32331, sample SAMN06328479) | human gut metagenome | biome: human gut microbiome; feature: stool | host: Homo sapiens | collected 2014-09-17 ... | reverse complement strand
ACTCCTCCCTTAATAAAAGGAAAAGGCAATTGTAGAATTTACATATTTTATGAAAAAAATACAGATGAGTTTTCTGACATCTTCTGTCCAGATTCCATCTCTTTTTTATTGGGGAATAAATTCTTCGATCAAGCAATAAGTCTACACTATACTTTCAAATACCACAAATCATCATCCTCCGTAGCAGCAGCAAGCAATGCATCGGGATATCCTTTTGTCAGTTTATCCTCGATACCGCTTGTTGATGCTCTGCCCCAAACCCCAGAACAAATTCATTTTGTTTTTTGTCGAACACACTTAGTGTGGCTTATAAATACTTTTATCTCAAACAAGTTATTTGTAACTTTACTCTATAAAATACTTTTATCAAAATTTACTGAGTGTGTCTATTTCAGAATCTTCTGTAGATTTTGGTAAAACTAAAGGACTTATCACCTGTAAACTTACAGATGATAAATCCTTTAGTTTTCTTAATCTATATGGGTTCATAAATATTGATGAAGTTTTCTTTTTGTTTCTTCTATTTTCAAACTACAGAATATCCCTATAGCTTACAAATATTTTTCCAAACTGTTGCTTTACCAATTTAATTCCCCTGTTTCTTGATTCATTGTTGCTATAAATCTGCAATGCGGATAATTACTGCATCCAAAGAAAGTTCCATATTTACTTTTTCTCTCAATAATTTTACCACCACAGTTAGGACAAATCCCTTTTTCAAAAGCTTCATTTTTTAACTCAAATACTTTTTTATCACTATCTTTTATTCGTTTATCTAATGAAATATAAAAATCTTTAATTTGAGCAATTCTGTTTCTTCCCGAACAAAGCATCCCACCATTAAACTGATAAGAAATACAGTATTCACATTCGTGACAATCATCAATAAAATTTGCATATGGCTTTCCTCGCCAAGATCGCATTTTGATTGGGCAATTGTCTATATGGTATGTATATCCTCGAGATATTATATTTCTATGGTCTGAAACATCATAGAATCGTTGTAAAAATTTATTGGCAACCGAATTATATTTCCACTTCTTTTCATCACTGACTCCAAGCAGAAGATCATTTAATTCTTGATATGTAATTGTGTTTCGTTTTTTGCTTAAATCAATTTCAATTGTTGAGATATTATTTTTCTTTAATTTAGACAATTTTAATTCATCAATAGCATGAGTAACATAGATTTCAAGAAACAACTGTTTTCCACCAATATACATAACTACATCCGGAACTATGTCTTCGAAACGTTTTTCTAATTCAACGCGATCAATCTTTACTTCTTTTGCTTCACAATATAACTCATCTTTTTTGGGAGAGTTCGGAAATGAGATGTATACCGCAGGAAGCATAATTCTCTTTGCTTTAGATAAAATTTCTTTTGCCGCCAAATGAAGAGAAGATTCATATCCATATTCACAATTGTGTTCTGAATGGTGGGCAAAATGGTGTATCATTTTATTCCCTTTTCTTGCAATCAGAGGTCTTCCACATGCAGGACATACACAACCGCATTTCAGTCCACTCTCAACATCTTCGACACTCGTTGGAACACCATTTTTAATTGCATAAATTAAATTTTGTTGTTTTTTATCCATCTAATTACCACCAATCAGTTTATTTTATAGAAAAGTATATCTTCCTATAAACTCTCCCAACATATCGTGTTGATTTTTTCGTTCTTTTATCCATTAAACTTTCCCCAATATGCATATTTGTAATTACTAACATTATACTCCATTCTAGAGTATGGAACAAGAAATAATCTCCCCCAAAAACATAAGTGACTAATACCCATAAATTGCTTACGTCTTGTGTTTTACCTCTCATCTCTCCCCTTCTCCTTCTCCTTTTCCCTTTTCTCACCCTTCTCCACCTGCAAAATTTGATCCACATTCTTCTTTGCATCCCGATAGTTTTGCATTTCCTTTTTTAGCTTTGCAAATTCTTCCCCAAGCCCCTGCTTTTCATTTAAAAGTTTCCTGTATTCACTTTGAAGTTCTGAAACAGTAGGAAGCTTTTCTCCAGGAAAGGCATCAAATGCCTTCTTTGCCGCTTCGTGCTGCGCGATTTCTTCCGCGTGCTCCCGATAAAATGCTGCCTTATCCTTTACTTGTCGATACTTTCGATAAGTCTCACGGGTTTTGCTATACCGAATAATGTGATACTTTAAGTCAGCAACCTCTGCCATCCGCCCTTCCAATCGCTTCATCCTTCCCGAGATCTCCTGAAAGCGAGCACTCACCTCTGCTTCTCTTTGTTCCAGCTGGGCATAATCCGAAATCCCAGCTTCGGTCAGGAAATTCAGTGTGCGGGCAGCTTCCTTTAGATTAAAAACCTTTGCCCAATACTCATAACCCTTCCCCTTTCCTGCAGCCAGTTTACTTTGAATATCGATGAGAATATTTACCTTTTTCCTGTCTGGTACTGGGACTTTTGTCTTGCCATAAATCTTCTCCCTGAGCGATTCTTCAGAATACTCTGCACCCAAGGTTCTGGAACGGGTAAAGCGTTCCTGTCCGGCAGCCCGGAATTTAAGCAATCCGTGTGCGCTGACTTCGTACCCTTCGCTGCGCATCTTCGAAAGAAACTCCTCAAAGCTGCGGCTTTCTAAAATCACACGGTCAATCGTTTGACGAAGATTTGCTTTGTAACTACTTCCCTTTTTCTCCTCCTTCCACTGAGCATAATGCGCACCCTTGCCTTTTGGAGCGGCAATCACTGACAACCCATGTTCCTGACACAGCCGATCTGAAATCTTCTGCAACAACAAATAGGAGTTTTTTACGTTGCGAAACTTTCCTGTACACTCAAGATTGATGCTGTTAAATTCGATGTGGGTATGGATATGCTCCCGATCAATATGGGTTGAGACCACAAACGCATGATTCCCTCCGGTAAATTCCAGTGCCAGCTGATACCCCATCTGATGCGCTTGCTCCGGTGTGATCTCTCCAGGTCGAAAGGATTGCAGCAAAAAATAGGACAGCACATCCCGTTCCTTTGGCTGACTTCTTCCGGTCAAGTTTGCATAGAGTTTCTTACTGATCGCAAATTCCTCCGCGGCAGTTTCGGGAGAACACTGGTAGGTGGAAACCAGTCGTCCCCCGTCTGTTTTATCCGGATTTTTACCGTACTCGATTCGGTCTGCCAAATACTGTTGGATACTTTTTCCATCGCTTATCTTTCTGGGCTTTAATTTTGAGATTGCCATCCTCTCCACCTCCAAAATAAAACTTATATCTCCAATTTCTCCATCAGTTTTCCGATCTGTTTCCAGACAGCAAGATATCCCTGTCGGACATCCTCTACATCTTCTGCATAAAGATTTCTGGTTTCATTAGCTCGACGAGCGATCTGATTTACATTGTTGGAAACATTCCGCAGAAGTCGGATCAGCTCCCGCACATCGCTCATATCAAGATGAATCACATACCCATCCAGCGCCATTTTTCTTAAGTATGCGCGCTGGTTTTTTGTACCCAAAAGTGCCATCTTCTTTGCAATCAATTCCTTTTCTTCCGGTGACACCTTGGTATAAAGTCCGATTGTCCGCCCTTCCTTTCGCTTCATCGTACCACCTCCTTGTTCGGTTTTTCCTGTGTTGAGATTGGCGGCGTTTCAAATTGTTTGAGTGCCTTGAGGATGGAAGCCTTTTTCTCCTTCTCTTCCTGTGGCGCTTTATCCGTCTGTTTTTCATCCAGGTCAAGCTCCTTATTTAGCTGTATCAGCCGCTCAGATTTCTGCATCAGTTCCTCTTCCTTCGGGAAGGGGTGTTTGACCTCCTCTTTTGCCTGTTCCAGCTCCGACTGCAAAGTCAGCAGCCGTTCCTGCTGTGTCTTCAGGTGATCCGGTATCTTTTCCAGCACATGATTGATGCGGGTAATATTACCTGATGGGTCGTTTGCGATCTCTGCTGTATAGCTCAAGTTCTGCTTCATCGAAACCTGAAAGGTCTGTCCATTCAGAGATAAAATCATTGGAAAACCGCGATATTCTCCCAGATTTATCTTCTGATTTGAGTCTCTCATCGTTTTACATGCTGCAATGATGGCTTCACCGGCAGCTTTTCGCTCGGTATAAAGTTGTCCCGACACCAACATGGAAAAAGCATCGTCTTTGATGGGACGTTCTTTCAAAACTGGAAGATCTTTTTGGAGCGCTTCAATATAAAGCTCCGTCTGTGCAATCTTCTGCGGATAGTACAGAGAAATCTTATCCTCCAGCTCATAAATCTGTGCTGTATGGCTGGATTTGAGCATCCTTAACTTGGAAACTTCAATATCCAGTTCCATCTTTTCTCGAATACGGTCATCTCCGGTAGCCAGTGCTTTTACTTCTGCATAGGACAGTACCGTTGCATCCACATCCTCTGCAGAACGTGCCGGGGATTTGCTGGTCATGATCTGACCGATAAACTTCTGCTTATTCTCCACCAACCCCCAGTTATAGGCATCGAAGGTTCCCTTCGTCACATACTGATAGATTTTTACCTCCGGATTTTCGTTGCCCTGGCGCAAGATTCGTCCTTCCCGCTGTTCGATATCGGACGGTCTCCACGGGCAGTCCAGATGATGCAGTGCAATCAGCTTGGTCTGTACATTGGTTCCTGCTCCCATTTTCTGTGTACTGCCCAAAAGGACACGCACCTGCCCCTTGCGCACCTTTGCAAACAGCTCCGCCTTTTGCAGCTCGGTGTTGGCATCGTGGATATAGGCGATCTCCTCCGGCGGAATCCCTTTTTCTATCAGCTTGTTTTTCATATCGTCATAGACATTGAACGTGCCGTCATAATGCGGGGTGGAAAGGTCACAAAACACCAGCTGTGTTCCTTTGGTATCCATGCTATCTCTCCAAACCGAACAGATATTCTCTACACATGCATTTACCTTGCTGTCAGGGTCATCGGGCAGCAGCTCATTTTGTAGACGCTGATCGAGTGCCAGTTTTCTGCCATCACTGGTGATTTTGAGCAGATTATCGACGCTGGGATCTACCGTTCGATTCCGTACCTGATCGGCACGTTCTGCCAGATTTGCAACCATCTCCTGCTGGTGCTCGCTGGGTTCTGTGGTGACCGTGATATACTCTGCCTTTGGAACAGGAAGGTTTAACATATCTGCTGTCTGAATATCTGCCGACTCTTTCCAGAGATTCATCAGCTCCGGCAGATTATAGAACTTTGCAAACCTTGTCTTGGAACGAAATCCCGTTCCCTCTGGTGATAATTCGATTGCAGTAACCTTCTCTCCAAAATCTGCTGCCCAGCTGTCAAAGTGTCCCAAACCTCGTTCCTGCAACGCATCAAACTGAAGATAGCGCATCATGGTATACAGCTCCACCATACTGTTGCTCACCGGTGTTCCGGTTGCAAAGGTAACCCCGCGCCCGCCAGTAATTTCGTCCAGGTACCGACACTTTGCAAACAGATCGGAGGATTTCTGTGCTTCGGTCTGCGCAATTCCCGCTACATTGCGCATCTTTGTGTGATAAAACAAATTCTTATAAAAGTGTGCCTCATCCACAAACAATCGGTCCACACCAAGTTCCTCAAAGGTGACTACATTGTCCTTTTTGCTTTCGTTATTGAGTTTTTCCAATCGCACAGACAGGCTTTTTCTTGTCTTCTCCATCTGTTTGATGGTGTATCGTTCCCCGTCATTTTCCTTGGCTTCCCGAATTGCGTCGGTGATCTCATCAATCTGATCCTGAATAACCGCTTTCTGTCGCGCCGGGGAAAGCGGTATTTTTTCAAACTGCGTGTGTCCAATGATAACCGCATCAAAGTCACCGGTAGCAATTCGTGCGCAGAACTTCTTTCGATTTGCCGGTTCAAAGTCTTTTTTGGTCGCAACCAGAATGTTCGCACCCGGATACAACCGCAGAAAATCACCGCCCCATTGTTCGGTCAGGTGATTTGGCACAACAAACAAGCTCTTTTGGCAAAGTCCCAGACGCTTTGCTTCCATTGCTGCGGCAATCATCGTAAAGGTTTTCCCGGCTCCCACACAATGAGCAAGGAGAGTATTCTTCCCGTAAAGCTGATGTGCCACTGCATCCGATTGGTGTTTTCGCAAAGAGATTTCCGGATTCATCCCGGTAAAACGGATATGGCTTCCATCAAACTCCCGGGGTCGAGTGGAATTAAACAGAGTATTATACGTTTGATATAAGGTCGTGCGGCGTTCCTGATCTTTAAAAATCCATTCCCGAAACGCCTCCCCCATCGCTTCCTGCTTTTGCTGTGCAAGGGCTGTTTCTTTTGCATTGAGGACTCGTTTTTCTTTGCCATCTGCATCGGTAACAGTATCAAAGATGCGGACGTCCCGTTGATTGAGGCTATCCTCAAAAATCGCATAAGCACTTCGCCGTTTGGTTCCATAACGGTTATATGCAAGTGCGTTGTTTTTACTGTCCTGTCCTTTCCCTTTGACATTCCATTCGCCGCTGACCGGAGAGTACAACACATCTACACTTGTCTGCTGCAAATAATAGGGTGTCTTGAGCAGTTCGAAAAGAAACTGCCGGTAATATTCCGGCGCAATCCAGGATGCACCGATTCGCACATCGATTTCGGCTGCACTTAAATCTTTGGGCTGCACCTGCTGCAGTGCCTTTACGTTGACGGCAAATTCCGGATGTGATTGCGCCGCTTCTTGTGCATCTTGGAGTTTCTGTCGCACGTTGCCAGACAGATATTCGTCCGCTGTCTGCCATCCTTGTGCCCAGCTTTCCTGCTCCATGCCAAAAGCTCCGCTGGAGGGATCTTTGAAAATCACCCCTTCCAGCTCCTGAACCATCTGCGGAATCTCTTTTTTGTTTCCGAGCAGCGATGCCATATATTCCAAATCGACGCAGGCTTTTTCTCCGATAGAGACAGCCAACGCTTCGGCAGCGGTATCGACACTGGTGACCGGCTGATGACGCTGGATGGTTCTCTTAAAAAACATATCCGCCTTACGCTCCAGTTTCCCCTCCTCGTTTAATATCTCCAACGAACAGAGCAGCGGATAGGCAGTATCATCCTGAAAGGCCTGCTTGTTTGCCAAAGAGTTAAGCAGCCCATAATTGTTTGTATAATCGTCATAGAGGGAATTTAAGTTTGACTGCTCCTTATGTACGGCTTCATCGGACGCCCCTTCCAGCTGCAAGGAAATCAACGTCCTTGCAGAATCCCGAATATTCAGCAGTCCTCGAATCCTTGCTTCCTGCGTTTTGGAGACAGTGACCGGGTGCATCACCGAATTTTCCCGGTAATACAGCTGACCGTCGTGCAGTGTATAGGAAAAGTTCCTCACCTGCGGATCAGCCGGCAAAGTGGAACGCTCTGCTAAAAATTCTGTTTGAGGAGCAACGGAATAGAGCAGCTCTTTATCCGGAGCATTCAGATGAGAAAGTGCATCATCAAGCTGTTCTTTCAGCTCCATTCCTTCCAGCGGCTCGCAGACAACCTCCTCCCCAAACCGGCCCGAAACCTGCTTTATTTCTCCTAAAACCATCTGGGGGTGGTCGGCAAAATAGCGGTTAAGCGGGATTCCATTCTCTGTTTTGGATAAGGAAACCCAATCTGGCTCCCGTTCCGGGGCATGATCGCGCTTTTGGAAAAAGAGAATATCGGTGGTGACACCGGTTCCGGCATTTGCTTGAAAGGCATTGTTTGGCAGTCGGACTGCACCCAGCAAATCTGCCCGTTTTGCAAGATACTGTCTTGCTGACGGATTCTTTTTGTCCATGGTATACATGGAGGTTACGACTGCCATGATGCCGCCGGGACGCAGCTGATCGATGGATTTTGCCAGGAAGTAATCGTGGATAGGAAATCCCAGTCGGTCATACTCTTTGTCTGCCACCCGATACTCGCCAAACGGGACATTTCCTACCACCAGATCATAAAAATCCCTGCGGCTGGTCTTTTCAAATCCTGAAATGGTGATCTCTGCTTGCGGATAGAGCTGACGGGCAATCCGTCCGGTCAGGTCATCCAGCTCTACACCATAAAGCTTCGATTGCTGCAAACGCTCTGGCAGCAGCCCAAAGAAATTGCCGGTTCCGCAGGCAGGTTCCAAAATGTTGCCGGGTACAACTCCCATATTTTCCACTGCATTGTAGATAGCCCGAATCACAGTGGGGCTTGTAAAGTGCGCATTGAGCACACTCCCCCTGGCTGACTCATATTCTTCCGGCGTCAGCAGTTCTCTTAGCTGTGCATACTCTTTTTTCCAGTTCTCTTTCCTGTCGTCAAAGGCATCTGAGAGTCCGCCCCATCCCACATACTGAGAGAGGATTTCCTGTTCCTCCTGTGTTGCAGTTCGGTTTTCTGCCTCGATCTGTTTTAACGTTTGGATTGCCTGTACATTGCGCTGGTACTTCTGCTTTGGCCCGCCTTCTCCGAGGTGTTCATCGGTAATCCGAAAGTTTTGGGCTTTTGTTGCTTGTCCTATTTCCTGAACTACATCCGGGCTGTCATTTTCTTCTAATCTGGGCATAGCAAAAAAGGCGGTGGATTTCTCCACCGCCTTTTGCTCTGTTTCCTGTTCTGATCGTTCCTCTGCTGCTTCCAACAAAGTGATCTGTTCGATCTCCTTTAAGCGTAGATGATCTCGCTTTTCACCATCTCCTCGGCTCTTTGCCGGATGCTGTTCATCCTGCGAATCCATTCCATCTGATCTGTCGCTTTGAGCTCCTCGCTTAAGCCCTCCTTGCTTACCATCTGACTGATGAGCAGTTCCATCTGTTCGGCCGCTCTCTGCTCGATCTCCCTGAGGTGCTCGTCCAGTTCCCCCATCAGCAGAAGCTCGGTATAAATCCCGCTGTGCTCCTGCTTCAGGTACTGTTCCCTCATCCGCCCGAATCTCCCCACTCTGTTCGGCTCGGGCAGTTCTAGTTCGGGAATCTGATAATTCCCCATCATTTGATATGTGATTTCTGGCATTGTCGATACTCCCTTCTTCTTTTTCCAGTGCTTCCTGCTGCATCTGAGCCGTTCGGACTGCATTTCGGATGGTGCGGCTGATGGTCTGCAACACTTCTTTTCCTGTCTGACTGACTGCGTTTCCCAGATGATAAAACATTCTGGGTGTATTAAAATTTGTGATTGCGCGAAAATCATCTTCATTCAGATAACCGGATGGGTCCAGTCCACAGCGGGACAGCACCATATACTGAACGCTCGCCGTCAGGAGATTGCGGAAGGTTACTTCGGTGCTCTGGTCATCAAGCTCCTCTAAAAAGCTGTTTGTCTTACGGTACTGCATATCCGAAAGATATTCTTTGCAGTGCTCTGCTGCGGCACGGGCAGTATACTCCATCAGCTGGGAAGGAATGTCCTCCAGCGCAACCATTCCATACTGCTCTGCAAATGCTTGTGATACAACTGCTTCATATTCCGGGGAAAGCTGCCACGTCCACGGATGTTTTGCTCCTTTTACCGGGTGCGTATCCGCAATATCGAACAGATAACCGAGTTTTCGCTCCCCATTTTGGCTTCGGATGACTGCGATTCCGGTGGAACCTGCATTGACCCAACGATGCATCTTCTCATTCCACTGCTCCATGTAGGCACAGGCGGTGGCATTTGGTCGCTGTGCGTAGATTAACAGCTGATCGGCAAAGGGATACTGATACAAACGGCTCGCAGTTTGCAGGCAGTCCATCCATTTCTGCGGACTGCGGTTCAGCTCCTTGGCGGTCTGATGTGCTAATTGTGAGATGGTTTTGATGTTTCTTGCCATAAACACCCTCCTTTTTTCTTATGATTCTTTGGTTCGTTTCTTTGGAAATTCCAGCTTAAACTGCACAAACTTTTCCCCGGTATCCTGCATGACTACCACTGCATCATAGTAGATTCCCTTCTTTTCAGAGTAAAGACGACTCATCTTCACCCGTCCAGTCTTTAAAAACTCGGCGGCAAGTTTACGGTCAAACACCTTCTGTTTTTCGAGGAAAAAGCGATTATTCTTCCAAAGGACAAAGCTGCAGGGAGGGCTTTGCTGATAGCCGGAACAATAGAAACTTTTCTTTCCCTCATAGACTGGTCTGCCGCAGCGAGGACATTTCCCAACCTCCTGCATCAGTGCAGAGGCAACACAGCCTCCCTGATAAGCGGCAACCAATTCCTGTAACATCGCCTGAATGTTTGCAAGGAAATCTTCCGGCGACAGGCTGCCCTGTTCGATCTTCTTTAACTCTGCTTCCCACTCTGCTGTTAGTTTTGCCGATTTGATGCGCTCTGGCAAAACCGAAATCAGTTCACTTCCCTTTTCCGTTGGGAGAAGCTGTTTCCCCTTTCGCTCTATCAACCCACTCCGCACAAGCTTTTCGATGATTCCTGCGCGGGTAGCCGGTGTTCCCAATCCTTTTCGCTCAGTATCCTCCGGAATCTCCTCCAAACCGGCAGTTTCCATGGCTGAAAGCAGCGTATCCTCGGTAAAATGTTTTGGCGGAGAACTTTCTCCCTCCTTGATATCTGTTTGCACTCCTGCCCATCGTTGTCCTTCTTCCATTGGTGGAAGGGACTGCATGGCGTCTTTCTCTTCCGGCTTATTTCGAAGTAACTTCAGACAGTCAGACCAGATTTTCTTCCAGCCTTCCTGCAAAATGTCCCGTCCCTTTGCATGAAAGGAAGCGCCCTCACAAAGCAGGGTGCACTCCGTTTCCTTTATCCATTCGGGACTGCTCACTGCACAAAACAACCGAGCAATAACGAGGATGAGGATTTTTCTCTCTCCAGTAGGAAGTGCTTCCAGGTCGGTATCTGCTGCTGATTTGGTCGGCAAGATGGCATGATGGTCGCTGACTTTGCTGCTATCAATTACCGCAGAAAGATTGTTGCTATCTGTCATATCGGCAAACGGCAAAACCCCGGAAAGACTTTGGAGCAGTGCTGGCAGGCTGCTTTCCATCTCCTCGGTCAGGAAGTTACTGTCCGTTCTGGGGTAGGTCAGCAGCTTCTTTTCGTACAGTGCCTGTGCATAATCCAGAGTCTGCTGGGCGGTATATCCCAAGAGTCGATTTGCCTCCCGCTGCAACAAGGTCAGATCAAAGAGTTTTGGCGGTTTTTCTTTTTTCTCTTTGTGTATCACCGATTGCACGATTGCGGTCTTTCCCAAAACCTTTTCTCGTAACCTCTGTGCATCTGTTTTTCTTAGAAAACGCTCGCTTTCCGCTGCCACACCGTCAAAGGCAATCGTCACGGTATAAAATTGTTCCTTTTGAAAAGCAGTAATCTCCGATTCCCGCTGCACAATCATTCCCAGAGTCGGCGTCATCACCCGACCAACATTCAGTGTTTTGTGATACAGGCAGGAAAAAAGCCGGGTGGCATTGATGCCAACCAGCCAATCCGCCTTACTGCGGCACAGCGCCGCCTGATACAAGTTGTCGTAATTTTCTCCAGCTAGAAGATGTTCCCAACCTTTCCGAATTGCTTCATCCTCCATGGAGGAAATCCAGAGCCGTTTCAC
>ERZ894229.1276-NODE-1276-length-11526-cov-13.2694_pt1 | contig 11526 bp, 10 predicted proteins | sample MGYA00380295_ERZ894229 | MGnify/ENA primary metagenome ERZ894229 (study PRJEB32331, sample SAMN06328479) | human gut metagenome | biome: human gut microbiome; feature: stool | host: Homo sapiens | collected 2014-09-17 ... | reverse complement strand
AGCCGCAGCCGGGAGGCCACCGCCCCCGCTACGCCTCTACCACAATCAGTTCCTTCGTATCCAGAGCCGTCTGAACCAGCCCGTCAATCTTTTCATCCAGATTCTTCTCATGCTTCCGGATCACGTTCAGATTCGGCTTGGTCACCGGATGCTTGGCCACGAAAATAGTGCAGCAGTCCTCAAAAGGAAGAATCGACGTCTCATAGGTATCGATTTTCTCCGAAATATTGATGATCTCCTGCTTGTCCATTCCGATCAACGGACGGTACACGGGCATGCTGCAGACCTCGTTTGTGGCCGCCAGCGACTGCATGGTCTGAGAAGCTACCTGACCGATGCTCTCTCCGGTAATCAGTCCCAGACATTCCGTATCCGCAGCGATCTTTTCCGCAATCCGCATCATATAACGGCGCATGATGATTGTCAGCTCCTCATGCGGGCACTTTTCGTAGATGTAGAGCTGGATATCGGTAAAATTGATCACATGCAGCCAGATCGGTCCGCTGTAGCGGGCCACCTTGCGGGCCAGATCCACCACCTTCTGCTTCGCCCGGTCGCTGGTGTACGGGGGCGCGTGAAAATAGACCGCGTCGATCTTCACACCGCGCTTGGCGATCATCCAGCCTGCCACCGGCGAATCGATTCCGCCGGACAGAAGAAGCATGCCCTTGCCGTTGGTTCCCACCGGCATTCCGCCGGGGCCGGGAATTTCAATAGAATACACATAGATTTTTTCCCGGATCTCGATATTCAGCATCACCTGCGGATCATGCACGTCCACCTTCATCTCCGGATAGGCGTCCAGAAGCACGCCGCCCACTTCGCTGTTCACCTCCATGGATTCCATGGGGTAGTCCTTTCTCGCCCTCCTCGTATTCACCTTAAAGGTAAGATTCCGGTCCGGATAGGCTTCTCCCATGTAAGAGACCACAGCGCTGCACAGACTCTCAAAGCCTTCGTCCTTCAGCTCGATCATCGGGCAGATCTGGGCGATGCCGAACACGGTTTTCAGTCCCTCAACCGTTTCCTCATAATCATAGCTCTCGGAAAGGACCTCCACATATACCCTGCCTCTGGTGCGCCGGACAGCAAATTCTCCCTCGCACCGCTTCAACGCGTGACGGATCTGCCGGACCAGGGCGTCCTCAAAGATGCCGCGGTTTCTTCCCTTCACACCGATTTCCGCATACTTAATCAAAAAAGATCTGAATTCCATAATACTCCTTTTTCCAGGGACAAATGCTCAGCATGCTCCCCGCTTTCCTGTATTGCCGCAGCCCCCTCTCAGGCGGACGGCGGCGCCTGCGCGCGCCTTTTCCGCCCGAGAGACAAAAGCCTCTTATCGTCTGGTAAATCTGCGCAGCATGGGAACCAGCTCATGCAACGCATGCAGCGTATAGTCAATTTCCTCCCGGGTAGTAAACACGGACAGGCTGAAGCGGAGCGTGGATCCAAGCAGCTCCTTATCCAGCCCGATGGCGCGCAGAGTGGCACTTCCTGCCGTTTCCGGCCGGTTGGAGGAGCAGGCGCTTCCCGCCGACACATAGATCTCCCGGTCCTCCAACGCATGCAGAAGCACTTCGCTGCGCACACCGCGGAAGGAGACGCTGATCACATGAGGAGCGCTGTCCCTTCCCGTCAGGCCGTTGATCTGGACATCAGGAAGCTGCAGAACCCCGTCGATAAAGCGCTGCTTCAGCTCATACAGCCTTGCCGTATCCGCATCCAGCCCCGCATAGACCTCCTCCGCAGCCTTTGCGAGTCCCGCAATGCCGGGCACGTTTTCCGTTCCGGAACGCAGTCCACGCTGCTGGCCGCCGCCGAAGATGATGGGATGAATTTTCACCCTGTCGTTCACATACAGCAGTCCCGTTCCCTTCGGCCCATGGATTTTATGGCCGCTTAAGGAAAGCATGTCAATTCCCATTTTTCTGGGGAGAATACGGAATTTTCCGAAGCCCTGCACCGCATCCACATGGAACAGGGTGGAAGGATTTCTTCTCCGGATCAGCGCTCCCGCCTCCGCAATGGGCTGAAGAGAACCGATTTCATTGTTGGTATGCATGATGGATACCAGAATCGTATCCGGCCGCAGGGCGCATTCCAGATCCGACAGTCGGATCCTTCCCCATTCGTCCACGGGAAGATAAGTCACTTCAAAGCCCTGTTCCTCCAGATATTGCATGGTCTGCAGGATGGCAGGATGCTCGATGGACGTTGTGATCAGATGCCTTCCGGCGCGGCAGTTTGCGAACGCACAGCCAATCAGCGCCAGATTATCCGACTCCGTGCCGCCCGAGGTAAAGAACAGCTCTTTTCCATTCACCTTGAGGATCCTGGAAAACACATCTTTTGCATAGCGAAGGTATTGCTCAGCCTGCACTCCCTTCCTGTGCATACTGGATGGATTGCCATAGTCCAGACACATCACCTGCGTCATGAGTTCTGCGACACTGTCAAAGCATCTTGTTGTGGCTGAATTATCCAGATAGCATTCCATGGTTTTTCCCAACTTTCTATGTCGATTGTTCAGTAAAAAGCGTGCGCCTGAGACATGGGCTCGTCAGGACGCACCACGCCGGGCACGCCTGCTTTATTATATGGCGGATTCCCCTTCACCGTTCTCTGGCAGCCCCGCAGATTTCGCCCCCGGCATTCCAGCATCCTGCGTTCCCACAGCTTCCGGCTCCGCATCCTCCAGCCGGTACATCAGCCAGGCCAGGACGGTAAAGCCCGCCGTTTCCGTGCGCAGAATTCTCTTTCCCAGAGTGATGGGCGTAAATCCCGCTTTTTGGGCCTCTTCCACCTCGGAATCCTCAAATCCGCCCTCCGGACCGATGAACACGGCGATGCTCTGACCCGCCTTTACTCCGTCCACCAGCCTTCTGGTCTGCTCCATTCCCTCCGCCAGCTCATAGGGAAACAGCTTCACGTCCATATCCGCAGCAAAGGAAAACGCCTCCTTCATGCTCATCACATGGGTGACCTCCGGAATGATGCGGCGTCTGCTCTGCTTCGCCGCCGCTTCCGCAATCTGCTGCCAACGCGCCAGCTTATTCTTTTCCTTTTTTGCGTCCAGCTTCATCACGCAGCGCTTTGCCGCGACAGGGATCACCGCGCAGGCGCCCAGCTCCACCGCCTTCTGGATCACCAGCTCCATCTTGTCCGACTTGGGCAGGCACTGAAAAAGATAGATCCGGGAAGGCAGTTCCAGCCCTTCCTCCTTGATAAAGCGGAGCGTACAGAGAATTTCATCCTCCCCCAGGCTTTCGATTCCGCAGCGGTATTCCTTTCCGTCCACGCCGTTGCTGACGGAAATTTCCTCGCCGGGCTTCATGCGCAGCACATTTTTAATGTGGTTCACATCGCTCCCCGTGATCCGGATCGTTTTTCCCTGTATCTGTTCCGGTTGTACAAAAAACTGGTACATGCCGCCTCCTCAAACCTGAATCCATCTTTGAAACCGCTAAATGCCATATTTTTTCAGACGATCGGCTTTCTCGCGGTAATGCCGACCCATTCACCCTGATAATTCACATCCAGAAGCTCCAGACCTGCCGCCTGCACCGCCTCCTTTACCACAGCTTCCTTATCGTCGATGATACCGGAAAGGATGTAGATGGCTCCCGGCTTCATCTGCGCAATCACCACGGGGGTCAGCGCCACCAGCACATCCGCCAGAATGTTTGCCGCAACGATATCATAGCAACCGTATCCCACCTGATCCTGCACCTCTTTTTCCGTGATCAGATTGCCGATCAGAAGGGTGAATTTTTCCGGATCAATGCCGTTTGCCTGCAGGTTATCCTGCACTGCGTCCACGGCACAGGGATCCAGATCCGTGCCGACCACCTTCTTCGCGCCGAACATGAGGGCAAGGATTCCCAGAATTCCGCTTCCGGTTCCCACATCCAGCAGGACCGTATCCGGCGTCACATATTTTTTCAGCTGCCGGATGCACAGCTGGGTGGTCTCATGCATACCGGTCCCGAAGGCAGTTCCGGGATCGATGTGCAGGATCATTTTATCCCGGTCTTTCTCTTCCACTTCCTCCCAGGAGGGAATCACCAGCAGGTCGTCGATGTAAAACTGGTGAAAATACTGCTTCCAGTTATTGATCCAGTCAACGTCCTCCGTCTCATCCACGCTGATGCTGCCTTCTCCAATGTCACAGAAGGCACGCAGTCCGTCCAGCTCCTTTTCGACCGATTCCAGAACAGCCTCCTGCGTGGTTTCCTCTCCGTTCACCAGGAGCTTTCCGTCCTCATTCTCTTCCACAAAAAAGCTGAGGTAGGCAATGCCGTCATCCTCGGGCCCTTCCGGCAGGATATCCACAAACATCTGCTCCTTCTCCGCGGCGGTAAGGGGAACCTTGTCTTCGATCTGCGCGCCCTCCAGGCCGATGTCATAAAGGGTGCTGATAACGATATCCTCCGCATCCGTAACCGTTTTAATTCTGAATTTTTTCCATTTCATGGCCGCTCTCCTCAGCTCCTTTGCCTTTTTACGCTCTGTGATCTGTTTCTCTTCCTTCCGGAATTGCCCTTCTCTGATCTTTTTTTCTCCATCTCAAAGCGCCGGGACTCCGGCGCGCTCATATCCGGTTTTTTATTGTAGCATAAGGGAACGGATATCACAAGGCTTTCAGTTTCGTCAGAAAATTTCATATAGAAAAGGGCTGTCTATTTCGGGACAGCCCCACATTATCAGTTAATCGTTCACAGAACAATGAAATGCAGACATTTAATCTGTTCCTAAACAAACTGGAAAACTTGTCAGAATTTAAAATCTCTTCTTTCTTTCTGCCAGTTCATTTAACGAAAATTCCCTGTTACATTTCCTGCAGTAGAAATAATAACGGTATTGCCTGATCTTTGCATCTGGTACAAAGATCGGATCTACTTTCGAATTAAGTTCTGCGCCCAGCCGCATTTCAAAATCCTTCCGTTTTTCCAGACGGCTGCCGCATCTGGGACAAATTTTCTTCCCAAACAGAAGATATGCCGCCTCTCTTGGTGAAAATTCATAGCTGAATCCCTTATGCACCATTTCTGTCTCCTTTATCTCAATCCTGGAGAAAATGTACCTGGGTTTTTCTAATTATTGATATTTTATAGCAAAATACCGCTAAAATCAACAGCATCTGTCAGTTTAGATGTGACGAAGGGTTATATTCCTTTTTCAGCCTTTCCAGGCAGAATCTCCGGTGATATTTCAGCCTTGCATATTCGCTGATGCGGTTCATGTACACCGCATCCCCTGCTCCGCCGACGACGCCCGCGATGGGAATGCCCTGGAGAAACTTCATATACAGAAGCTCGTCGGACAGGATGCCTGCGGTACGGCGAATCAGTTCCTCCATCCCTTCCTCCTGAGAAAAGCTGCCGTGCTCCATGAAAAAATTGAGTTCATCATTGACGCGCTCAAGCCTTTCTCCATGGGTCATGGCGCCCTGAATCAGAAGCAGAATGAAGCGTTTCTCCTCTTCCGTATCATAGGAAAAGCCATAATGAAGGGCCGTCTCATAGATGCTCCTCAGCATCATCCCTGTCAGAAGGGGAATATCGGGAATGCCGATTCCCAGAAGCCCCATCCCGATGCCTGCAGCGGCGGAAGCCAGCGTATTGCCCGCCCCGCTTCCCGCCGCCTGCCTGGAAAAGCTCTTCAGGGACTTCCGGTCGCCTCTCACATCCGCCGCATACTGCCGGATGCTGCTTTCTTTTTCCAGTTCCTCTTTACGGTAGGTCTTTTCGATGATTCCGGTCCCTTTTTCAAAAATCAGGGAAAAGGCTCTTGCAAAAGCCGCCTCCAGCGTTCCCTGAAGCCTGTCGGGAATCTTGTCCTGTAAAAAACGGTTCAGAAAAAGCTCCTTCCGTTCTCTGTTTTTTTCCAGAAATCTCCCTTCCTGCTTCTTCATTTTCTCCAGTTCAGCCTGAACCGGATCTTTTTGGGAAAACAGCTTCATTTTACCTCCTTGCCGAAGCGTTTTACGCTGAGACGCGCCGAATTTCCAATCCGGCACTGCGCTCACAGGACTTGTGACGCTTCTGCACAAATCCAGGTTAAATAATGCGCCATCGAGCGCATTTTTCTACCTTTCTCCTTTTCCAGAACGCTTTTCCCGTGGGAAACATGCGTAAACGAAAAGCCGGAACCGCACAGATCACCTGTCCCGGTCCCGGCCGCCTGTATGGCCTTACTTCCAGAAGCCCCTCTTCTTCTTTCCTTCTTTTTCCTTTTCTTTCCCGTCAGGAGCCTCACCCATCATACGTTTCGCCGCATTCAGGCTGTCTCCGCTGACTTCGTCAAATTTTCTCAAAAGGTCCTTTGCCTCTCCGGAAAGCCGGTCAGGAACCTGAACCACAAGGGTCACGTAATGATCGCCGCGCACATCCCTGTTGCGCAGGTTGGGAACGCCCTTGCCCTTCAGGCGCACCTTGGTATCCGTCTGCGTGCCGGGCTTCACGTCGTAGACCACCTTGCCGTCCACCGTATCGATCAGCACCTCTCCGCCAAGCGCAGCAACCGGGAAGGATACGGGAACCGTGGAAAAGATGTTGTAATCCTGGCGCTGGAAAATGGGATGACGTCCCACGATGACCTCAACCAGCACGTCGCCTCTGGGGCCTCCGTTCACACCGGGTTCTCCCTGACCGGCAAGCCGTTTGCACTGGCCGTTGTCAATTCCTGCCGGGATATCCACTTCAAACCGTTTGCGCATGGGTACATATCCACTGCCATGGCAGTCCGCGCACTTCTCCTTGATCACCTTACCGGTTCCGTTACAGTCCGGGCAAGTCTGCACGTTCCGCACGGTACCGAAGAAGGACTGCTGGGTGAATACCACCTGTCCCTTGCCGCCGCACTTGGAACAGGTGACCGGCTGGGTGCCGGGCTTCGCGCCGGTTCCATGACAGGTTTTGCACTCTTCCTTCACGTTCAGCTCTATGGTTTTCGTGGTACCGAATACCGCCTCTTCAAAAGTAATATGGACGCTGGTGCGCAGATTCGCCCCCTTCATCGGCGCATTTCCCGCCCGGCCTCCTCTGCGGGAACCGCCTCCGAAAAAGTCTCCGAATATGTCGCCAAAAATATCACCAAAATCAGCGCTGCTGAAATCAAATCCGCCGAAGCCGCCGCCCGCACTGCCATCGAATGCCGCATGGCCGAACTGATCGTACTGGCGTCTTTTCTCCGGATCGCTGAGAACGGCGTATGCCTCGGAAGCCTCCTTGAATTTCTTTTCTGCTTCTTTGTCGCCGGGATTGGTGTCAGGATGGTATTTTTTGGCGAGGACCCGGTATGCTTTTTTCAATGCGGCCTCGTCGGCATTCCTGTCAACGCCAAGAACCTCATAATAATCTCTTTTCTGTTCAGCCATCTTAATCCTCCAAAACTTCTGGAATCGGACAGGGGAAGTTCCTTCCCCTATCCGATTACGCGATGCGCACAGCCCACGTCATAAATGCCGTTCGCTGTACTTGCCGGCAAATGGCCGTTCATGCAAGCATGACGGCCGCTTTCCGGGCTTATCGCACACAACATCAAGGGACACGGCAGTGCCCCCTGGTGTTGTGTAATTCTGTCTTTTCTTAAGGATACCGCACGTTGCGGGCCATCCGCTATTTTACACCTCTCTGAAATCTCCGTCAATCACATCATCTTCCGGAGTGGAACCGCCTGCATTTCCGCCGGCGTTCATGTCAGGGCCTGCTCCGGCCTGACCGCCTGCCGCCTGCTGGGCCTGCTCGTAAACCTTGGAGAACAGGCTCTGCGCACTCTGCATCAGCTTCTCCTGTGCTGCCTTCATATCAGCCACCTGAGATTCTGTCATCTCCTGATCCTTGGTCTGATCCAGAAGATTCTTCAGCGCGTTCAGGTCTGCCTGAACGGAAGCCTTATCGGATTCCGGAATCTTATCTCCCACATCCTCCAGAGCCTTCTCGGTCTGGAATACGAAGGAATCCGCTTCATTTCTGGTGTCGATTGCTTCTTTTCTCTTCTTATCCTGCGCTTCGTATTCAGCGGCTTCCTTAACCGCCTTGTTGATGTCGTCCTCGGACATGTTGGAGCCTGCAGTGATGGTGATGTGCTGCTCCTTGCCGGTTCCGAGATCCTTTGCGGATACATTCACGATACCGTTCGCATCGATATCGAAGGTAACCTCGATCTGCGGAACACCACGGCGTGCCGGCGGGATTCCATCCAGTCTGAACTGTCCGAGGGACTTGTTGTCCTTTGCGAACTGTCTCTCACCCTGAAGCACGTTGATGTCAACTGCCGTCTGGTTATCTGCCGCCGTGGAGAAAATCTGGCTCTTCTTGGTGGGAATCGTGGTATTTCTCTCAATCAGTCTGGTTGCGATGCCGCCCATGGTCTCGATGGACAGGGACAGGGGCGTAACATCCAGAAGCAGGATATCGCCTGCGCCCGCATCGCCTGCCAGCTTGCCGCCCTGAATGGAAGCACCGATTGCAACACATTCATCCGGGTTCAGGGTCTTGCTGGGCTCATGTCCGGTCAGCATCTTTACCTTATCCTGTACGGCCGGGATACGGGTGGAACCGCCTACCAGCAGCACTTTTCCAAGTTCGGAAGCGGTGATTCCCGCGTCTCTCAGAGCGTTCTGTACCGGAATTGCCGTTCTCTCAACCAGATCATGGGTCAGTTCATCGAACTTTGCTCTGGTCAGATCCATATCAAAATGCTTCGGGCCTTCTGCCGTTGCCGTGATGAAAGGCAGGTTGATGTTGGTGGTGGTGGCGCTGGACAGCTCCTTCTTCGCCTTTTCAGCCGCCTCTTTCAGTCTCTGCATGGCCATCTTATCGCCGGACAGGTCGATGCCTTCCTGCTTCTTAAATTCGCTCACCATCCAGTCGATCACCTTGTTATCAAAGTCATCGCCGCCCAGATGGGTATCGCCGTTGGTAGCCAGAACCTCGATGACGCCGTCGCCAATCTCGATGATGGAAACATCGAAGGTACCGCCGCCCAGGTCGTATACCATGATCTTCTGCTCTTTTTCATTATCAAGGCCGTAAGCCAGAGCAGCGGCTGTAGGCTCGTTGATGATACGCTTTACATCCAGACCCGCGATTTTGCCCGCGTCCTTGGTCGCCTGACGCTGTGCGTCGTTGAAGTAAGCGGGTACGGTGATAACCGCTTCGCTCACCTTCTCGCCGATGTAATTCTCTGCGTCAGCTTTCAGCTTCTGCAGGATCATTGCTGAAATCTCCTGAGGAGAATATTTCTTTCCGTCAATGTCTACCTTATAATCGCTTCCCATATGTCTCTTAATGGAAGACACGGTTCTTTCCGCGTTTGTCACAGCCTGACGTTTTGCAGGCTCGCCGACCAGTCTTTCACCGGTCTTCGTGAATGCAACCACGCTGGGCGTGGTGCGCGCGCCTTCCGCGTTTGCGATAACGGTAGGCTTTCCGCCTTCCATAACTGCTACGCAGCTGTTTGTCGTACCAAGGTCAATACCGATAATTTTGCTCATAATGCACTCCTCCATTCCGCCGTCCGGGCGGCTATTCTACGGACTTTCGTCCATCCTTAATTTGCAACCTTAACCATGCTGTGTCTTACCACAGTATCATGGTATGTGTAACCCTTCTGGAATTCCTCCGCCACGATGTTCTCACCGAAGTTCTCATCTTCAATGTGCATCACCGCGTTATGGAAATTGGGATCGAATTCCTGACCTACAGCCTCTATGGGTTTAACGCCCATATTATCCAGCTCGGTCAAAAGCTGTTTATATACCTTGTTCATCCCTTCCACGAAGGCGCTTCCCTTCTCATCCTCCGGGACGGCTGCCAGACCTCTTTCAAAGTTGTCAACCACCGGAAGAATTTTCTCGATCACGCTCTTCGCTCCGGTCTCGAACATTGCTGCCTTTTCCTTATCGGTGCGCTTCCGGAAGTTTTCGAATTCCGCCATCTGGCGCTTCACCCGGTCTTCCAGCTCATCGATTCTCGCTTTCAGGGCTTCTTCCTTCTTATCCTTTTTCTTCTTCCGAAAAAAACCTTCCTTCGCGCTGCCTGAGCCTTCCGCATCCTCATTACCGGCCGTTTCTTCCGCCGGTTCTGAATCGTCGGACTCCTGCTGCGCTTCTTCCATATCCTCTTCAGCGCCGCCGTTTTCTGCTTCCTCCAGATTTCCATCCTCTACAGGGATTTCCACGGCTTCGTCTTCGCCTGCTTTCGCCTCAGAAGCAGTATCCAGTTCTTCTTCCGTATTCCTGTTGTTCTTATTTTCCATCATTCAGCCTCACTCCATTCCGCGCGTCCGGCCGGCCAGGCCATACGCCGTTCTATGTCTTTTTATACAGGGTCTCCAGCTGGTTCATCAGATTCTTCAGAATCCCGACCACCTTGTCATAATCCATCCGTTTCGGTCCGATGATACCGACCGTCCCCTTCATGCCTTCTCCCAGCTCATAGGTTGCTGTCACCACGCTGCAGTCCCTCATGGTCTGCACAGGCGATTCATTTCCGATATAAACCTGGATTCCGGTACTGTTCTCATCAGCCAGTGTTTCCTGTACGATCTGATTTAATGCCTTTTTCTCCTCAAACGCTGTGATCAGTTCGCCGGCCTTTTCCTTGTCCGCCAGCTCCGGATACTTCAGGATATTGTTCGTACCGCTGGTATAGATCTGCAGATCCTCATCCGCCTGTATGGCTTCCGCCACCGCGTCAATAATCTCACCCACCATCACGCTGTGGATTCCCGCCTGCTGCTTCATGTTAGCGATCATCCCGAGATTGATCTCATCCAGCGTCTTCCCGTTCAGATGCGTGTTCAGCAGAATGTTCAGCTTCAGCATCGTCTCCTCATCCGGCGCCTGCTCCACGTGAAGCATCGTGTTCTTGATCACGTTGCCTTCCACCACGATCACCGCCAGGACCTGATGCTCATCCACCCGGGACAGCTGAATGAATTTCAGCTTATTCCCATGATAGAGCGGCGAAGATATCATTGCCGCATAATTTGTATTCGCTGCCAGAAACTTCGCCACATGCTGAAGAAGGTGCTCCATCTTATCTTCCTTCTCCACAAGCAGCCCTTTGAGGTCATCCACCTCTCTGTCCTTCTCCTCCAGCATACTGTCCACATACAGACGGTAGCCCTTATCCGAAGGAATACGTCCGGCAGAGGTATGGGGCTGGATGATATAGCCAAGCTCTTCCAGATCCGCCATCTCGTTCCTGATCGTAGCCGAACTCAGATTCAGATCCGTGTACTTGGAAATCGTCCTGCTTCCCACCGGCTCTCCCGTTTCCAGGTAGTTCCGGATGATCGCATGCAGGATCTTCATTTTCCGCTCATCCAATTTTCCTTCCATCTGACTGTCACCCCATTTCGGGTTGTTAGCACTCAACCAATCAGAGTGCTAACACCTTCTGACACATACATTATCACTTCTCCTACCCGTTGTCAACGGATTTTTTATTTTTTCTACAAGCCACGCAGTCATCCCGAAAAATACCGGCCGGGAAGCCGCTTGCGGATTCTCCG
>ERZ894229.1272-NODE-1272-length-11572-cov-5.68238_pt1 | contig 11572 bp, 13 predicted proteins | sample MGYA00380295_ERZ894229 | MGnify/ENA primary metagenome ERZ894229 (study PRJEB32331, sample SAMN06328479) | human gut metagenome | biome: human gut microbiome; feature: stool | host: Homo sapiens | collected 2014-09-17 ... | reverse complement strand
GTTGATTAGCTGTTTCGGTGTCATTCGCGGAAGCTACCTCTTTATTTGCTTCTGCTTTTTCTTTGGCTGCGGCGTCTGCTTTAGCCTTTTCAGCTGCTTCGGCCTCTGCTTTTTTCTTAGCCTCAGCTTCTTTTTTCGCTTTTTCCGCCTTTTCGCGTTCTTCAATGACTTTCTTCACTGGATCGAGTTTCTTATTCAAAGCATCCTTATCAGACTTACGAGCCAGACCTTTCACCGCTTTGACCGCTTTTTCGTAATCGGCACGTTTGACATCCTTGATCACTTTTTTGTCTTTGTACAAGGCATCGACAAGTTTCTCAGCAGAAGTCACATCTGACAGTTGTTTCTCTGTTGCCTTCAGAATTTCATCGACCTTTTTCGTCCAGCTGTCCTTTACTGAATCCAGGTCACCAAATGTCTTAGTGACCTTTTCAAGCGATTTTGTGGTTGCTGCATCGCTGATAACTAACTTTTTCACATCCGTTCCGCTATTTAGCCAACCATCATATGCAGAGATATCTTCCTTCAGTTGAGACTCGACTGTCAACTTTTTCTCAACTGCCGAAAGCTGTTGTGTCAGTTCTTCGACGTCTGATAAACTCACTTTTTCATCTCGGATTGTAACAAAATCTTTCACTTCATCAGACAAGGAAGACAGCTCTGCACGGAGTTTCGTTACCTCTTCCGAAGTGAGATCCTTTTTCAAGAAACCTTCTTTGTCCACCAACTGACTGACTTTCTGGGCGAGCTCCCCTTTTTCTGAAGCTGTCGCCAATTTTTTTGTAATTTCATTTTTTTGATCGCGGTACTGATGATCCGCATTGACTTTTACGGCACCAGCTGTCCCACCGATCAATACCACGGTTGCACCACTAACAAACCCAACTTTTGCTTTTTTGCTTAATTCTTGCCACTTTTTCATTGTCTTACTCCTTTCATTCAGCGGTTCTAACCGCTTTCTTGAATACTTTCAGTTTACCACTTATTACGGGCTTAATCTCTTCTGTTTCGCCATATTTCAAGGCAAGAATATAGCCATCCCGCACGCTACAGATATATTTCTCGCCTTGTTCCAGCTTAATTCGCCGACCGTAACCGTCATAGAACGGCAAAACCTCTTCTTGACTCATCATTTCCTGCACCTCCAAACGATTACTTATTGTAGTCGTCAGCTCTTGATCCGACGACTACTGCTGAAAATACTACAACCCCCAGGGTAGCGCCAAACATCGCGCCAACTGTAAACAAAAGCATGTGATCACTCCTCTAAATCTGTCACTGCCACCAATGTGTCTGTTGCTTAACTTTAAGCACGTTGACAGCAGCATATTTCAATCCCGGATACCCTTGATACTTTTTTGCTATCCGTTTTGAGGCATCAAATTCATTTTTAGCTTTTATCTCCTCGTCGCAGCTAGTTCCGCGGTGAGTTTGCCATGTGATATAAAAGCTTTTTTGGACCATTTATTTACTCCTTTAACTCTGTCATTATCCGACTGACTGTTTCATGTGTTTGATGAAAGGCACCAGGAATAGCTATCTGGGAGAAAGCTTTATCGGGGTATGGCGCCCTTCGGCAAACACATGAGTCTTCTTGCTAAAACAGACGTGCGCCAATTTGTTCGTAACGGTAACGATCCGTTTCAATCTCTGGTTGCTGCAACTTGCGCATTTGCGGAAATACCAGGATCATTTCACACTGATGAGCATCCGGATTGGCGGCATAGCTCTTGGTGATCCCGCAGTTTCTTTCAAGATACGACACGATCTGAAGCTTCTCGCTCGCTGAATAACCAGGTAGCTGTCGATTCCGTTTACGAAGTCGATTTAGCTCCCCAAACGTTACTTGCTTCTTATGTTTCGTTGCTTTCAAAATCCAAGTACATTCTTTTTGAACATTCATGAAAATCGCCCTTTCTCCAGGTTTGACAGTTGGATTTACTAAAAAAATTCCGCAGGGTTTTTAGCGTTCGTTTACCCCAAACTCTTCGCACGAACCCCCATTTCTGAAGATCCTGGGCTGATTATGCTCGATCTAAGTGAATAGATGTCATTGCATCCCGCGATGTATTGCCGCCTACTGCATGGTCTTCCCTCTCACCGGAAGTTCAGTTTCGCCCGGGGCCCCTTAGTAGCGGCGCTGATTAGCCCACGGAACTATATTGATTGTCGTCCAGCTGTTACTGCTGCTGTTTACCGATAGCTGTTACTTGCTATCGTTCATTCCCGAATCCTCACTACTGATCAAGACCGATGGCGGATACCTTGAGCACATTTCTCCAGAAGAACCTATGTAGTGGGCTTCTGGGTCACGTGCAAGCCGTCAGGTTGGGGAGTCGTCTACAGTGCAACGAGCATTTCGACAAGCATGTGGATTGCTCTTTCAAGCAAATCCAACTGTCAAAATGGCAAAATTAGAATTCGATTGGTGGTTTTCGTCTCGGAAACCCTATCGTGATACAGGTTTTTTCCGATTCTAGTCCACCCGTTTTGTAAACCAATAGCGGGTGATCCGGTGCTTTTCGTTTCGCGAGCAACCTCTCTTCCAAATCCGTGACGACACAAATTTTCGGATAAAGCTCCTGCAAAGCCACCGAGAGTTTAGAATCAATGTACTGACGCTGCCGTTCCTGAAAATAAACTGCCTGAAGGATTCCCCGTCCGTTCTCCAAGCGATAATAGGAACCGGAAAACGTTTGGCATCTAGCCAGCGTGACTTTGTTCAGCATTGATTTGGTAACTACTGTGCGTGCTGCCATCGTTTGACCGTCTCCCTTTTTGAATGGTTTCGTGGGTTTTGAAGTAACGGCTGCCCACGCCCGTGTCGTCTGGCGATTTCTCTGCCGTTTTTGTCGTACAAAATGTGAATCATTGGATAAATCCAATGCAGGGGATATGGAATGCAAAGGGTTTGATACCTGTTCGTCTTCCCTTCGTAACCTGGTTTGTAAATATAACAATTGTTTTGATCGATCAGAAATGTTTTTCCGTTCAATTCAAGATCACACGGCTGTATCACACGTTCCTTGCTGGTTCGTAGTGTCACACATCGAAAACCGTACAACGCAACGTCTGGTTCACTGAATTCCATCGGCCTGTCCCCCTTCAAATTCGCGTCAGATAAACAAAAAAAGGGAGCCTACGGATTACGTAGACTCCCCATTTGCACGACCGGCCCGTCAAACGAATCACTCTTGCAACACAAGCCTTTTGCGTAAAAAGTCTTGCCTTGCGAAAAAGATTCGGTCACCAAAAAACCTAAATTCCACGCAAAAACTCCGTTCACGCGGCGTTCAAATTTTGTTATGGTAACAGTATTGTTGCGGCCATCGGTCGTGACAATGGGAGCAGCTCGTAATCCTGTTATAGCAGGATTATTAGCCCTTGACCGGGTCGCTGACCCCTAAACGAACGCCAATTCATTTAGAGCGAGACTCGGTTTCGGTGCTCCTTTTTATCTGACTGAAGCAAACAAGAAACTTCCTTGTCCACCCACCTGATGTTACCTAGACGATAGCACACTGCAATCTTTTTCACAAGTCAAAACTGATGAATAACATTTTTTGCCTATACCACCCTCCTCTATATCTTGGAAGGGCGGTTTTTTTATTTCCTATCCGCTCTATTTCCAAGAGATTTTATTTTGTCGACACGCCCAATATATATTGATACAGCGCGATTGTAAAGGGTTGCGCAAATTATTAGAATTGTTCTTTTTATGAATATTAATCGTTATCTTATAATCATTATCAAAAAAACATCATCTGATTCTTACCTAGACAATTAAACGTACACCTTTCCTTGGTAAGGTGTTTTTGATGTTATCCATCGATCAATCTTCTTCCACCCAGCTCTGCGGTTCATCAAGCACAAAGTTCTCCTCAAATTCTTCTTGCGTTAACACCATGTAAATATCCGCACCAAAGCGAACCAACACTTGCCCATACTCAATCCCAAAGGTCCCACGACTATAAGCGACAGATACCCGTCCCTTCGTCTTGAACTTCTTGGTCTTTGTGACTTCACAGTTGTCACAAAAAGCCCACAACCGCATGTACTGATTCCGATCATACCGAATATACTCAAACGGCGTCTTGTTGTAACATTCTCCTAATATCCGCAACCGTGAGGTATCGCGCTTGGCTAACACTCTAATCCCGTTACCCTTTTGGTTTTCCACGATATCAGACAGTTTCAACACGGCCCGGTGCAGGCTCTCTAGATAGATCGTGTCATACATTCGCTCGGGAATGACGATATAATTCTCCAGATCTTCCTTTTTTCGCCCTAACAAGAACAAGCTGCTTTCAATTCGGAACCCATAGATCAGATATTCTTCCCCGTCCTTAAACCTCACCTGATACACCCGATACTTTCGACCCCCACGCCGCGGCTTATCCTGAACCATTTCCACCATCGGATCATCGACAAAATTCTCTTGTTCAAAGGCCTGGATCTGATCGGCGATTTCGGCCATTTTTTCCGAATACTCGTTGTATTGTTCGCAATAAAGACAATAAGGGTCCCCACCGACAGGGTGAAAAAGGTCCCGATCTCCATAGTGGCGGTCCACTGCCTTTTTCGCTTTCTGCCGATAAGTATCATATTCCGCTTTTAAGCGTTCATAGTCTTGCATATCCATCCGCTACCTGACACTCCTTCCTCGAATAAAAATCTTATGGCCAATCCAAAAATTAGCCGGCGGGCTGAACCCGGCGTTTGCGTAGAATAATCCAATGTTGACACTCTACCCCACTTGCAATCCACCGGCACTAAGGTGCCTGCCGCTGAGGCGGCTGGATTGCTTTTCTTAAAAAGTAGGTCAAACGACACAAAAAGTCAAACACTGGACAGCCAATCTTCGACAACCAAAGAAAGCCAGACTGTATCCTAGATATATTGTATTGGCAGTTTAGCTTTTTAAATTTAGCCGGTGCCGGCACGGATTTCTTTCGCCCCGAAAAGACTTACTGCTACTGCTTTTTGCGGCTGTTCAAACAACTTGGTTAACCTACGCGCCTCTGGGAAAAAGGTCTGAATCGAGTGTTTATAGGCCTCTTTGACCACTTGATTCGTTTTGATTACTGTGCGAATCAGAGCTTTTCGAGTCGCAAGGATCATTCCGCCCCCACGCCCGGCTTTCATTTGGAGATACAGTTTGCCTTCAGCCACGAGTTCTTGCAACGCACGTTCCAGCGAGCCTCTAGAGATGGCCTTGCCGTTATAGGTGACACTCGCCTGGAGCTCCGACTTTGTAAGCTTGATTTCTGGCCGGTAGGTCACACACTCCTTTTCGAGAAAAGCTAAAAGATCACCTTTCCACTCATGAACATGGGAGTTGGTCCGCTCGGACCGGTCTTTTTTAACTTTGACCCAGCCATTGCGATTTTGATTGAAAAGTGGTGTCCCAGAGAGCGATTCTAAGCCCCAGTTCGCTACCAGCGCTGATACGTAGACCGTACTTGCCCCTTGGTAGTTCCCGCTATAAGCGCTTTGGACAATTCGATCCACTTCAGCAGCTTTGAGTGGCCGAGTTAACCCAGAATTGAACAGATCCATATCATCGCTGCAACGATCTTGATCTACCCCGGACGCATAGTAAGCCAATGACAACGTAAAGATCACATTGTTGCGGCCAAACTTGCCTTTTTCTCCGACGATTTCAGGGTTCTTTAGCAGCAGATCCACCCATTTTTCGTGAATTTGCTTTGTTGGTTTCAAGACGTGAAGATCCGGCCGAGCGTAAGTCGCTACCGGCTCTTGTTTCATCGACCAGGCAATCAAATCTTGCATATTATGGGTCAACGCTGGGTAATAATAGACCACGTTATCTGTTCTCGGAATCCGAGCGATACCAAAGTGGTTGCAGCCTAAATCGACCTCCGGAATTTTAGCACCAAAGCTCTTCCGCAGGTTTTGAGACACTAGTTTTGCAATCCGAATGGATTGATAATCATTTTTTTTGCTGATAAACCAAGGATTTTCTAGGATAAAGTGCGCCTGATATCCCCCCGGTGTTTCCAGGAGCAGCGTCGGAATGAGATCAAGATCAATCGCCACATCCAGAATGTCCTGATCACTTAGTTCTGAGCCTGGCTCTTTGTCAAAATCAATGACAAAGCAGTTGATCTGTTTGAGATTTCGCTCCTCATGGCCTTTGACAAAAAGCCGTTGGGCGTTGGTGTAGGTGCCGTACTGGTACACATTTGGGGTCCAGTGAGTCAATCGATCTGCATTTTCAGCCAGGCCTTCCTCGGAAGTGACAACGATCCCACGCCCATCGATCATGTGCTTTTTGCTCCTAAATCCAAAGATTGCGCCTTTTGTGCCTTCAGGCTGATAATTGATTGATTGGATTTTGGAATTTTTGAACTTCACTTTCCGAATCCCGCCATGCAGGATTGCATTACAAATCTCATCGACGTTAAACATCGTCTCACCTCCGTTTCCTAGCAATTAAAAAAGGGAACACTAAATAAACTAGCGTTCCCTGGAAATAAACCTTAAGAAAGTTACTCACTTTTTTACAAAAGCACACCTAAATAAGGCTCACAGTATTGAATTTTTTCGAAAATCCTGCTAAAATGTGGCTGTAGAGAACCATCCATGTAAACGTATTGGCGATACGTTTTAACTATTTGAATTTCCCGATTCAAATAGTTTAGCAATGCAAAGCGCAGCGCAGGATTTTGAAAAAATGCAATATGAGAACACTTTGGGAACAACCTGATTGGCGTCAGGTTGTTTTTTTTTAATTGATTTAAGGATACCCGTTCATTTGAAAAATGTAAACATCAAGAAAAAGAGGTAGGACACTTTACTGTAATAAATATTGTATCCTTTTATCTTTGTATCTTTTTATCTTTGTATCTTTTTATCTTTGTATCTTTTATACAAACTTGTGTATCTTTGTAGCTTTGTATCTTTTTATCTTTGTATCCTTTTTGATTACCATAAACAGCTGTAGGACGTGCATTCTGAATTTGTGCTTAACATGTAAACGTCGTTAATTCCCCTTTAAAGCTAAAAAGGATACATTTATCTGTTTACGTATTTGTATCTTTGTGCTAGAATAGATTTAGCTAATAAGGATACAAAGATACATGTATCCTTTGTTACATTTATATTACGATTTGGAGGTTTATGGTTATGGCGCGAAAAATTATTTTTGGTCAACAAAAAGGTGGTGTTGGAAAAACTACCGATACTGTTATGAGTGCTCTTGTAGCTGCTGAGTTCTACAAAAAAAGAATATGTTTAGTTGATATTGATCTTCAAGCGAATGCTACTAGCTTTTTAACGAAATCATATAAGATTGATTCATTTCCAATGACTCTAATGGCTGCCTTAGAGAATGGGGATCTTTCGCCGGCGATTATCAATCTCTCAGACAATTTCGACTTGATTCCTGGTGGCTATGACATGCGGTTATATACTGAATTTCTAACAGAAAACTTTGATAATGTATATGACCGAACATTCTATTTTAAGAAACTGTTGGCCAAAATTGAAGATCACTATGATTACATTTTCATTGATATTCCACCGTCAACAGATCTAAAGGTCGATAATGCGATGGTTGCTTGTGATTATTTGGTAGTTGTACAGGAAACACAACAATTTTCTTTTGAAGGAAGTCAGCGTCTAATTTTTGACTATGTTCAAACGCTAGTCGATGATTTTGGAAGTGAGGTTCCTATTCAAATCGCTGGTGTTCTGCCAGCGTTACTCCAGCAAAAGCGTCCTATGCACCAAAAACTTGTTGAAGAAACAATAGAGACTTTTGGTCGAGACAATGTTTTCAATACGATTGTCCAAAATCATGCTCGATTAGAGTGGTATCCTCGTATTGGATTCCAGTTTGAAGACTATCATGATAAAAAGATGGTGGCACTTTTTGCAGATATTTTTTCTGAGCTAGAGGAGCGCATCGCATTATTCGAAAAAAAAGGCGATGTAAACGACTACTTGTACAATCATGAGTTTTTAGTTGATGGTAAGCTAACAGCTAAAGGAAAGGAGATCAGTTTAGATGGCTTTAATCGATAGAGCAAACAAAAAAAGCGCAGAAGCAGTTAATCAGGCTGACACAAAGCGCCAGGTAAAAAAGGCTCCGCAGGAGTCTACAAAATTGGGATCAACTAATAGAAAAAACATAAAAGTGTCACCAGATACGTTTAATCTCGTAAAAACCATTTCAACTATGAAAAGCATTAAAAATTATGAATTCATCGATATTGCGGTAGCAAAGTATATTGAGAATGAGCTTACCGAACGCGAGCAACGTATTCTCAAGAACCTTAGCAAAGCTTGATCACTTCACGATTCGATATAATCACCATATTGTATCTTTGTATCTTTGTATCTTTGTATCCTTATTTTTAATTATTGAAAAGCATGAAGTCTTCACTGTCACAATCGTTTATAGCATATACTTTTCATCAAATCAGGAGTTTCAGAGAAGAGCCTGGCCGAAGTTGATTATACCGGAAATGTTCTTAACTAATACGAACCAAAATAATCAGGAGCTTGATAAAAAGTTTATGAATACTCTTCCTCAAATCTAGGTCATCAAACAATATATCTTTGTATCTTTGTATCTTTGTATCTTTTATGATTTATTATTCTGACCTCCTATTTCTAGACGATTTCAGCTACTATCCGTTACCCCATATATCGAGGAAGTTCATGAAAGGTGGTAATTCGATGTTTGCATTTCTTGAAGGTTACTTTTTAGGGCGTTTCATTACTTTCATACTTGCTGCTGCAATTATCTTTGGTTTACTTTTCCTTCTTTTTCAAGTTCTCCTGGTTCTCCTCAAGGTAGCAGCTGCTATCCTCGTAGGGTATGGGATCTTTTCAGTAGGAAAAGCCATCATGTATTATGCACGCACAAATGAGCAATAGAAAAGGCAACCAGTTCGGAAATACCGGCTGGTTGCCTTTTTTGCTGTCCCACAGGGCGATTCTAAGCACAGTTCAGGTACCTGAGGTGGGGGATTGATCGAGTAGCGCTTTTAAAGATCGGGTCTTTTCAAGTAATATCCGCCTGACTGCCGCTCTTGCTATTAAACGAATAATTTACCAGTACTTTTCAGAAGTATAAGGATTATCTTTTAGTTTGGTACCCTCATGTAATAGGGCTGAACTTGGAGCTCCTGTGTATACTCTTCTGGAACAGGATTTAGAGCATCGGCGGTACTACCTTCTAAAGGAACAGTTTGTTTCTCCCCATTCTCGTCAGTATAAACAATCCCAAGTGGGTAGGACTGCACACTCAAATCAAGACCATCGGGAGCTACAACTGGGGCGCCTATATCACCTCTTAACTCAATAATCCCGTTACTTGGCAGGGGATACCCTATATCATATAACAAGAAACTCTCTACTATGACTTGAATGAATTTCCCATCAGGTGTATGCACATAAAAAGTGCGACCAGTATGCTGGGTGATATCACTGAAATCAAGTCTCACATAACTAATGACTTTTCTATATACAAACGTAACTTCAATATCCTGTTCAGTAAAGGTTCCAGTCATCTCACCGATGATCTCTTTAAGAGTCATATCTGTAATATTTTCGAAAGACGCTGAATACTCAGTTCCAACAAGTCCGACCAATACAACATCGTCCAGCAGTTTCTCGAAGGAATCATTGACAAAATGAACAATCACTTTTCCTTTTTTTTCCTCAGGTTTTGGTGGGTCCACTTTGTCTTCCGAACGATGAATATAACCAATATACTCATAACCATTGACCGAGGTTTCGGGTTTAAACGTACTACCTTTTACCATTGTTTCTGTTTTTGCTGCCGGGAGTTCAAACGATGCAGCCTGTGCTACAGCTGAAAAACCAGTCCCTCCGATGATTACAGCAAGCATTAGAATTTTTTTCGCATCTTTTCTTTTCCAAACTAGCAAGCTACCTGATACAACCAGCAAAACAATTCCAATCCCTATAACACCTTTACTTGTGCCATTTTCACCTGTTTTAGGGAACTGCTTAATATTGGTATCTCCACTTTGAAAAGAAGACGATTCAGTTGGAATAATAGCTTTCTCTTGTCTTCCTTCCGTTGAATTGGATTGTATCATTGAATTTTCCGTGCTACTTGATTGTGGTGAAATCTGTTCTGAACTTGAATTTGATATGCTTTCTCCGGTGTCACTTATACCTTCTGTTTGATCCGTTGAGTCTTCACTTATAGCTTTATATACTAATCTGAATGTTTCTTCATCATGTGCAATCTCCGTAATTGGATTACCTTTAATTATAGTTCCTTGTTCCTCTGTAGATAATTTGTCAATTAAAACAAAATCAGTAGTAACAGTTGCTGTCTCTTCTTCCGCAAAACTAATCTTGGTACTTAAACAAAACATGCTAACCAACAGCAGAACAAAAATAGACAAACGGTGATACTTTGAAGCACCCCTCTTTTCCATCCTTTTTCCTCCTAATTATAATTCTTTTGTGAAAACGAATTATATCACACCACCAATTTTTTTACAGTTAACTGACACCTATGCTCAGCTGTATCCCAGATAACGATACTTGCTGATTTTTGTTTTCTCTATTTTCGTCACTTCAAACTGAAAAACATGATCCTGGCGGTCCCGAGTTTGATGTCCGGGGACACGAAAGTAGGGGACATTGTGTTTTTCCATCATGTAGAGCAGTTCTCGCTTAACGGCAAATAAGGGGACATCGGTCTCAACCAGCGCATAATAGTCTTTGGAAAACTGATCATCTGCTGCTGACCGGTACTCAAACATGGCACCACTGGTATCAATCATCGAAGCACCTCCTTATCTAGAATTTTATCAGTCCCGAGAATTTCAATATTTCGGATCCTGGTCACATCGATCAACAGCACTGTTTCTTCCAGCTGAAGATAAATTCCTTGTTCGCCCTGACCGGCGATCGTACCGACCAAATCATCATAATAGTGATTCTCCGGATCCAGGTCCGCCAGCTGGATTGCAACACGGCGAAACTGAGTGTAAGCCTTCTGGATTCGCTCATCGATCTCAGCCATCGTCAGTTCTTCTTTTGGTAGATTGACTTTTGATCTTTTTTTGCCGTCTTTTTCCAGCACAGCTGTGTGATCACTGAGGTAGAAGCCATTCCACTTCATCATTCCTCTATCCTGGTAATATCGACTGATTTCCAAAAAGAATTCCAGAGCGCCCTCGTCTGTATACAGCGCCATCAGCTCAGCCCGTCGCGGCCGCCGGCATGACCACCGACTAAACCTGCCCTTTCTAGTGCCGTGCCTCCAGGTGTCTTTGAGCGGGCGCGGATAATTGCGCTAAAATCATACTTCGCGCGAATTTTGGCGATTACATCATCCAGGGCGTCGTCACGAATCGTTTTTTCCGGATCTTCAAATAGATTCAGCTGCAAATCCCCAGCCGGCTGAAGGGACCCGACCGTGACCCCGACGTGACGCACAATTGACTGATCCCAATGCTTATCAAAAAGCACCTGGGCCGCTTCACAGAGCGCCCGTGCTTGGTTCGTTTTTGGTATTTTCATTTGCCGGCTGAAGCCGCCACGATCACTGGCGGAG